>Ga0105348_1000214_pt1 | contig 44232 bp, 41 predicted proteins | sample EN8Hudsemesocosm_2_FD_83504 | JGI IMG/M metagenome (GOLD analysis project Ga0105348, IMG submission 83504) | Methane-oxidizing microbial communities from mesocosms in the Hudson Canyon - EN8C Hudson Canyon | ecosystem: Environmental > Aquatic > Marine > Cold seeps | place: Hudson Canyon... | reverse complement strand
GAACAAATGTCATTTCTTCATCCATACAATATACGCAACGGAAGTCACAGCGATCTGTTACCGACATCCTCAGGTAACTTACCCGACGTCCAAACTTATCAATTAACTGTGTACGGCCTTCACTCATAGTATTTCTCATATAACGAACGACTCATGCAACTTACAATTCATACATCCGACAAAAAGTGACCACTACGCCCACCTTTTTTCTCTAATAAACGAACCTGATCTATCACCATAGCCTTATCTACGGCCTTGCACATATCGTACAAGGTTAGACACGCAACACTCACTGCGGTTAACGCTTCCATCTCGACGCCTGTTTTTGCATCAAGCTTACAGATACTGGATATTTTCACCCTAGGCTCGCCGTCTCCATTTAAACCCAGAGTCTCTATATCTATGGCAACAGAGCTTAAATTTAAAGCGTGACAAAGCGGTATAAGCTCAGAACACTTCTTGGCAGCCATAATGCCCGCTATACGACACGTTGCAAACACATCACCTTTCTTGTGCCGCCCCTCAGTAATCATGCGCAGCGTTTCTTCCCGCATCAAAACATAACCTTCAGCACGCGCAAATCTATGGGTGATTTCTTTTTCTCCCACATCCACCATATGAGCGGCACCCTGCTCATTTAAATGCGTTAATGTATTTGACATAAATCCTCTTTACCTACTTATTAAGGTACTGCTGTTAAGGCACTGCGCTTAAAGCACTATTGCCAAAGACGTATACCCGAGATTCCTTGCGCCCCATTAGATATTGCGCCAGGTAAATCGCTGCGTTTCATACCGCCCTGTGCAAAGACCGGAATTTTTGACTTCTCAGCCCATTGTTTAAACTGCTTCCAACCTAATTTAGACACTTCCGGATGACTCGCCGTTACCTGAACAGGAGACAAAGTTATAAAATCGGCTCCGATACCCTCAGCATGCCTAACCTCTGATTCATTATGACACGAAACGGCGAATAATTGATCAATTTCTACTGGCCGCTGAGTAAGTGAAGCTGCCATTCTGTAGGGTAAATGCACACCTCGCACAAAAGACCCACTTGAGAGAATATGCCCGCTAAGCATTAGCTTTCCCGACAAACCAGGTAGAGTGGCACATAAATGACAAACAAACCGCGAGTATTCAGACTCACTTAATTGCGGCTGCCGAAATAAAATTAATGAGGCATCATGCTCGAGTAAGAATGCTAGATTTTCTTGAGCCTCATATAATGAAGCATACTCTGGGGTAATTACATATTGTTGAGGCAACAAGCAGGCCCTGATGATCGACTGGTTTGCAGCAGGAAAAGTATACTGCATCAATTGATTGACCGGAACCCAGCGTAGCGGCTGGCCTTCCCTACCATGCGGTTCACCTGAGAATTGCCTTACTCGCCAAACATCTAGCAATACCTGCTTATCGCCATAATCATGCTCTATTTGAATCAGCTGCTGTACAGCACCTTGTAATAACTCAAGACCCAACTCTTCATGAAGCTCGCGCGACAAGGCTTCAATGACACTTTCACCACATTCAACCTTACCACCCGGAAATTCCCAAAACCCACCTTGATGGACATTTTGCGAGCGCTTTGATATCAGAATACTTCGTACTCCGCTCGAGCTTACACGCTCAATCACACCAACCGCGACATGAATCAAACTATTTTTAGCAGGGTGTTTTTTTATAGACAAGACTTCTCAGACTTAGGTTCGGTATTCGGCATTGATGGTGACATAGTCATGGGATAAATCAGAAGTCCAAACGGTTTCTGAAACATCTCCACGCCCTAAACAAAGCCGTATGATTATTTCATCGCAGTCCATGACCGCTTGACCTTGCTCTTCGGTATAGTTCGGGCACCTTTCGCCTGCATGCACGATACGAACATCACCTAAATAGATTTCAACCAGACTTAAGTCAAGCGACTCAATCGGTGCTCGACCTAGCGCGGCCAATATTCGCCCCCAATTTGGATCACAGGCAAATAAAGCCGTTTTAATTAAAGGTGAATGTGCAATTGTATAGGCAAGCCCCAAGGCCTCTTCGATATTTTTGGCCTGTTCAACGACCACCGGAACAAATTTAGTTGCACCTTCAGCATCTTTTATAATGGCTTGCGCAAGCTCAATAAACACACCTTTAAGAGCCGCCTTAAATGCAGGAAAGTCTTGATGATCTTTCGTTATTTCTGGTGCTGACGACCGACCACTCGCCAGCAACATACATGAATCATTAGTAGAGGTATCACCATCCACAGTAATACGGTTAAAGGATATCTCAGCAAGCTCTTTCACTAAATCATGAACCAGAGCTTGAGAAAGTTTGGCGTCAGTACCAATAAACCCCAACATAGTGGCCATATTGGGCATGATCATCCCCGCCCCTTTGCTGATGCCATTAATCGTCAGCGTATGCCCTGCATATTCTACCTGCACACTCGCCCCCTTTGGTCGAGTATCGGTGGTTAAAATACCCTGCGCAGCCGCTAACCAGTTATCCGAACTTAATGCTTCTGCAGCGAAAGGAATACCCGCCTGGATCTTATCGATCGGCAGTTTCTCGCCAATCACACCAGTAGAAAAAGGCAGCACTTGAGTCGGTTTCACATCAAAGTGTGAGGCCACAAAACAACATGAGTCTTGCGCATCAGCCATCCCTTGTTTGCCCGTACCTGCGTTTGCATTACCGGTATTGATCAATAGGTATGTCGGCGAGGTGTTAGCAAATACACCCGATTCAAGGTGGCGTTTACATAGAGTAACGGGCGCGGCACAAAAGGCATTTTTTGTAAAAACCCCCGCACACGAACCGCCCTCAGCCATCTCAATTAGCACCAAATCTTTACGCCCAAGCGTTTTAATTCCAGACTCGGCAACACCTAAACGAATCCCCTCTATAGAGGGAAATAAAGGTAAGTTTCCAGCTCCAACCGCCATATCTATCTCTTGCTAACAACCATTAAAAAAACCATAAATATTGATACAAACTTAAAACTCACCGGTTTGAGTCAATATTTTAACTAACAGTACCGTGACACTGCTTGTACTTCTTACCCGAACCACAAGGGCAAGGCTCATTACGACCGACTTTTCTACCTTGACGCGTCATTGGCGCTTGCTTTTGCTCAGCTTCAGAACGCGCACCTTCCTCACTGACTCCAGAGAAAGCAGCGTGTTCAGTTTTTGCATTTCCCAATTGTTGCTCAAGCTCAGTCTTACGCTTCTGCTCAATCTCATCGAGTTCATCTTGAGTCTGAATTTTCACATGACTGGTCACCTTAACTACATCACCCTTGAGGTTACTAAGCAAGCCTTCAAATAGCTCAAATGCTTCACGCTTATATTCTTGTTTAGGGTTCTTCTGAGCATAACTACGTAAATGAATACCTTGACGCAAATGATCCATAGCAGCCAAGTGTTCTTTCCATAAGGTATCTAAGATATGCAGGAAGACCTGTTTTTCAAAGTTACGCATTGAACTTGCGCCGGCCGTTTCTTCTTTAAGCGCATAAACTTTAACAATCTCATCGAGAATTCTTTGACGTAAAGGCTCTTCATGTAAGTCATCGTCGGCATCTAGCCATTCTTGAATCGTCAAATTGACAGAAAACTCAGCCTGTAACTGCTTTTCAAGACCCGGAACATCCCACTGCTCTTCAAGACTTTGGGGCGGTATACTATTACTGATAACATCACTTACAACTTCTTCACGAATCGCACTCACAATTTCAGAGATATCATTAGATTCCATGACGGTATTACGCTGGTCATAGATAACATTACGCTGATCATTTGCGACATCATCATATTCAAGCAAGGACTTACGAATATCAAAGTTTCGACCCTCAACTTTTCGCTGCGCTTTTTCAATGGCGTTACTGACCATTTTATGCTCAATCGCTTCACCCTTTTCCATACCGAGTGCTTGCATAATATTTCTGACTCGGTCAGAGGCAAACAGCCGCATTAGATTATCTTCTAAAGACAGAAAGAAACGCGTACTACCCGGATCGCCTTGACGACCAGAACGGCCACGAAGCTGATTATCAATTCGGCGTGACTCATGCCTCTCTGTGCCTAAAATATGTAAGCCACCCGCATCTAATACGGCTTTATTACGTACCTTCCAATCACTTTTTATCTTTTCAATCTGTTCAGGTTTAGGGTCTTTTAAAGCTTTAATTTCTGCTTCCCAGTTGCCACCGAGCACAATATCAGTACCTCGCCCAGCCATGTTGGTCGCAATCGTTACCGAACCTGGCAAACCAGCTTGAGCAACTATCTGAGCTTCTTGGGCATGCTGCTTTGCGTTCAAAACACTATGTTTAATCCCACCTTTTTTAAGCACACCCGATAGCAGCTCTGACGCTTCAATGGAGGCAGTACCTACAAGCAATGGACGCTTATGAGCAACGACTTCTTTGATCTCATCAATAATTGCCTGGTATTTTTCATCCTGCGTCAGATAAATCAAATCATTATGATCAATACGCTGAACCTCTTTATTGGTTGGAATAACCACGACATCCAATCCATAAATCTGCTGAAATTCGAAGGCTTCAGTATCAGCCGTTCCAGTCATCCCAGCTAATTTATTATAAATTCTGAAATAATTCTGAAACGTAGTCGATGCAAGCGTTTGACTCTCTGCATGAATATCGAGACCTTCTTTGGCCTCAATGGCTTGATGCAGCCCCTCACCCCAACGACGTCCAGCCATCGTTCGGCCCGTGTGCTCATCAATAATGACGATTTGCTTGTCTTGTACAATGTAATCAACGTCACGTACATACAAGTAGTGCGCTCTAAGAGCAGCATACATGTGATGCAAAAGATTCAAATTTGCGGGCGCATACAAGCTATCACTTTCAGCCAATATACCTTTTTCAATTAATATTTTTTCTAGCTGAGTATGACCTTCTTCAGTCAAGTCTACATTCTTGGATTTCTCATCGATGGTAAAGTGACCATCATCGATCGGTTTATCATCTTCACCCACTTCTGCTTTTGTCAGCAGTGGTACCAGCGCATTAGTTTGTTTATAGCTTTTTGAACTGTCTTCTACTGCACCCGAAATAACCAATGGCGTACGTGCTTCATCAATCAAGATAGAATCAACTTCATCGACAATAGCAAAATTCAAAGTTCTTTGGTTTTTACCTTCCGGGTTGAAAGCCATGTTATCGCGGAGATAGTCAAAACCGAACTCATTATTTGTACCATATGTAATATCGGCAAGATAAGCCTGTTTTTTCTCGTCTGGTGCCTGCCCACTATAAACAACCCCAACATTTAAACCCAAAAAGTTATATAAGGGCTCCATCCATTTTGCATCACGCTTAGCCAAATAGTCATTCACAGTGACTACGTGAACACCTTTACCCTCTAAAGCATTAAGATAGACAGCAAGTGTCGCAACAAGGGTTTTACCCTCCCCTGTTCTCATTTCAGCTATGCGACCTTCATGCAAAGTCATACCGCCAACTAACTGCACATCAAAATGTCGCATCGACAAAACACGGTTACTCGCTTCTCGCGCCACCGCAAAAGCATCTGGCAGTATTTGGTCTAAACTTTCACCCGATTCAAGCCGTTTCTTAAAGTCGCTACTCTTAACTTTTAAGTCTTCATCACTAAGCTTTGCAGTTTCCTCTTCCAAAGCATTAATTTTATTAACGACCTTCGTCATGCGCTTAAGTTCGCGTTTGTTTTTACTCCCGAAAATTTTGGTCAAAGCTGATGAAAACATAATGATCTTCTATTTGTATCGTGTTGAATGAGAATACTGCAGAAAGGAACTCACATGAGCAATAAAGCTTTTCAGTTTTATATTACTTTAGCCATATTGGCCACTGCTTTACACTGCTGTCTCGGATTATTTTGAGCCTCAGTCTACAGTGATTTGTAGCGAGGCTCAAAGACTAAAATGGGTATAAGAACAGGTTTTACAATAGTAACACTTAGAAATAAGTGCGATTGTTGATATTTTTGTGGCGAGGTTCAAATTTTACACTTGGAATCACTTACCTCGACGAATATATTTTTTCGGGTTGATGGTTTTACCGCCTTTTCTAACCTCGTAATGAACATGAGGTCCGGTTGATCGCCCAGTACTACCCATTGCAGCAAGTACCTGACCTTTTTCAACTATGTCGCCCACTTTCAAATAGAGTTTTTTGCAATGCGCATACCGGGTGGTAAAGCCTTCACCATGATTGATTTCTACAAGATTACCATAACCGTAACGATCCCCAGACCAAGTGACCACACCTGACGCAACCGCCACTATATCGCTATCTTCTTTACCAGCAAAATCAACGCCGGCATGCCAGGCTCGCTTCCCTGAAAAAGGGTCGGTTCGATACCCATATGCCGAAGACATCCAGCCCCAGGTAATTGGCCTACCCGCAATGAACAACTCTTTTTGTGTTTTACGGCTCACGAACAATGCATCAATCACTTCTAACTGTTGTTCGCTGTCAGTAATCCGGCGTTCAATATTATCAATACTTTCTTTCAATCCAGGCAAGACATAAGACTCACCTACCTTGGCATTAATTGGCCCCCCGAGAGCAGGAGAAGCACTAAAATCAAATTCCCCATTCTTTAATTTGGCAACTTCAGTAAGCCTTTGACCCAGGGCATCTAAACGCATTAGCCTTGCTTGCATATCGCCCATTCTAAGGGTAATGGCATCTACTTTTTCTTGAGCATCGCGCTTAAGCAGTTTGACGTCCTGCTCTTGCCCTAAAATATTTTCTTCCCACGTGGAAATTAATTCAGGACTCAAAGAGCTATCTGCTGCATCAGAAAAATAGTTATTAATTTGATATCCACAAAAAACAAACAGCACCAACAAAGAAAAAACAGAAGACATAATTAATGCAATTTGCCTATTCCCAAACTGTAGCGTTCTTGACTTGCCGTGACTTCTACCTACAAAAATAATATTCATACAATTTTTTTACTACTAACAAATTTTATATACTTGAATTTAATAAGCATTTCTAAAAACGCCCTATTTTTGTGTATCCCAAACTTTATGAATACAGCTAAAAACATAATTAAAACTATAAATTATAGCCACAATACGCATAATACCTAATAAAGATATTTCAAATAGCGTAATTTGACCGATTACGCTTTAAGATTGCAAACACCACTCCAAAACGATAGACATCATGCGACAACCAAAACACAAGGCACTCGCCCCACGACTAAGCCTACAAAGACTAACAAGCCGATCACATGGTTTGCGTATACTTCTACAGCAAGCTAGCCAGCACAATTCACTGACCGACTTACTAAACAATTCTGTTCCCGAAATGTTTAAAAATCAATTCCAGGTAAATGCGATCGAACAACAGACACTCATTTTAACGTGCCACTCTGCGTCCTTAATGACTCGCTTTCGCTTTAAACAACAAGATATTATCACCCAATTCAATCAAAAAATCCGGCCTAAACATATCGATAATATCAAAATAAAAATCAGACCAAAACAACGCAATACTGGCCCTGACACACCGCACTCACGCAACAAGACACAAACGACACAGAGAACAATAAGCAAAAAAAATGCCCAGATTCTTAATGAAGAAGCTGAGCATACAGATGATATAAAATTAAAAAATATATTACTTCGCTTAGCAAAACATAGCGGTAAATAATAAGCGCGAGTGGCGCACAAGCACTTACTATTTTAATTTATGCTGCGATTACCGGTTTCATATAAGAAATTGGCGCGGAGCTAGCGTCTTCAAATGTTTTCACTTCCCATGCATCTGTTTGCTTTATGAGCTTTCGCAGCAACTTGTTATTCAAGTCATGCCCAGACTTATAGCCTTTAAACTCACCAATTAAACTATTACCCAGCAAATATAAGTCACCAATAGCGTCGAGTATTTTATGTTTGACGAACTCATCTTCATAACGTAGACCATCTTCATTTAGCACTTTATAGTCATCAACTACAATCGCGTTATCAAAGCTGCCGCCCTGAGCTAAATTCATGGCCTGTAATCTTTCGAAGTCTCGCATAAATCCAAATGTTCTTGCGCGACTCACTTCTTTTACAAATGACGTGCTCGAAAAGTCAATTGATGCATCCTGACTTCCTTGATTAAAAACAGGATGATCGAAGTCTATAGAAAAGCCTACTTTGAAGCCATTAAAGGGTGAAAATGTCGCCTTTTTACCATCCTCTTCAATCGTCACTTCTCGCGTAATTTGAATAAACTTCTTAGCCGCTTCTTGCTCTTCAATCCCTGCAGATTGAATTAAAAATACAAAAGGCCCAGCACTACCGTCCATAATAGGCACTTCTTCGGCACTTAGCTCGACTCGACAATTATCAATTCCTAAACCTGCCATAGCAGATAGTAGATGCTCAACCGTTGCTACCTTCACCCCGTCTTTTACTAATGTTGTTGATAACAATGTTTCACCAACATTTTCAGCCCGCGCAGCAATCTCAACTGCTGGCGACAAGTCAGTTCGACAAAAAACGATCCCTGAGTCAATTGGTGCAGGTTTTAAGGTCAAATACACCTTTTTACCTGAATGTAAGCCGACACCTGTGGCCCGAATTGTATTCTTAAGAGTGCGCTGTTTAATCATATTATGATTTCTATCAACCTTCATAACTATCGGAATTGGTTAAAAAACAGGCGCATAATACCAGAATACGCCGCATTTCCCAAACAAAACAACCAATTATTCATTAACTTGTAACATTTAATGTTGATAATACCTCATAAGAACAAGCAATTAGTCTGCTTGTCTACGTAAGAATGCAGGTATATCCAAATAGTCAACACTTGGCTGCCCCTCTGAAACATTGGTATCTACAGCCGCATTACCAACACGACCCACTGTTGGACGACGACGAATAACTGCAGGTCGATCTAGTTGATTGTAATCCGTCGTCCCATCAGCCATTTTAGGCGTGTTATCAACAACCTTTACTGGCTTATCAATACCGGCAGATAAACCCGTTGCAACCACTGTCACTTTCAATTCATCTGTCATTTCAGGGTCAATCACTGTTCCAACGACAACCGTAGCAGAGTCAGAAGCAAACTCTTCAACAATATTACCTACTTCCGAGAATTCACCCAAATTTAAGTCAACACCTGCAGTGATATTAACTAGTATTCCGCGTGCGCCCTGCAGGTTAATATCTTCTAGTAACGGGCTGCGAATTGCGGCTTCTGCAGCTTCTTTAGCTCGATCTTCTCCTGTTGCAGAGCCCGTACCCATCATCGCCATACCCATTTCTGACATCACCGTTTTCACATCGGCGAAATCGACGTTAATCATACCTGGGCGAATGATTAGGTCAGCAATACCTTGAACTGCACCTTGAAGTACATCATTCGCTGCACCAAATGCATCCAGTAAAGTTGTATTTTTACCTAAAACTGAAAGTAGTTTTTCATTTGGAATGGTAATCAGTGAGTCTACATTTTCAGCCAATTCAGCCAAGCCAGCATCTGCGATTTTCATTCGCTTGCCACCCTCAAAAGGGAACGGCTTAGTCACGACAGCGACTGTTAGAATACCTAACTCACGAGCTACTTCCGCTACAATGGGTGCACCACCCGTACCCGTACCACCGCCCATACCGGCAGTGATAAAGACCATATCCGCACCTTTAAGTGTCTCTGCAATACGTTCTCTGTCTTCAAGTGCTGCCTGACGACCAATTTCTGGGTTTGCACCCGCCCCTAAACCTTTTGTAATCGTGCTTCCTAATTGAATCACTGATTTATTATCAAGATCTTTTAAAGCTTGTGAGTCAGTATTTGCACAAATAAATTCTACGCCCTCAACATCGCCTGTCAGCATATGACGAACTGCGTTACCGCCGCCGCCGCCGACCCCAACGACTTTTATTATTGCGTTTTGTGAAACATTCTCTACGAGTTCAAACATCACCCTTCTCCTAATTTTATAATTTCAATCTGCTAGTTGCTGCTAAAGTTTTATATAATTTTATTATTACGCACGATTCTTAAAAGTTACCGGTAAACCATGTCTTTATTTTTTCCATCATACTGACGCCTCCCTCGGATCTCATCATTGGCTCACTATGTGTCGCCTGCTGCTTGAGTCCATACATCAATAAACCAACGCCTGTTGCATACATTGGGTTATTTACTACATCTGCCAAACCAGCCACACCTTGCGGTGACGCTAGCCGAACTGGCATATGAAAGATTTCTTCTGCTAATTCCACGACGCCTTCCATTTTTGAAGTGCCGCCAGTCAATACGATGCCTGCGGCAATCACATCCTCAAAGCCGCTTCTTCTCAGCTCTGACTGGATCAGTGTAAATAGCTCTTCATAACGGGGTTCGACAACCTCTGCCAAGGCTTGTCTAGATAGATCTCTAGGTGGACGATCGCCAACACTTGGCACCTTTATAGTTTCCTCTGCACCTGCTAATTGAGTCAGGGCACAGGCATATTTAATTTTTATCTCTTCTGCATTCTGCGTAGGTGTTCTTAATGCCATCGCAATGTCATTTGTCACCTGATCACCCGCTATTGGGATCACCGCGGTATGCCGTATAGAGCCACCTGTAAAAATGGCTATATCTGTCGTTCCACCACCAATATCTACCACACAGACGCCTAGTTCTTTTTCATCATCGGTCAATACCGCATAACTGGATGCCAGTTGCTCCAAAATGATGTCATCTACATCAAGGTCGCACTTTTGTACACATTTCTCTATGTTCTGAGCAGCATTCACGGCACAGGTAACCAAATGAACTTTTGCCTCCAACCGGACTCCCGACATCCCCAAAGGCTCTTTAATACCTTCCTGGCTATCAATTACATATTCTTGAGGAAGGATATGCAGAATTTTTTGATCCGAAGGAATGGCAACCGCTTGAGCGGCATCAATTACGCGATCAATATCAGCTTGAACAACTTCTCTCTCTCTTACAGCCACAATGCCATGAGAGTTCATGCTTCTGATATGACTCCCCGCTATCCCGGCATAGACAGACTGAATCTGACAACCGGCCATCAATTCAGCTTCTTCAATAGCACGCTGGATAGCATTGACAGTCGTTTCTATATTAACCACAACACCTCGTTTCAAACCCCTTGAAGGGTGTGAGCCAATTCCGACTATTTCAACTTGCCCGTCACTCGTTTTTTTACCCACGATTGCGACAACTTTTGAGGTTCCTATATCCAACCCCACTGTTAATTCATTATCTATTGAGCCAGCCATTCTGGTGTTCCCAAGTTACTTTCATGCTAATTTTATTTTCTATAATATTGATTACATAACTCAGCTATTTAGACACTGAGCCATCGTATCTATTTCAAGTTTTGCTTGTGGCTATTTTGTCTTTCCACTTAATTGCTACGCCATTTGGATAACGTGCATCAATGCGTTCAATACCCTCAATTTGAACGCCGGCCCTAGCAGAGAAAATTTTCCCTACTCGCTCTAATTTTGCATCTAAATTATCTAGACCCATTTTGCTTGAGCTATCGAGATTCCCCAATGCGACGCTAATGCCATTCTTAAGCGTCATATCCCAAACACCACGAGACTTTAATTCCATCTGATTAATATTTACGCCATATACTTGTATCTGTTCTTGTAAGTATGAAAACATATTAAACATCTCAATTCGCATTTGAGCACTGCTATTTTTAGCGCCGATTAATACCGGCAACGCTATAGTTACTCCCCTGACTTTAGGTGTAAATACATCACCTTGTGAGTTCAATAAACTGTTTTGATTCCAATAACTAACCGCCTCTTGCTCCACTACTGTCAACTGTATTTCACCAGGCCAAACGCGTGTCACAGTTGCGCGATAAACCCAGGGTAAGCTTTCCACTCTAGTTTTCACTTTATCGAGGTTAACCGCCAAGAAACCCATTCCATGAATACTTGCTAACTCTGACTGAACATTTTCACGATTCAAATTCTTGAACTCGCCACTCACCTGAATTTTCGAGATGGGATGATCAATAGCTTGTATTAAGCTTGCTTTTTGACTTAATAAAAAAGCCAAAGCAGACAACAATGCAACAACAAAAGCGACTCGTTTTAACATATAAACGGTTTCTGCTCGATAGACTGTGTCACCTGAAATTGCCCCAACTTGTTCTGCAATAACTGTTCTGGCTGTCGCGTCATGCATCATGATATCTCCACTTTGTTATTGTTGTTCTCGAAGGTTATTATTTATTCCGTCTATTGCTTTTGTACTTTGTGCCATTGTTTGATTTAATATTTCAAGCAGTAACTCATCAAAACCTAAACCTGCCGCTTTCGCAGCCATAGGCACCAAACTATGATTCGTCATGCCAGGTATGGTATTTACTTCCAGCAACCAAAACCTGCCCTTACCATCCCGCATAACATCAACACGCCCCCATCCAGAGCACCCTAGCGCGGAAAATGCCCGCTCAGACAGGTTTCCAAGGCTTTTTTCTTCCTCAACACTCAATCCACAAGGCAAAAGGTATTGCGTCGTGTCTGATTCATATTTGGCTTCATAATCATAGAAAGTGTGGCTTGTTTTTAAACCAATAACCGGAAGAGGCTCTCCGTTCAACAGGCTAACGGTGTATTCACTTCCTTCAATCCATTGTTCAAGTAAAACCTGCTCATCCATTTCTAAGGCAGCACTAACTGCAGCTTCCAATTGCGTCTGACTATTTACCTTGTACACGCCAATTGAAGAGCCCTCTCTTGACGGCTTCACTGCCAAAGGAAAGCCCATTAACGACACCAGCTGAGTCAATAATTCAGCGTTAAGCTCTTCGACATAACTAAATTTAGGCGTAGGTAAATTCATCCCTTGCCACAGATATTTTGTTCGGGTTTTATCCATCGCTATAGCTGAACCCATGACACCACTTCCGGTATAGGGGATGCTGAGTGTATCCAGCACACCTTGAATCGTGCCGTCTTCACCACCTCTCCCGTGTAGTGCAAGAAAAGCACGATCAAAGGGCTGGCTATCAATAAGCAATTCAAGTTCACCTTGAAAATCCAGTGCAAAGGCGTCCACACCTGAACGAATAAGACCCTCAAGAACAGCCTGCCCACTTTTCATGGATACCGCCCTTTCAGCAGAAGAGCCACCCATGATTACGGCCACACGGCCAAATGCTTTCATATCAAACTTCATGGCACATTAAACCCCAAGTGATCATCCGCTAGCCTAGTCGCAATTTGACCAACGTTGCCTGCACCTTGAGTTAACAATAAGTCCCCATCTTGTAGAATATTCTTGAGCACGCCCTCCAGATTATTCATCACACTGTCAATGTCTTGGCCACCGTCAACAAATATCGGTTCAGCACTACCACGCTGGCGAATGCTGCGACATAAAGCGCGACTGTCAGCTCCCGGGATTGGCTTTTCGCCTGCTGGGTATACATCCATTAATAACAGCACATCGACCTCGGCCAGAACCCTGACAAAATCTTCATAAAGATCACTGGTGCGACTATATCGATGTGGCTGAAATACCATCACTAAACGTTTCTCTGGCCAACCTGAATGTATTGCCTGCAACGTCGCTTCAACTTCACTCGGGTGATGACCATAATCATCCACCAACATAACGCTTGCTGATGCGTTCTCAATAGCGCTATCGGATGGCACTATTGGGTAATCGCCATAAATTTGAAATCGACGCCCAACGCCCTGGAATGCAATTAATGCTCGCTGAATCGCGGCGTCATCCACGCCTTCATCACTAGCAACAGCCACTGCAGCTAATGAATTCAAAACATTGTGATGCCCAGGCATTCTTAACGAAATATCCAGATCCTCCATATCACCCGGCCGCTGTACAGTAAAATGATTAATCATGCCATCCTGACTGATATTAACCGCCTTATAATCAGCATCCTCACTTACGCCATACGTAATAACTGCACGCGAGACTGATGGAATAAGCTCTCGAATAACCGGGTCATCGACACACATTACGGCAGCACCGTAAAAAGGGAGGTTGTGCAAAAAATCGATAAATGTTTGTTTTAATTTCGAGAAGTCACCACCATATGTATGCATATGGTCAGCTTCTATATTCGTCACTACCGAGATCATCGGTGTCAGATGCAAAAATGATGCGTCACTTTCATCTGCTTCGGCGACTAAATAACGGGAAGTGCCTAAGCCTGCATTCTTACCTGCACTATTGAGCCGCCCCCCGATTACATAGGTAGGGTCTAAATCTGCTTCCGCTAGAATTGAAGCAATCAAACTTGTAGTAGTCGTTTTGCCGTGCGTACCAGCAATTGCAATACCATGGCGATAGCGCATTATTTCAGCCAACATTTCAGCCCTTGGAACAATAGGCGTCCGGCTTTCTCTCGCGGCAACCACTTCAGGATTATGCTCATTGATCGCACTTGATACGACGACCACATCAGCATCATCAACATTACTGGCATCATGCGAATAGAAGACCTTCGCACCTAATGCCTCCAAGCCTTGTGTGGTGACTGACTGATTCATATCAGACCCTGAAACCTGATAGCCTTGATTAATGAGCACTTCAGCAATACCACACATACCCGCACCGCCAATACCAATAAAGTGGATTAGACTAATACGACGCATTTCTGGAATATCACTGAGCATACTTCCCGCATGCTTTAAATTATTTGTATTCATTGCTGAGTCGGATTTACGCATAACAAACTCTCCTGCATTCGTGGACCACTTTTTCAGTCGCATCCGCTTTTGCAAGTTTATGTGCAGCCTCAGATAAAATTGAAATTCGTTCTCGTTTGGTTAATAAAGGCATCAACATTTCAGCTAATGTTTTGGCATTTAAGTCTGACTGAGGTAACAGCCAGGCCGCTCCAGACTTAGTCATGACGGAAGCATTTAAGGTTTGATGGTCATCTACAGCGTAAGGGTAAGGCACTAAAATCGCGCCGAGACCAGCGATACATAGCTCCGATATCGTTAAGGCGCCAGCACGACAGATGACAAAATCAGCCCACTTATAAGCCTCAGCCATATCGACAATAAACTCTGAAACCTTTACTTCCACTCCCGCCTGCTGATAACGGTCTTTCACTCCATCACTTTTATTTCGTCCAGTTTGATGCCAAACCTCCGGCCGAGTTTCTTCATTCAAAAGACCAATCGAAGCAGGAATTATTTCATTCAGACTGGCTGCGCCAAGACTGCCACCTAAAACCAATAAACGTATATTTCTATCTTTCATCAATTTAGGGCGCGACTGATAATACAAATCACAAATTTCATCCCTTAATGGGTTTCCAAAAAGTTTGGTTTTTACATCACTGGAAAAAGCTTCTGGAAAAGCCGACATTACAGATGTGGCTACCTTGGCTAAGATACGGTTCGTCAATCCTGCAACCGCATTTTGCTCATGAATAAGTAAAGGTTTACCCATTAAACGTGCAGCAAAACCTCCAGGGCCTGAGGCAAAGCCGCCCATGCCCAATACCGCATCCGGTTTAATTTTATGTATCACTTTTAGGGCCTGAAAAATGGCATAAGCAATTCGAAAAGGTGCAGCCGCTTTATTTAATAAACTTTTGCCCCGCACGCCCGAAACAGATAGCCCGTAAAAAGGTATACCTACTTTTTTTACTACCTCCTCTTCCATGCCGCCAACGGAGCCAAGCCAAACAACTTTATCATTTCTCTCCATCAATTTTATGGCTGTTGCCAAAGCAGGATATACGTGCCCCCCGGTTCCACCGGCCATCACTAGAAAGGTCTTATCACGCATTTGAGCCACTCTCTTTTTCTGGTTCAGCTGGCAGTTGCGCTAGCTCTCGATAAATTCTTGCCAGTACACCAATACACATACAACTCACTATTAAACTGCTGCCCCCATAACTAACAAGCGGCAGGGTCAAACCTTTTGGCGGTAGCATCCCCATATTAACCCCCATATTGATAAAGGCCTGAACCCCTAGCAAAATACCTATACCGTATGCAAAATAAGCGCTAAACAGTTGCTTTTTCTTCTCAGCCAAATATCCAATTTTCAATGCTCGGTATACCAAAATTGAAAACAAACAAATCACCATTATGGTGCCGATTAAGCCAAACTCTTCCGCTAAAATTGCAAACACAAAATCAGTATGCGCTTCGGGCAAATAGTGCTGCTTTTGAATACTATTACCTAAACCGACCCCAAATATATCGCCACGACCAAAGGCAATTAGCGACTGAACGATCTGGTATCCCGTATCATATGGATCTGCAAATGGTTCGGTAAATCCAGTCAAACGTTTAAGCCGGTAAGGTTGTGAATAAATCAAGCCGACACACGCAAGTATGCAACCACTAATTAGCGCAATAAACTGCCCGAACTTAACCCCACTGAGGAAAATCATGCCTAAAAAAGCCGAGGCGATAACCACGGTGGCGCCAAAATCAGGTTCACTTAGTAGCAGTATCGCGGCCACCGTTAAAACCAACATAGGCTTTGCAAAGCCCCACCAAGAAGTCATAACCTCATCTCTTCGTCTAACCAGATATCCGGCAAGATAAGAAATCAGTAACAATTTTGTTAACTCCGATGGCTGTATATTCAAACTCCCCATACCAATCCATCGTGTACTGCCGTTAACTGTTTTGCCCACCCCAGGCAAAATCACAACAAGTAAGAGCAATAAAGAAATACTTAAGGCCAGCCAACCTGTTTTTTGCCACCACTCGGTTGGTAATTGGTAGGTAAAAACCCCTGCAATTAAGCCCAATACGATAAAAATGCCATGCCGCGTAACATAATGAAAAGGGTTACCATTTCGAACGTCGGCAATATCTACCGATGCTGATGCAATCATGACAAAGCCCACAACCAACAATAATGCGGTCACGAGCATTAGTAGCCCGTCATAAATGTCTTTAACATTATGATTTACAGAGGCATTCATCTCTTTCGAGTAATCTGCTGTCAGCATGGATGAGTTCATAAACACATCACCAATCGCTCAAACGCTTCACCGCGCTGCTCATAGTTTTTAAACATATCAAAGCTTGCACAACCTGGAGACAATAAAACAACATCGCCTGGTTCAGCGCTTTCATAAGCAAACTTCACCGACTGCTCGAGGCCATCAATTGTTACACTTTCAACTAATGGCGTTGTAATTTTTCCTATTTCTTCCGCATCTCGACCGAATAAAATCACCAGTTTGCAGTATTCAGATAATGCGCGACGCATAGGTGAAAAGTCAGCGCCCTTGCTTTCGCCACCCGCAATTAAAATAATTTTCCCAGTCGCATTTTTCCCCAAACTACTGATTGCAGTTACTACAGCACCCGGATTAGTTCCTTTAGAGTCATTAATATAATCAACGTCATCTAGCGTTCTAACATGCTGGCAACGATGCGGCAGTCCCTTAAATGATTTAAGTGCATCCAACATGGCTTGAGTAGGTATCCCAACCGAAGACGCTAAAGCCATGGCCGCCAAGACATTACTTTGGTTATGCTCACCGCTTACTTTTAGCTCGTTTACAGCCAATAATGCGTCAAAGCCTTTTGCCAAATATTGTTTTTCAGCACGCTCAATAATTGAGTACTTATTTAAGTCCGCCTGCAAACCAAAATGAATAGCCTTCATTGTGGTTGACATCAACGGCTGACTTAGCACTTCATCATCATTAATTGCGACATACTTTGCGCCTCTGAAAACACGCTGTTTAGCTTGAAGGTAAGCCATTTTTTCTGGATAACGGTCCATGTGATCTTCGGTGATATTCAGAATCACAGCGCAATGCGCATTCAGGTTTTCAGTTGTTTCTAATTGAAAACTAGATAACTCCAAAACATAAAGTTGACGATCTTGTTCAAGTAAATCCAGAGCAGGAATGCCTAAATTCCCCCCAATACCTACATTTAGCCCTGCACATTCAGCCATATCCCCCACCAAGGTGGTGACAGTACTTTTACCATTAGAGCCGGTTATCGCAATAATTGGCGCCTTTGCAGCTTCGGAAAATAAGGCGATATCCCCCTTTACAGGTACACCGTTTGCAATTGCTGCTTGAATATCTTCATTCGCCATTGCAATGCCAGGACTTAGAATAATTTCATCTGCAGCCAGTAAACGCTCACGATCAAAGCCACCAAAAATACATTCTATGTTTGGATATTTGGCTTTTAATTCGTCAAAACCTGGCGGCTCATCCCGGCTATCCATAACGGTTAAGTTATGGCCCAATGCCTTTAGGTAATGCACACAAGAAAGCCCGGTCACTCCTAGACCGACGATCACAACATTTTTGTCTGTGACAATTGCTTTCACTAAAATTGTTTCCTTAAGTTGCTCTTAGCATTAACTGCTTTGTATTTATAACTATCTGATTTATTTAATTGATCAACACTATCTAACTTTCAAGGTCGCTAGCCCAATAAGAACCAACACCACCGTAATTATCCAGAACCGAACAATCACTCTTGGTTCGGGCCAACCTTTTAACTCAAAGTGATGATGTAAGGGTGCCATTCTAAATATTCTCCGGCCGGTTAACTTGAAAGAGGCTACCTGCAAAATAACTGAAACTGTTTCCATCACAAAGACCCCGCCCATGATAAACAACACAATTTCCTGTCGCACTATCACAGCAACCACACCGAGTGCAGCACCTAGCGAAAGTGCGCCGACATCACCCATAAAGACCTGCGCGGGATAAGTATTGAACCAAAGGAAGCCCAAGCCCGCGCCTAATAGCGCACCACAAAATACGATCAATTCTCCAGTACCTGGTAGATAAGGGATATGAAGGTAATGAGCGAAAACACTATTACCTGACACATAAGCAAAAATACCTAATGCCGAAGCAACCAGCACTGTCGGCATAATTGCCAAACCATCTAAACCATCAGTCAAGTTCACAGCATTACTCGTTCCGACTATGACGAAGTAAGTCAAGACTATGAACATTGGCCCCAAATCAAACACAATATCTTTAAACACTGGCACGATAAGACTTGTTTCCTGCGGTAAAGTTGCACTCATATACAACATCATTGCTGCAGCAAAACCACATATAGATTGCCAAAAATATTTCGACTTAGCAGGTAAACCTTTCGAGTTTTTTTCAACTACTTTTCGGTAATCATCTACCCAACCAATTGCACCAAAAGACAAGGTTACAAACAATGTGATCCACACATATCTATTACCTAGATTCCCCCAAAGCAAGGTACTAATCACAACCGCCACGATTATTAATGCGCCCCCCATTGTGGGCGTACCCGCCTTACTCAAATGAGACTTAGGGCCGTCATCCCTGACTGACTGGCCGATTTGATAATGACTTAGTTTTTTTATCATTTGCGGTCCGACCCACAATGAAATCAAGAGCGCAGTTAAAACGCCCAAAATGCCTCTTAGGGTCAGATACTGAAAAACGGACATAAAACCGACTGACTCTGAAATATATGACGATAACCAATAAAGCATCTAACAAGCCCTTTCTTTAATCATTTCAACAAGCTCATCCAAACACGCACTTCTAGATGCCTTAACCAATACAGATTCCTCTTTTTCTAGACTTTCAAATAATAAATTAGCAATATCTTGTTTGTCATTACTCACGACAGACCGATTTGCGACACAAGCACTCATTTCTTCTGCATAACGCCCAATAAAATAGAATTTATCAACCGATGTCTTGGCAGCATATTTGGCCAGTTCAACATGTAAAGTTTGAGAAAGCTCGCCCAGTTCAGCCATTTCACCCAACACAGCTACCCTAAAGCCAGACCTTAATGACAAAACGTCCAAAGAGGCTTTCATTGAAGCCGGGTTTGCATTATAGCTATCATCAATCAATGTTAGATTTTGAGTTAACTTGTTTATATGCAGTCGGCCTTCTGTACTCTTAAGTTTTGTTAAACCTTTCAAAATTGAATCTGGGTCAATTCCAACAGCAATGGCAGCGGCGGCGGCGGCCAAGCAATTCGACACATTATGTAAACCGGGAACAGGCAAAGTAATAGCGAGTGATAAATCTTTATAATTCAAATTAAATAAACTTGAATCTGCCTCACAATAAATCTCACTCGCATAGATATCTGCTTTGTCATCTTCAACTGAAAAGCTCAATGTGTGTTTATCACCTAGTTTGTCTAGCCATAGATTAACTGCAGGGTCATCAGCATTAATTATGGCTATGCCGTCCGGTTTTAAGGCATCAAAAATTTCACTTTTAGTTTCCACAATGTTTTCATAACTACCAAATATATCGATGTGCGCGACACCAGCATTTAGCAGTATTGCGACATCAGGCTGCACAAACTCAGACAGGTACCTGATATCTCCAGGCGATCGCGCCCCCATTTCAACAACCGCAAAGTCGTGTTTTTCGTCTATTTTTAATAGCGTTAATGGCACACCAATCTCGTTATTAAAATTACCTTCTGTTGAGCACGTTTTACCTTCCTCACTCAAGATAAGGGCGATCATATTTTTGGTACTGGTTTTGCCGGATGAACCCGTCAACCCGATCACCGGACCCGTCATTGCCTCCCGGTTGAGACTCGCAACGTCCCCAAGAGTTTTCATTGTGTCACTTACGAGCAGCAATGATCTCTCGGGAATTGAACTCTCATTCACCGCTTCACACCTATTTACGACAGCAGCACAACATCCAGCCTGCATCGCCTGATCGATATAGTTGTAACCATTAAAATTTTCACCTTTTAATGCAACATATAGATCACCTGGTTTTAGCGTTCTAGTATCCGTTGATACACAACTAAAACTGACATCAGAGCCGCATATTTGGCCATCCGTTATTTGTGCTAGCTGCGACAAAGAAAGCGCCTTAATCATGCGCTACCTCGATATTTTTCAAGGCAGTGTTATGCGGTATACCCATATTACGTCGCACTTCTTGGGTATCACTAAAAAACGTACGTTTACCTTTCACTTCTTGCCAGGTCTCATGCCCTTTTCCGGCAATCAGTATAATATCGCTCTCTTTGGCGCTCTTGAACATCGAAGCTATCGCCTGCTTACGGTCGTGCACAACCCTAATACCTGAAGGCGAACTAAAGCCGGTCAGTATTTCATTTGTAATACTGTCTGGATCTTCATTACGAGGATTGTCATCAGTAATAAGAATGTCATCCGCTAAGGTTTCAGCTATCTGTGCCATCTCAGCACGCTTACCAATATCGCGGTCACCACCACAACCAAACACCAAGCGCAGATGCCCCTCACAGTGCGGCTTTAAAGTTTCTAATACATTTTTCAGTGCATCTGGCGTATGCGCATAGTCCACCACTGCAGTGGGCTGACCTTGAGAGCGTAGTACTTCCATTCGACCATCAACCGCCGTTAATTGACTGATTCTTTCGGCGCATCGAGAGATTTGCTGTTTAGCAATAGCAACAGCAATAACGGCGAGAAGGTTACTTAAATTAAATCGCCCCATTAAACCCGATTCAATACTAAGTTTGCCTATGGCTGTGTCAATATGGGCAGACAATGACAAGCCACTAGCCGAGGAAAGTTGATAATGACTCACTTTCACATCTGCCTCAGCCTCCACACCATAAGTAAATAACTTCACACCTGTGGCTAATCCAGTTTTCATTTCATCTGCACACGGATCATCTTGATTGATAACGGCGAAACTCAAACCCTCAGTCTGAAACAGTAGCTTTTTAGCTTGTGCATAAGCCTGCATAGAACCATGATAATCAAGATGGTCACGACTCAAATTGGTAAAAATCGCACCTTCAAAACGAACACCATCAACTCGCCCCTGAGTTAAACCGTGCGATGACACTTCCATCACGACACACTCAAGCCCTTGGTCCCTTAATTCGGCTAAATACCGGTGCACATCAACAACATTTGGCGTGGTATGAGTTGTTTCTGACAGTCTAATCTCACCTGATTTGATAAGGCCATATCCCAGCGTGCCGATTAAACCACTACTTATTCCTGATAAGTCCAAATATTGAGCAAGATAACTCGCTACGGATGTTTTGCCATTTGTACCGGTTACTCCGATCACACTTATTTCATCACTAGGCGTCCCAAAGAAACGATCCGCAATTATTCCTGCCTTATGCTTTAAATCATCCACAAATAACTCGACTGCAGATCCGTCCTCAAATACTCGCCCTTCAAATAATTTACCCTCTGCAACAATGGCATTCGCACCGTTCTCAATCGCCTCAACAATATGATCTGTTGAACTCGAATGGCAACCTGAAAGCGCTAAGAATAGGTCTCCCTTTTTAACCTGACGACTATCAATACTCAAACCAGATATAGATGCATTTAAAGCAGCGGGCACATGACAAATGCCATTCAATAAAGTGACCAGGTCATTTCTGTATGATTTTTGACTATGCATACTCAACCTCTACTCGCCAATACACTAGCTTGTTTTTTTGTCTCAGCAATGCCTTTATCAGGCCTCACGTTCAACAAACGCATCGCGCCATTTACAACCCTGGAAAAAACCGGTGCCGACACCTCTCCGCCGTAATATTCCGCGCCTGCGGGTCCATCGATCACGACAACCATAGCAATTTCGGGATTTTCAATAGGCGCCACCCCAGCAAACAAAGCGGTGTACTCACTTTTCTCATAGCCTTTTTTGCCCACGCTATGAACTGTGCCGGTTTTCCCTCCCACTTCATATAAAGGAAGTTGTGCTCGTGTACCCGTACCGCCCTTAGATACGACAGCCTTCATTGCTTTTCTGAGCGAGTCTGATACAGCTTTAGATATAATTCTTTCCCCTTTCTCCACCTCGTCTCTATCAATTAGACCTAATGGGTATTTAATACCACCATTCCCCAACACCATATATGCTTGTGCTAACTGAAGCGCGGTTGCATTTAAGCCATAACCATATGACATCGCAGCCACTTCAATCGGTTGCAAGTGTGAAGAGTCCGGTAAGTGACCAATACTCTCACCCGGAAAACCTATCCCAGTTCCCTGGCCAAACCCAAGACGGTAAAACATATCCCAAACAACTTCACCAGTAAGACTCAGAGCGATTTTACTGGTACCAACATTGCTTGATTTTGCAACAATATTGAGCACGCTCAACTCACCATAATTGCGATGGTCACGTATTGACTTTCGACCCAAACGAATGAAACCTGGCGAGGTATCCAGCATAGTATTTAAGGTATATTTCTTAGACTCTAATGCGGCAGAGATAGTCGCGACTTTCATGGTCGAGCCTGGTTCAAACACATCTGTAATAGCGCGATTTCGAAGATGAGCGACGTTTATATTCGCCCTATTATTTGGGTTATACGAAGGCTGATTAGCCATCGCCAATACATCTCCGGTATGGATATCCAATACCACAATTGAACCCGCTTTCGCCTGATGCGTTTCTACCGCGGCTTTTAACTCCCGGTAGGCAAGATATTGAATACGCATATCAAGACTCAAACGAATATCCTTTCCAGGTTCAGCCGCTTTAATCTCCCCAAAATCTTTTATTACGCGCGCTTTCCTATCTTTAAGGACGCGTTTTTTCCCTGACTCGCCCCTTAACCACTCATCATATGAAAGCTCTATACCTTCTTGCCCACGCTTATCAATATTCGTAAATCCTACTACATGCGCTGCGACCTCTCCCGCGGGGTAGTAACGTTTGTATTCACGGCGACTATAAATACCGTCCAAGTTAAGCGCCAACACCTTCTTAACTTCATGAGGTGCCATTTTCCTTTTCAAATAGATGAAACGTTTACTTTTGTTGCGCTCAATTTTATTAGATAACCATTTTTTACTTAAATCTAAAGCTGTCGCAAGTTTAGCTAGCTCGCTTTGTTTCAAATTCAGATAACGCGGATCAGCATAAACAGTCTCAACTGGCGCACTAATAGCGAGAGGCGAGCCATGTCGATCCATAATAACGCCGCGATGCGCTTCTAACTTTTCAAAGCGAATAGTTCTTGCATCACCCTGACCCGCTAAAAATGCTTGTTCAAACACATGCAAATCAACAGCTCTATAAACCAACGACAAAGCACACAACGACAAAAATCCCAGCAACAACCAGTATCGCCAGGATAAATTTATCTCTTTGTTATTATTTAAGAGCTTCACAATTAGTTATCTCAATAAATTAGCTTAATATCTTCTGCTTTAGGGATTTCCATTCCTAACTCCTCACCCGCAACACTCTCAATTCTATTCGGAGAACTCCAAGCACTCTGCTCAAGTAACAACTGAGCCCACTCCAATTGAATTTGATCATTCCTGTCAAACAAAATAGCCTGCTCTGCAAACAACTGTCGACTAAGGTGCGAAGAATAAACAACACCTATTGCAGATAAAACAACCAACATTAGTAGCATCGCGGTTATCAACAGCCCTTTAATTGACAGGTGACCCAATAAAAATAAAAACTTATCAATAAGTATCTGGACCCGCCCCGTTAACACAGAAGAATTCCCTACTTCAACTTCACGCTCTCCATGTCGAACATGAGCAGTAATACCTGTAAAAGCTGCCAATAGCTTATTCATCAGAAATTTTCTCCAATATCCGCATTACAGCACTACGGGCTCGCACATTGTTTTCGATCTCTTGTGCATCAGGCTTAATTGCCTTACCTACCAACTTAAAATGTCTAATAATATCTTTTTCAAAAACTGGCACACCTGGAGGCGGCGCATTGCCTTTCGTTTTTTTCCTCATAAAACGCTTCACAATACGATCTTCGAGAGAGTGAAAACTAATGACCACCAAACGGCCGCCGACAGCCAAACATTGTGAAGCCGACTCAAGCAGCTGCTCAAGATCACCTAACTCATTATTCACTTTAATTCGAATAGCCTGAAAAGCTCGCGTCGCCGGATGTTTATGTTTTTCCCACGAAGGGTTTGCATCTTTAACAATTTTAGCCAACTGTAAAGTCGTTGTTATAGGGCCAATCGACAGTGCATCTGATATACCTCTAGCGATTCTCTTGGCAAATTTTTCTTCGCCATACTCCCTTAATACCTTGACGACTTCCGCTTCATCAGCTGATGCCAGCCACTCTGCAGCACTCTGACCCTGCGTTACATCCATCCTCATATCCAGAGGACCGTCATTCATAAAGCTAAAGCCTCTATCGGCATTATCCAATTGGGGAGAAGAAACCCCTAAATCTGCTAAAACTCCTTTTACATTACTTATTTTTGAACTTGATATATGCGCCGCTATATCTGCAAAAGAGCCGTGTGAAATTTCAAACCTTTTATCAGATGAAAATTGCTCTTGAGCTATATCAATGGCAGTTAAGTCTTTATCAATCGCCAACAATGCCCCATCGTCGGCTAAAACAGATAATATACATTCGCTATGCCCACCTCGCCCAAAGGTAGCATCGACATATGAACCTGAAGGGTCGGTCACCATTAAGTCCACTGCACCTTCTAGCAATACTGTTTCATGTACATTTGACTGCATTATTTTCTCGCTCATTACAAAGACAAACCCTGCATTTCTTCGGGCATCGGGTCATCATCTGACTCATCCAACATATCGTTCCAGCTTTGCTCGCTCCAAAGCTCAGCTTTGTCCCCTAAACCCACTAGTACTACTTTTTTATCCAGGTTTGCGTACTCTCTGAGCGTGGAGGGCAACAACAATCGGCCATTGCCATCCATTTCCAACTCACTAGCATTCCCCAAAACCAGACGCTGTAAGCGTCTTACTTTTTTATTACTGTTTGGCAAAGACTCTATTTTTGCTTTCACTTCTTGCCATTGAGGCTCGGGATAAATATTCAAACAACGTTCATAGGGGTTCGCAGTCACGACAAGACGCCCCTCACAGACAGCCACAAGCAAATCGCGGTACCGACTAGGTACTGCCATCCGCCCTTTTACATCCACATTGATGGATTGACTACCTTGAAACACGCTTCAAACCCTCTAATTCTTTATTTTTTATTGGTTACTTCCAAAAAAACCACAAAAATACACTTTTTTCCACTTTTCACCACTTCCACACACTATAGGAATTAGGTACTCACAAATCAAGCAAAAAGCATCACGAAGAAGAGAGAAAACGCACTAAAACACAACAACTTAGAAGCGTTTCACGATTTGAAGTCAGAAAAAAAAGGAGTTATTCTAGATATATCTTGAAGATAGCAGCAACTCTTAAGAAGTTACTTTAAGAGTAAGATTTTTTTATTATTAAAAAGGAGTTTTGAAGAGAAAAAAAGAAATGAGCTTGCCGGTAAGCCGGGTTCTGTCGTGGACAATCATTCATCTAGGCTAAACGTCACCGTTTAGCTCAAGCAACCTACCCGAATCCAGCGCGAGCCACGCCAATGGATTCCTATTTGGTCTTGCTCCGAGTGGGGTTTACCATCGCCATGAGCTGTTGCCAGTCATGCGGTGCGCTCTTACCGCACCTTTTCACCCTTACCGGTCAATACTATAAATAGCACTAACTTAGGCGGTTCACTTTCTGCTGCACTTTCCGTAGGCTCTCGCCCCCCAGGAGTTACCTGGCACTCTGCTCTATGGAGCCCGGACTTTCCTCTCCATGCAAAATTTTAACTATCGTTAAAAACCATAGATAAAACCCATGCACGCAGCGATTGCCTAGCAAGCTCGAAGCAACATTATTACGGAAACGCTTTCATTTCAAGAAGAAGATAAAGAAAAATAAATATTAGAACAAAGAATGTACGAAAATACAGAAAATAAGGAAGATACAATACAGAAGAGGCGCATGCTCATCACAAACATTACGCACACACTTTCAATAGCAACTATACGTCAATCGCGCACTGTCGCTATTTTAACATTAGCAATACTACGAAGATCAGTAATATAACCACTACCCATTGAAGGCGTATCATCTCTTGAATGCGCATCAATTGTGGCAGCAAACTCAACATGACGCTCAACAATATAATGAATAGAGCCTACATTCTGCTCAAGCACTTCAAATGTCTGCTCAATTCGCCCCAACTCATACGCGGTACTATCCTCACGCCTCTCTGAGCCCCCATCCAAGTCGGGATCAAATATTATTGAATCAAATTCATTATCACGAATAAAAAACACAGCATCATCAAAAGAAGAAGGAGGCAGCTCGTCAACATATCCAACCTGAACCTCAGTAGCGCTATTCTCGCCCTGTTTACGCATGCTCTCTGCCCAGTTTTCAACCTCTTGCGTCAAAGCATAATTCAACTCAGTTGAGACCTCATCCACTTCATTTTCTTCAATACTCACACCCACTTGAAAGGGTAAGGACTCATAGTCATCAACTCGCAAACCTGCCGCCGTCGCGCCAGCAACATTCACAATCTCTTCAGCAGAATTTGCCGACACAGCAGAAACAGTCCCCATCGCGCCCTCTGACAACAACTCGAATGCATGCACTTGGTTTAAAGGGATAGCAATAACAGAAACAAACAAAGCATAAAATAACTTTGCATGAAACTGTACTAGCGACTTATCCATAATAGTTCCATCATTATTTTGTAAAAAAATATTGTTTATATTCTGCACGATGAAAAAATGAACTGCAATTCACTTCCGTAGCTTTTTGCCAAGACTTTCGACAAGTTCACCCTTTATTTTTAGACAACCATGCCTAAAAGTTATTTATTATCTTTTAAGGCCAAACTCATATTATAAATTTCTTTTTTGCTGCCACCCAGCATCTCGGCAACCAGCGCACTGGCTTTCTTTGGAGGCAAGTCTTCAAGCAAACGGGATAGAAGCTTTTTCTTTTCCGCCTCTGAACTTTCAGCAGGCTCAAGCTTGCTACCAGACAAAACCAGCACAAACTCGCCTTTCTGTTGATTTTGATCAGCCTGCATCCAATCTATAATACCAGGCAAGCGGTCACGATAAACCGTCTCAAAGCGTTTAGTTAGCTCTCTAGCGACTGTCAGATCCCGATCACCAAAGACCTCAACCATAACCGCGAGGGTATCTAATATCCGGTGAGGTGATTCATAAAATATAACTGCTTTCTTCTCATTCAAGTAAGTAGTCAATACATCCTGCTTTCCCTTTCTCTTTGCAGGAAGAAAACCCTCAAAAATAAATTTCCCGCAAGCAATCCCACTCACACTCAAAGCCGCAATTAGAGCCGATGGGCCAGGTACAGGAATAACCCTAACCCCCTTTGATTTAGCTAGATCCACCAAAGTATGCCCAGGATCTGAAATTAACGGCGTCCCCGCATCAGACACTAATGCAACAGATTTACCCGCCAAGACACTATCTACTATTGACTCGGAGCGCCCAAGCTCGTTATGCTCATGCAAAGACGACATTTTGGTTCCAATACCATGATGATCTAATAATCTACGGGTATGGCGAGTATCCTCCGCAGCAATTAGATCAACCTGCCTCAAGGTATCTAATGCCCTTAAAGTAATATCAGATAAATTACCTATAGGCGTCGCTACAATATAAATCGCACTTTCCAACTGCTACATCCTCACTATAAAATGATATACTTGGCCATTAAAACACAGACACCCACATGAAAACATTTTACTTATTAATTCTTATCTCCAGCGCTCTACTTATTCAGGCATGTAGCACCACATCAAGCGTCAGCGAAGAAGAGCCCAAAGCGCGCCCCCCAACACCTGAATACCTGAACCCCGAACAATTAATAAGCAAAGCCCTAAACACCTCAAATTTAAACCTAAGATCTAGTTTTTATTTAGATGCAGCCTCCCTATACTGGGAAAACAATCTCCTTGCACAAAGCAATGCTGCGCTTGAATCAGTATCTCCCGAAGAACTGAATCACTCTCAACTACAGCAATACCTGATCATTAGCTTAAAGCTTGGCATCAAAACAGAAAACATACCCCTCATCAAACAAACACTACCACTCCTATCTACGCTCGCATTACAAAAAACTGATATAGAGCAACAAATTGAATTCGTAAATTTAATAACTTATGCAAATAAGCTAACAGGAAACCATATTCAGGCAGCAGTCTTATTAATCGAGAATTTCGGCTTATTTGACTACGACGACAGTCTTACGATACTAGAGGAAATTTGGTCATCCCTTCGAAGTGCTGATATAGCCACTTTAGGTCAATTTCAATATTCAGGCGAGAATCAAGATGCGATTGCCTGGCTGGACCTGGCGCGTCTAATCCAGCAAAACCAAATAAACCTCGAGGAACAATACAACGCTTTAAGCAAATGGAACTTAATGTGGCCCTACCACCCGGCTGCAATCACCCCCCCCAAAGAACTACTCATCCTGAAAGGCTTACCTCAAACGCGCCCAACCAGCATAACACTTGCACTGCCTTTAACAGGCCCCATCTCAGGAGCGGGAAAGGCTATTAGAGAAGGATTCATGGCAAATTATTACAAACATTTAAACGCCATACAGCCCACCTCTAACTCAGCAGACAAGAACACTTTTGAAGTCTATTTTTTTGATACTCACACTCAAAACATCAAAGACCTATACTTAATCGAACAAGCAGAAAACTCACTCATTATTGGCCCGCTAGACAAACAATCACTTAATAGCCTAAGCGAACTAGACCAGCTACATACCAAAACGCTGGCACTTAACTATTTAGACAAAAGCAAGACCGCACAAGCAAACCTGTTCCAATTTGGGTTAGCACCTGAAACCGAAACCAGACAATTAGCCCAGCACTTAGTAAATAAAAAACTAACAAAGATTGGCGTCATTGCACCAGAAAGTAACTGGGGGTTTCGTATCCATGATGCATTCCAAGAAGCAATCACACAAGAAAACGGCCTGCTAATTGAAAGCGCCTTTTATCAGGACCAAGCCTCTCTTTCCAGCACTGTCGCCACGCTTTTAGGCACTGACAAAAGCAAACTCAGAAAACGAAAAATTAGATCCATCACCCAATCGAACTTTGAGTTCCTTCCACGCCGACGTGAAGATATTGACGCTATATTCATGATCGCTAAACCAGAAATTGCAAAGCAACTCAAGCCTCTGTTTTCCTACCACTACGCTAGCGATATACCTGTCTTTTCTACATCGCAAGTTCACAGACAGCAAGATGAGAGCAATTCTGATCTTGATAATATCGAATTTATTGAAATACCCTGGATGCTAAGCAATACCATAGATATTAAAAATGAATTACGCAAAACGATCCCGGGCTCACAAGAAAAGTACAGCCGCTTCTACGCCCTAGGCGTTGACGCTTTTAAACTTGCACCGAGACTCAAACTCCTACGAGAAATCAAAGACAGTCAGATACAGGGCCAGACAGGCACACTATCAATGAACTCAAAAGGTATCATTTCACGCGAAATGGAGTGGGCAAAATTTAAACGAGGAAAAGCAGTTTCTGTTCCAAAATAGAATGATAGACATCAAGGAGAAGACAATGCTAAGCAAAGGACTTGCTTATGAAAAAGTTGCACAGAATTACTTGCTAAAAGCGGGATTAAGAACACTAAATACCAATTTCCATTGCAAATCAGGTGAAATTGACTTAATCATGAAAGACAAAGAAACCCTCGTTTTTATTGAGGTCCGATACAGAAAAAACTCAAATTACGGCAGCGCTTCAGAAAGCGTTCATATTCACAAGCAAAGAAAGATCATCAGAAGCGCCGAATATTATTTGAACATAAAAAAACTTTGGCATCTGGCTGTACGCTTCGACGTCATCGCTATTTCACCATCAATTAAATTACTAGGTAAAAACAATATTACCTGGCATAAATCTGCATTTATTTGCTGAGATAAACAACCATGTCTGAATTATCACCACTATCTAACTACCTTTGTGAAGCTATTGACTCTGCAGCAGCAAATATAGAACCTATATCCACCCAACTAGAACAAGCATGCGATCAAATCACCGAAACCTTACTCAATGACCATAAGCTGATTATCTGTGGCAACGGCCACTCAGCACCTATCGCAGCCTTACTAACAACCAGCCTGATGCATCAACAAGAATTTGAGAGACCCAGCCTACCTGCCATCAACATATCGATAGATTCAACCACCATTTCAGCCATTGCAAAAGATGGAAACTATCATCATGTTTACTCTAAACAAATAAGAGCCATCGGCAATAAAGGCGATACTTTAGTAGCTCTTTCTATAGATGGAAATTGCAGCAATATAGTTCAAGCGATACAAATAGCCCATGAAAAAGAAATTAATGTCATCACACTAACAGGCTTCGAAGAAGGGAAAATGTCTGCAGTTATGCAAGGGGAAGATATAGAAATTCAACTGCTTTCTCATTCAGTTGCAAGAACAATGGAAGCCCAATTACTCGCCGTAAATGCGCTTTGCCACCAAATAGAGAATCAATTATTTGGTGGCATGTTCTGAGCCTTACTTAACAATTTTTAAAGATGGCTTATGCGACAAATGGTCAGGTGATTTAGCTGAGCTATCACTCGTGCCATCTGGATTTGGAGGCTCTGGCGCACCAGGCTCCGCACCGAAGACCATCCCCTGACCATTCTCTTTGGCGTAAATAGCCATGATAGCAATGATCGGCACATACACCTGCATTGGCACACCACCAAACCTTGCTTTAAAGCCCACAGCATCGCCGTCAATCAATAAATCATTGACGGCCCCTGGGCTGACATTCAGAATAATCTGCCCATTAGTCACATAATCTTCAGGCACACTCACACCCTGAATACCTGCATCAACAACTATATATGGCGTCAGATCGTTATCAAGGATCCAATCATTTAGTGCGCGCACTAGATACGGCCGACTTGGAGTCATGCCCCCTCCTAAAATATTATAACGCGACTAGTGCCGCATCTCTTTTTCTAGCTCAGACAAACTCGCCTGAAAAGATTCACGCTCAAACATGTTAGCCATGTAATCCAGCACAGGTTTAGCCTGAACTTCATTAAGCTCAATACCCATAATTGGAAGGCGCCATAAAAGTGCAGAGACACAGCAATCCACAATCGTAAACTCTTCACTCATAAAGAATGTCATTTCTGCAAAAATAGGAGAGGCCGCAGTCAAACTCTCTTTTAACTCTTTACGGTCCGCTTCAGACTGCTTTGACTCTGGATCAGCCAAGATGGCGTCAGCCAGACGACTCCAATCTTTTCTAATTCGATACATCATCAAACGACTCTGCGCTCTTGCCACAGGATAGACCGGCAATAAAGGCGGATGAGGAAAACGCTCATCTAAATATTCCATCATGATATCTGATTCATATAAGACCAAATCTCTGTCGACCAGAGTAGGCAGATCATTATACGGATTATGGTCAGATAACTCAGCAGGCTTATTTTCAGGGTCCACATTAACCACATCTACAGCCACACCTTTTTCGGCCAGCACTATTCTTACTCGATGACTATAATGACTCTGGCCATCAGAAAAAAATGTCATGGACGATCGTTTAGTCACAACTCCCATATAATTACCTCACCCTTTATATTCTGAATTCTTCACAAGAACTCGCCACTTACATGACGGTTATAAATTTTGGCGGAATTATACACGATTTCAACTGCCATCGTGTAAATTCTCCTTATAAATATAAAAAAACCGTCAATGCAAGACATTAACGGCTTTGATTGAGCAGATTACAAATTAATGTATATCGCGCCAGTACTCTTTATTTAGGAAGTACGCAAAGACAAATAAGAATGCCAAGAAGACCAGCACCTTCACTCCAATCGCCTCACTCTCGGTACGAGAAGGCTCCCCTACATACTCCAGATAGTTAACTAAATCATAAATAGCTTCATCATATTCTGCTGGCGATAAACTGCCCTCAACCAAATACTCCGAACAACCACTACTTTTAATTATATTCCCACTTAAAGGATCAACAACAGGCTCAACCCCCAGCTCAGGCTTTTCAGCACAAACACCCTGCAAACCAGCAAGAACATGAGGCATGCCCACATCTTTGAATATCACATTATTGACGCCGTAAGGTCTTTTAGAATCCGCATAAAAACCACGTAAGTAATTATATAACCAATCAGGACCATGTAAACGCGCACTCAACGTTAAGTCTGGCGGCGGATTACCAAACCAGACCTTTGCCTGCTCAGGAGGCATAGAGATATTCATTAACTGCCCTATCTTGGTTTCACCCGTTAAGATACTTTCCTCAAAGATATCATGAGGAATACCTAGATCATCAGCAGAGCGCTCATATCGAGCATACTTCATAGCATGACAACCAAAACAATAGTTAGCAAATAACGCTAAACCATTCTGTAGTGATTCTTGGTCAGTTATATCCGTTTTTATATGATCCATTGGCCCCGAGCTTGCTGAAGCAAACGCACCTACAGAAAATACAGATAAGAAGACTGTGATTACCATGCTCTTCATAACAATGTTTTTCATTATCCTGTCACCCTATCTGGAACGGGCTTAGTTTTCTCTACACGAGTAAACCAAGGCATTAGTATAAAATAGCCAAAATAAACTACGGTTAATATCCTGGCCCACATCGTCCTTTCAGGCGTAGCGACCACAACACCAAGATAACCAAGTATCACAAAAGAGACCACCAGCAAGGCCAACGCAACCTTACTCATCCAACCCTTATAACGAATTGACTTAACAGGACTTCGATCCAACCAAGGCAGCACAAACAGTATTGCTATAGCGCCCCCCATAATAACCACACCCAAGAAGGCATCCGGAACGGCTCTTAACATGGCATAAAACGGCGTAAAGTACCAAACCGGCGCAATATGATCTGGTGTTTTAAGCGGATTTGCTGGCTCAAAGTTTGGCTTCTCAAGAAAGTACCCGCCCATTTCAGGGAAAAAGAAGACCACACCACAGAAAACAAACAAAAACACAACAATACCCACTATATCGTGAACACTGTAATAAGGATGAAAAGGAATACCGTCCAGAGGGATGCCGTTCTCATCTTTATTCTTTTTAATCTCTATTCCGTCGGGATTATTTGAACCAACAGTATGCAAAGCTAAAATATGCAACACAACCAAGGCTAAAATCACAATTGGTAAGGCCACAACATGTAAAGCGAAAAAGCGATTTAGTGTAATTCCGGTAATGAGATAATCACCACGGATCCATAATGATAAATCTTCACCGATATAAGGAATGGCACCAAATAAGTTAACAATAACCTGAGCCCCCCAATAAGACATCTGCCCCCAAGGAAGTAAATACCCCATAAACGCCTCAGCCATCAGCGCCAAATAGATAGTCATACCAAAAATCCAAATCAACTCTCTTGGTTTTTTATATGAGCCGTACATCAAGCCCCGGAACATATGTAGATAGACAACCACGAAAAATGCTGATGCCCCCACAGAATGAAGGTAACGTAATAGCCAACCATATTCGACGTCACGCATTATGTACTCGATAGAGGCAAAGGCACCCTCAGCACTAGGATTATAACTCATCGTCAACCAAATACCGGTTAACAGCTGATTTACCAGCACCAACATAGAGAGCACACCAAAGATGTACCACACGTTAAAGTTTTTAGGCGCGTAATACTTACTCATATGGTTTTCAAACGCTTCCACAATTGGCAAACGCTCGTCAATCCAGTTAATTAATTTTTGCATTATACTTGCTCCTCATCCACGCCAATAATGACCGTTTCATCATCCAAATATTTATAAGGAGGAATCTCTAAATTTTTAGGGGCAGGGACACCCTTAAATACACGACCAGAAAGATCAAAACGAGAACCATGACAGGGACAGAAAAAACCACCGACCCAGTTCTGATCAAATTCTTGAGGCTTAACTTCAGGAACAAATTTAGGTGAACACCCTAGATGAGTACAAATACCAACAATAATGGCGTACTCTGGGCGAGATGATCTAAATACACCTTTAATATATTCAGGCTGCTGCGGAACTTTAGACTCAGGATCGCGAAGCTCATCGGATAGCTTTTCAATATTATCCAGCATTTCCTGAGTTCGACGAATAACCCAAACAGGCTTTCCTCGCCACTCAACAGTCATTCTTTGACCAGGCTGCAACTTACCAATAGTTGCTTTAACAGGTGCTCCAGCAGCTTTTGCTTTAGCACTTGGATTCCATGATGCAACAAACGGTACAGCCGCACCAATTGCACCCACACCCCCGACAACCGAAGTTGCGCCGATCAAAAATCGACGTCGACCAGCATTAACGCCGCCATCACTCATACAGGCATCTCCCAAATTAACTACCGTGTAGTTTTTTTAATTATGGCAGTCTAACATCGGCTACTACAGAACAAGCAAGCCAAATAAAACCGCTTTATCTTACGCATACCAAACCAAATAAGCAGTAAGGTATTTTAAAAGCCACAGATAGTAATTAAATTGCCCTGCCGCTTCAACAACTTTCACTCGCTATAGCCCAGAAAACCAAAATACGAGATAAAAAAAAACGCCTGCCAACAATCGCCGACAAGCGTTCTTTGAATAATACGTATTAACGTTTTGAGAACTGAGGCTTCTTACGTGCTTTACGTAGACCAACCTTTTTACGTTCAACTTTACGTGAATCTCGTGTTACCCAACCAGCTTCTCGAAGCGCTGGACGTAATGTTTCATCATACTCCATTAAAGCTCGTGCAATACCGTGACGAATAGCGCCCGCCTGACCAGTAGTACCACCACCTTTAACAGTGATTTTAACATCGAATTTATCAATCATCTGAACTAGCTCTAACGGTTGACGTACAACCATTTGAGCCGTTTTACGACCAAAAAACTGATCCAGTGGACGGCCATTTATTTCAATGCTACCACCACCAGACTTAAGAAAAACACGGGCCGCTGAAGTTTTACGACGACCAGTACCATAATTATATGTAGTTGACATAATCGCCTTCCGTTAAATATCTAAAACTTGCGGTTGCTGAGCTGTATGAGGATGTTCTTCACCTGCATACACTTTCAACTTTTTGAACATCTCACGACCCAGAGGACCACGAGGAAGCATACCTTTAACAGCACCCTGGATTACACGCTCAGGAGCTTTATCAATCAACTTCTCAAAAGAGATTGATTTAAGACCACCGATATAACCAGTGTGTCGATAATATATTTTATCAGTTTTTTTCTTGCCTGTTACCGCAATCTTTTCAGCGTTAACAACAACAATATAATCCCCAGTATCAACATGAGGTGTATATTCTGGCTTATGCTTGCCCCTTAAACGGCTCGCAATTTCACTTGATAGTCGACCAAGTGTTTTGTCTGCAGCATCCACTACATACCAGTCGCGTTTTACGCTTTCTGGCTTTGCACTTAACGTTTTCATTTAATCCCGCCTTTTAGCTCAATACGAGCATACTTTACCCCAAACATATACGATAAAATGTACATTTATTGGGTGATTCAAGATTTCGGGCTGACTTGCGAGACGGGGCTGTACTCAAAAGACATTCCGATAATTTTAGGGCGCGAAGTATAATATATTTCAAACCCAGAAGACCAGCTTTTATTTGTTTTTTTATATTCCTATTTAGGAAAGAAAATATTTTGTGAATTGCGCCACAACTGCTCTGCAATTACATCGGGCGTTTCAGGACGTATCTTACATAACACGGCAAAAACATCCAAAACATTTAAAGGTGTACTTTGAATATCAAAACCTCTATCAACATTTGTATTCACATACATATCAGGGGAATCAGTTTCAAGTACTAAAAACTCTAAAGGCGCCCTAGCTATTGCACTTCTGGTTTTTGTTGAACGAGGCCAGGTAATAACACCACCCACCCCTATTTTGACCCCCAACTTTGTAAACTCCAAAAGCTGCTCGTAGCTACCTGAAAACGCATGAAATACGCCCCCGACTAACTTGTGTCGTTTAATACTTTTAAGCACTTCCGCATGCATTTTTCTAGAGTGCAATATAACCGGCAAAGCTAGCTCTGCCGCTAAGCTTAACTGCCCCTCAAAAAGCGCCTGCTGCTTAGGCATATCTCCAACACTGATATCCAAGCCGATTTCACCGACTGCAACAACTTTCTTTCCCTTACCACCTAGCTCAGTGGCAAGCCAGACAGACAATAAATCAAGAGCCGCCTCGCAATGCTTATCGATAAACAAGGGATGCAAACCATAAGCTGCATAAACACAAGCATACTGCTCAGATAAAAGCTTCAGCTTATCCCAAGTATGAGATACAACGGCTGGAACCACGACCAATTCAATGGACGAGTCTTTGCATGCCTTTAGAAGCCGATCCCTACAGCCATCAAACTCTTCAAAATCAAGATGGCTATGTGTATCTGAGAACCTCACAGCATATTCACCCAACGCTAGTGTTCGCGAGTTTTACGGAAAGCCACATCTGGATATCGCTCGTGCGCTAGCTGTAAATTAACCATTGTTGGCGCGACATAAGTTAAATTATTGCCGCCATCCAAGGCCAAATTGTCGTAGCATTTCTTTCTAAACACATCCATTTTCACAGCATCGTCTGACGAAACCCATCGAGCCGTCGCGACACTAATCGGCTCATAAATCGCATCAACTTTATACTCTGACTTCAAGCGATGCACAACCACATCAAACTGCAACACACCAACCGCTCCCACGATCAAATCATTCGATTTTAAGGGACGGAAGACCTGGACAGCACCTTCTTCAGATAGCTGAATCAAGCCTTTATTCAATTGTTTCATTTTAAGCGGATCTCTCAAACGAATACGCCTAAAAAGCTCAGGAGCAAAATTGGGAATACCTGAGAAATGTAACTCTTCACCTTCAGTGAAGGTATCACCTATCTGAATAGTGCCATGATTATGAACACCAATAATATCACCAGCAAACGCATCCTCAGTGTGAGATCGATCCCCGGCCATAAAAGTGACGGCATCAGAAATACGCACATCCTTATTAATTCGCACATGCTTTAATTTCATGCCTTTTTGATAACGCCCAGAACAGATACGCATAAACGCAATCCTATCACGATGCTGAGGATCCATATTCGCCTGAATCTTAAAAACAAAACCCGTAAATTTCTCTTCTTTAGCTTCTACGACTCTGGTATCCGTTGCTCTTGATTGAGGTGAAGGTGCCCATTCAGTTAAGCCATCAAGCATATGATCGACACCAAAATTACCCAACGCAGTGCCGAAGAAGACTGGAGTCAACTCCCCCGCTAAAAACAATTCTTGGTCAAATTCATGAGAGGCACCTTTTACCAGTTCAATCTCATCTTTTATATCATCTGCATACATTCCTAGCAGGCCAGCCAGGTCTGGATGATCTAAGCCTTTGTACACTTTCGAGTCTTGAATTTTATGCCCTTGACCGGTTTTATATAAGACAACCTCATCACGGTATAGATGATAAACACCTTTAAACTCTTTACCCATACCTATAGGCCAAGTAATTGGCGCACACGCTATATTTAAAACGCTTTCGACCTCATCCATTAAATCTATAGGGTCACGCGTATCACGATCTAGTTTATTCATGAAAGTAACGATAGGCGTATCACGCAGTCGTGTTACTTCCATTAATTTGACAGTTCGCGTCTCAACACCCTTGGCTGCATCTATCACCATCAAACATGAATCAACCGCCGTTAACGTCCGGTAAGTATCCTCAGAGAAATCCTCATGCCCCGGCGTATCCAACAGATTAACCAAGGTGTCATTATATGGAAACTGCATCACAGACGTCGTCACCGAAATACCACGTTCCTTTTCCATTTCCATCCAGTCAGATTTAGCATGTTGCCCGCTTTTTTTGCCCTTAACCGTGCCCGCCTTCTGAATAGCGTCCCCGAATAACAACACCTTTTCTGTAATGGTCGTTTTACCAGCATCAGGATGAGAAATGATGGCAAACGTGCGTCGTTTTGTTACTGCTTCGATAAATTGGGACATTTGAAATTTATTACCTGTATGAACTCTTAGTGAATGCGATTATAAACGTCGTAAATATTTTTCATAGCAGAGGCTGACTAATACTCAACTACACGAACTGATCAATTGAAAGTTCCAAGGTCATGAGCAATGCGTCTTCTCGCCGCCCCTTCTCAGCAGGGTAGTAATTAGGGCGGATACCCACCTCATTAAATCCCTCTGAAAAATACAACTCTACGGCGAAATTATTTGAAACTCTCACTTCGAGAAAGAACATTTGTGACTTGCGTAAAACAGCACGCTGCACTGCATGCTGTAGTAATTTCCGACCCAAACCGCGGCGCGACACCTTAGGATGTATACACAGGTTCAATAAATGCGCTTCATCCAATATAAAGGAAATAATCACATGACCTAATATTTCACCACCAATGCTTAGTAACCAGCACTCATCACTTGATGACATACTCGTTTCAAACATTGACTTGGTCCATGGAATTGGGTACGCAGCTCTCTCTACAGCCATCACTAAATCTAGATCCTCAACCCGTATCGGGCAAAACTGAGGAGTATTGTCTTTAAGCATATTCACTCATTATTTTCATTCAATAAGCATGCAGATAAGGCATTCCATATATCAGCTTTACCGGCCGGTAATCGAAGTAAATCAGAAAGAGAATGCTTAAAGGCAAGCAGTACACAGTTGTTGGATGCCGGCTGCTCACTTATATCCAGCTCTATCAATTTACGCACACCTTCATATTCAGCCCCAAAATATAGCAACACACCTTTATCACAACCATGAAAAGGCGCTACCCACTTCTTCAGCACTTGATTAAGAGGAGCATCCTGCTTGCTTTGAAGATTTGATGATTGAAAAACAGGCCAGTTAAAACTTTGCTCAAACTGACACGACTGAACAACACCAGGAGATATAAAAGAACACACACTGAGAATGTTTCTGAGTAAACCCAACTCTGCATCGACTACCCCCTCATGACTACCTTCAGAAATGATCAGGCAATTATTCTCCGCTTTATACATACTAAGGGCAAACTTACTTAAAGCGGAAACCAGAACATCCCCAGCGACAGGAACGGATTGCTCAACGACCTTAGAGCGAACACTTGAGACTTCGCCTTGGAGCCCAGTTTGGATCGAGGCCTCGGATGATTCCCGCGCTATATTTTCATTTGGCTTCTGTTTAGAACCTAAATCAGCTGAAACAAGAAGATCCCGCGCACCAGAAACACTACTTTGGCTATCAACAAGCCCTTGCTCACTGATGACAGGCTGGGCGCTTTCACCTTCAATCAGATTAGAGCGTAGACTGCCTTGCCCCTCAGACACAACAGGATCGTCAGCAATCAAATAAACCGAATCGGGACTCTGGGCAGCGCCAAGTAGATTTAATCGAGAATACCATTGCGGCACCCCCATTTCAGTTAGGTGTAACTGTCGCTCTAATAAAGTAAGCATTAATCAGACTTAAACATCACCCTGAGGATGATGCTTTGGTTCCTGTATCTGCATTTGATTTAATGCATGCAAGTACGCTTTGGCTGATGCAATCACAATATCAGTATCCGCCCCCAAACCATTAACAATCCGACCATCTTTTTCCAGCCTGACCGTAACTTCGCCTTGAGAGTCTGTACCACTCGTTATCGCATTAACAGAATACAGTTGCTGACTTGCACCGGATTTAGCAATGGCTTCAATTGCTTTATATGTTGCATCAACAGGCCCGCTACCAGTTGATTCGCTCGATTGCTCTTGACCATCGATTAGAAGAGTAACCTTTGACACAGGAATAACACCCGTTTCAGAGCAGACAGACAAACAAACCAGAGAATACTTATCTACTTGGTCAAGAGTCTTGGTTGAAGACAACAAAGCGTGCAAGTCTTCATCAAATATCTCATGTTTTTTGTCCGCCAATTCTTTAAACGCAGAAAACGCACTATTTAACTCAGTCTCAGACTCCAAGGTAATTCCAAGCTCTTCTATTCGCGCTCTAAAAGCGCTTCTTCCAGAATGTTTTCCGAGAACCAGACTGTTTGCATGCCAACCGACATCTTGAGCCTTCATGATTTCATAAGTTTCTCGATGCTTAAGAATACCATCTTGATGAATACCGGACTCATGCGCAAAAGCATTGGCACCAACAATTGCTTTGTTTGGCTGAACCGGAAAGCCAGTCACTGTAGAGACTAAGCGTGAGCAAGGAACAATTTGAGTAGCATCTATCCGGGTTTCAAGGTCAAACAAGTCTGAGCGCGTACGAACGGCCATGACAATTTCTTCCAGCGAGGCATTACCCGCCCTTTCACCTAAACCATTTATCGTGCATTCAACTTGACGCGCACCGTTATTTACAGCCGATAATGAGTTTGCGACAGCCAAGCCAAGATCATTATGACAATGCACTGAAAACACCGCTTTATCTGAATTAGGAATCCGCTCCATTAAGGTCCTAATTGTTTCACCAAACTGTTGCGGAATGGCATACCCTACTGTATCAGGGATGTTTATTGTCGTCGCACCGGCTTTAATGGCTGCTTCAATAATTCGACATAGAAAATCAATCTCAGAGCGTCCAGCATCTTCACATGAAAACTCAACGTCATCAGTATAGCTACGCGCTCTTTTTACAGCATGTATGGCCTGCTCAACAACAGCATCAGGTTCCATCTGTAATTTATATTTCATATGTATCGGAGAGGTGGCAATAAAAGTATGTATACGAGAGGCATTAGCGCCTTTAAGCGCTTCAGCAGCTCTATCAATATCTTTATCTAAAGCCCTAGACAAACTACATATTCGAGAGTCCATGATAGTATCTGCAATGGATTTAACAGCGTCGAAGTCACCACGACTGGCAATAGCGAAGCCCGCCTCAATGACATCGACTTTCATTTTTTCAAGCGCCCTTGCTATCCGTAGCTTTTCGGCCTTAGTCATGGATGCGCCCGGACTTTGCTCGCCATCACGCAAAGTAGTATCAAAGATAACAAGTTTATTTTGATCGGACATTAACCGCACTCCTAGAATAGATTTGTCTTATAATTGCAAAATCGAACACTATAGCTTCTGAAGGCATATTTGCCAAGCAAGGCAGAAGTAATAACTTTGGGCTTAGAGTGATCAACCTATAAATACTATTTTTTTGAAGAAGTATTTTTAATTGCGAATTGATCTAGTTATGTTAATAAATATGATTGATCTCGCCGGCATTATAGATGAAAATTCAAACTTCGCTTTGAACTTGTAATTTAAATTGGGGATACGTCAAAATGACGGTACAAAAAATACTTATAACTGCACTAACAATGCTATTAAGCACAGCGGCTTTCGCACTTGAAAAGAAAACAATCTGCACATGGGATCCAGTAGGTAAAAACGGCCCAGTAATGACGTTTTACTCTGACCTAAAACCTAAAGCTATCTCTTGGGGTTTAGATCTCGATTTTATTGCCTATACTGATGAAAAAGTTGCCGCAAACGACTTCAAAGCCGGTGTATGTGACGGTGCACATTTGACTGCAATCCTTTCACGTCAATTCGTGCCATTCGCTGGCACGCTAGATGCTATTGGCGGCATTACTTCTGATGAAGGTTTAGGCAAAATTCTTGCAACTCTAGCGAACCCAAAAGCAGAGAAGATAATGACAAACGGGGCTTATGAAGCCGTTGCAGCTTGGCCTGTTGGCTCAATGTTCGCTTTTGTAAATGACAAAAACATCAATACTGTGGCAGATTTCAGCGGTAAGAAAATTTCGGTTCTTAATGAAGACCCCCAAACGCATAAACTTGCTAATATGGCTGGCGCTTCACCAGTAGGCACCTCACTAGCAACTTTCTCAGGCCAATTTAACAATGGCAATATAGATATATTGTTCATGCCAGCACTAGCTTACAATACTTTCGAGCTATATCACGGCCTTGGTGATAAAGGCGGCATTTTAGATTACAAACTATACTACGGCATGCTTCAAACCATCACTCGAAAAGACAGCTTCCCAGCTGACTTCGGTAACAAAATGAGAAAATATGTTGTAGGCCGACTTAAAGACATCAATAAACTTGTCTCAGATGCAGAAAAAGAAATCCCCGCTAAATACTGGATAAAAACAAGTGATGAAACTAAATCTGAGCTTGTTAAGTTTAGCCGTGAAATACGCTTAGCTCTAAAAGCTGAAGGTAAAATGGATCCTAAAGCACTTAAGCTTCTATGGGCAATTCGTTGTAAAGAAAACGCAGCAGCGAGCGAGTGCGCTACTCCAGAATAGATTTTTGGCTTAATCTTATAAAAGGCTCCTTTCGGAGCCTTTTTTTTCATCAGTACTTTATTTTGGGTCTACAATAACAGGTATAGATCTACAATCGTTAATAAAGTAAAGGTGCAGCCATGGCCGAAGTCGAATACGGTTCGAATGAACCTGTAACATTTACAATGTTAATGACTCCAGAAATGGCCAATTTTTCAGGAAATGTACATGGTGGTGCGTTACTTAAATTATTAGACCAAGTGGCTTATACCTGCGCCTCACGTTATAGCGGCTACTATGCTGTTACCCTCTCAGTTGACCAAGTCAGCTTTCGCGAGCCCATTAAGATTGGTGAATTAGTCACCTTCTTCTCTTCAGTAAACTACGTTGGGCGCACATCAATGGAAATAGGTGTGAAAGTCATAGCCGAAGACGTGCATTCCCACAAAAAAAGACATACCAATAGCTGCTACTTTACGATGGTCGCAATGAATGATGGTAAACCTATAGAAGTCCCCCCTCTCGACTTTAAGGCCGATAGACAAAAGCAAAGGTACATTGCAGCAAAGGTAAGAAAAGAATTAAGAAGCGAGCATGATCAGCGCCTAAAAGAAACCCATGACAAATGGATTAGCAACACCGAACATCTTACCGAAGAGCAGATAAATGAAGAGTTTGAGAAATATAGACAAGGATAAGTCTGACATCAACTCGGCCTGCCAGCAGAGCTGTCATAGGCGCGCCTGCACTTTAAGCATACCTTACCCTGCCTAGCATGCCCCGCAAGCAGCACGAGCGCTTTGGGTACGAGAGCAGGTTAATATCATTTGCACCAAAAAAAGGTAAAAAAAAACCCAGTAGATTGCTCTACTGGGTTTTTTAATATAAACCTGACGTTGGTCCGGTCTATCAGGGTAGCTGACAGCCGTTCGTCTGCGCATAAAGCTTCGCTTTATTAACGCTTGCCTCACCCTACTCTCGTCCGAGCAGGTCAATATTATTAAGCAGATATTAAAAAGCCCCTGAAGGAACTAACCTTCAGGGGCTTTATAATATAAGCCTGACGATGACCTACTCTCACATGGGACCTCCCACACTACCATCGGCGATACTTCATTTCACTACTGAGTTCGGG
>Ga0105348_1000212_pt1 | contig 44332 bp, 36 predicted proteins | sample EN8Hudsemesocosm_2_FD_83504 | JGI IMG/M metagenome (GOLD analysis project Ga0105348, IMG submission 83504) | Methane-oxidizing microbial communities from mesocosms in the Hudson Canyon - EN8C Hudson Canyon | ecosystem: Environmental > Aquatic > Marine > Cold seeps | place: Hudson Canyon... | reverse complement strand
TCAATACCATTAGAAAAACCATGTGGCGTGATAACAATTTTAATGCCTGCTTTTTTAGCGGCTAGTAAGCCAAGTATGTCTGACTTATATCCATGAGTATGAATAATATCAATATTATTACTTTTGATAACTTCTACAAGCCGATCAACGACTTTAAGGTCAAATCGATTGCCCATTGGTAATTGAAAGACACTCCCATCAAGTTTATTAAATTCATTTATTATTTTTAATTCGTCGTTGCCCGGTTCAATAGTTACAGCAAGATGACAATTAACTTCTTGTGGGTTCAAATGTTTTGCTAGTGCTAATACCCAACGCTCTGCCCCGTAAAATCCAGAAGAACAAATGAATTGTAATACATTAATCTTTTTCATTTAGCCTTTATTCCCTAATAATTTTGCAACTTTGGCAGAGCGTAAACTCAACCATTTCAATTCGTTTTTTATTGATAATCTTGATAATTCTTTCAACAATAAAATGCAAATTTTAATTCCTTTATTTACCTTAACTGGCTTGGTGTACTTTCTGATATTTTCAAATTCACTTTGACTAGCGTTATATTGATAGAAGTTTGCAAAGCCAATATTTTGCATCAGTAATACCAAAATTCTCGTATAATCATTGTTAGCATCGTTTTGCAGAGTGGTCACTATATGATTATGAAAATAAGCCGCTTTCTCTATGAACATATTACTTTTATTTGGTGAATAATAATTAGCCATATAAAAAATACCGACCTTACGTAACTCTTGTCCTGCCCATGTGATATTTGGAAACTCTAACTTATCTACCTGCTCTAAATAAGGCTGCTCATATTCCATCATCCAATCAGCGTAAAGCAGCATTGCATCACGTGCATAATAAAAGTCATCATCTAGTTGGCTCATTCGTTCTTTTACCAACAAGAAGCGGCCAACAGATTGCAAAAACACCGTGTAAAACCATGTCGCTTCTATATTATCAAAATTACGTAAATTGATATCATCATTAGGATGAAAGGTGTTTGAGATTACTTTAAATGCTCTCGTTAGATAGCTTTGGGTTTGCGTTAAATCGTAAGCATCTAATAACGCAATGATATAATGTCCCGTACCTCTATCCATAGGGTATTGTTCTAGTAGGTGGTTTTTTGCACCATGATTACCACTTTGTTTTATCGCAAATAGTTTGGCTAAAAAGCTATTAGAACCTTCAAAACTAAAAGTAACCCAGTCTGCTAACTGTAATACTGCCTTTTTCGAATTTTCATTACCCGTTAATAGATAATGACTTTTTAAACCTGTTGTATAACAGTGCTGTCCACCTGGGCCGCCGCCTGAAGTATATCCTTCATAGGCCGCTTGATGATTTTTAGAAAAAGTTCGATGTGTACAGGTTGATGCATCTAAATAATGGTCGGTATGCCAAAAAAGTCCGCCGTTATACTCATCTTTATCTTCAAGGGTATGGTAGATATCAATATCAGCAACATGCTTACTAAGGTCATTTGCTAACTCCAAGTAGCTTGCGTTGCCACTCACTAAAAACTGATAGAGAAAGCCATAAATGGGATCATATTGGTTATTGTAATGAGAAACAAAAATCTCATCCCCTTGATAACCTTCGGTTTCATGATCCGCATAAAGGTCGCCAAAATTACGCCAACCATATTCATCAACCGCTTCACGCTTGGCAAAAAAGTTGTTGCTACCATGAATTCCTTTATCGATAATTGCCGATAATGCATCCGGTGGAGCACATGATGTAAATAAATCAAAAGCCACTGTTTGCTCAATATACTTTGGCTCTATAAATATTGTTAGCGGCTTATCAACCCAAGCAAAGTTCTGAGTGGTAGATTTAAAATCAATCCATACAGAATGAGACTTTTTCTCTCCGCCCTGTAATTCATGACTTCCTTCAGGAAATAATGCAACAGTTAATGTTTCATTTTCTTTTGATATAGCTTTAGGGAAATTCTGCCAAAATTTTTCAACATAAGCACTGACAGTATTCTCTGCATTGTTAACACTAAAAGCAGGCGAAATACGCATACCTTGGTATTCATCACTATTAGCATTAACAGTAAAACCATTTCTTTCTATATCTACCTTTCCTGCTGCATCTTTATGAACTGGACTTTTCCAGTTCACTCCACCACTAGAACATTGCTTGATAGATACATTTATATCACTAGCAATTTCTTTATTTGCAACATGATCGTAAAGGTTAGCTGAGGCAGCACTATCAACAGGAAAATTTATTGATAGTGATTTAAAAGTAATAGAGCCTTCATCACCTAGGTCCCAGACACCTCCTGGGTGTTTTGCCGCTTGTGGGTTATGCAGGGTAAGGTCTACTTTGATAAAAGATGTATTGGCAAAAAAGCTCAGTGTTGATTCAAACTTAAGGCCACTCTTCTTTTTATTTACGCTTTCATCTATATCAACGAAACTACCATTAATGGTTAAGGTTTTTCGATGTGAGGCCGCGTCATTAATATCAACACAAACGTCATCAACTACAGCTTTGTACTGTGTATTATTTAAATCAGTAAGGTGAACCAAGAGGTTTTCAGCTTGTTTTGAAGAGGTAGCTATGGATAGCAACTCACCCGGAGCTTTTCCTATGTAGAAAGTATCTAACCCGGTATATATCTCAAGCTGGCTCTGATTCTCTAATAGCTTTATTTGTCCTTGCTGTGATGATAGTTCTTCAATTGAAAAATTATCGGTTAATGCAAGTAGCAACTTTTCATTGCTTGCCATGTCAATGACAAAATCAATCATTGCCCACTTAACGCTACCATCATGCCAAAAGGTTAATGGAGATACTTGGCATGATATAAGCTGACCATTCCTTTGCTGAACCGCTAATTTAGTCTCAGTAGAGACAGTACCTATTGCAAAAGGAAAACCTATACTTACTGGTTGTGAGCTACGAGAAACACTATCGGTCTCTTCAAGAGAAAATGGCACAGATATCACTAGAATTAACCCTTAATACTATCTTGTATAATATTAACTTTGCTCTTTAGCATAGCGATGACATCTTCCATTGTTTGCTCACTTTCAATAGACACAGCGATGATAGCTGAGTCTTGTGTTTGACCAAACATTTCCATTAACGTTTGGTAAAGTTTCAATTTGATCTTACTAATAAAAACTTCATCTGAAAGTTGATACCAATATAAAATATATCGGTACTGCCCTGATGGCGATACGATTTTAATCAGTTGAATATCATTGCCTTCATTGAGGCTAATCTTAACATTCTTAATCAATGTCCAACGATCAGCGCTATATAGCCTATTGAGTGAAGAAATAAGCTCGCCTTCACCACCTGAATAGCTAGCAATAAAAAAATCTACGTTTCCAAGGTTATTAGCTGTTTTAAAGTATCCTTGCTGAACATTTGATGCCTTAGAAAAGTTAGGCTGCCATTTTTTTAGTTGCTGTTCTTTTGCCTCAAAGGGTAATGCCATAAAGTCCACTACCAAAGCGTCACCTGATAAGGTGGATTTATTATTTGTTATCGTGGTTAACCACATAGATTGACTGACAAAGAGCACAAGAAGAGCAGCGTACGCCATCACAGGTTGATTAGTTTCACTTAGAGGTGTTTTGCCAACACTTTCTTTGCTAATAGGCTGTTTAGCTTCTTTAATATCAGCTTTATTCCTTAGCAGTTCACCAATCATTATCAGTAAGAACAAAACGATTGCGAAGAACACTCCACCATATATTAAATGGTCAGCTCCTGCGGCATGTTCCATGTCAGTTAAGTGTGCAATTAACACAATACCGTAAACCCTAATAGCGTTTGCTAAAATAGGCACAATCAAGGAGATAGCAACAAAAAATAGCCTTTTCCCTAACGTGTTAAATGATACGTAGGCGTATAAATTACCAAAAACTATTGATGTAATTAAAAAGCTAATACCTGAACAAGCTTCTGCAACTAAAAACCGCCCTTCAGGGATATCTAAATAAAGACCATTTCGATAAACAGGCACGCCTGTCAACTCTAATAAAGGTACGGCTAAGTCTGTTGTTATTTCTTGTAAATGAGGTATGAACTGCTCACCAAAAGGAATAGAAAACAGCATAAAACATAAGGGAAATGCGATTGTTTTAGCTGCTTGGTTACCAATGAATAACCAAATAAGCAATGGCAAAGAGCTAAACGTCGCAACATGCATGAATAACCGAATATCACCAATAGAACCGAAAGTATATAGGGCTAATGTGCCAACTAAGGGAATCAACAGCCAATAGTTAACAACGAAAGGTTGCTTTAACAGCTGCTCTCTTTTTTGATAAATCAAAAAGAAAGAAATAGGAATGACAAGAAAGCAATGGTTAAATATTTCTGAGATAGCCCAAAGATTTACCGCGGTAGCTATTCCTTGATAATAAGTGTAAATCCAAGCAAGGAAAACAACAAAAACAGGTGCTACTTTAACAAACGGGCTAGTCATACTTATTTCACCCCTTTATTTAAATAAACACTTTTCATGGTATCCCATTCATAGTCATCAAGCAGATGTTTGATTTTCCCTTCCATACGAGAAAGGTTTAAATAGTGTCGTAATTGAGACTTCAAAGAAGCCCCCTCTACTCGAGGCTGCTCTGGATCTATTTCCCAAGGATGAAAGTAAAAACTATAAGGTTGTTTTTCGGTTTTTAAGTAGCCATCTATTCGTCTTTTTGAGAGCCAATATGGATATAAACGGAAGTAACCACCACCACCTATACCTGTATTAGCCTCATTTTTCCGAGTAGTCGGCACAGGAATCTCAATGATACCTTCGGGCCTTTCATAAATAAATCGAGGCCAATTAGGCACGCCATATAAGTCATGCTCAATTGGGTAGGTACTAGAGCTATATTCAAAACCAAGTTCTTTTAATATTTCATACACCCAAGTATTACTGTCATTAAAAGAGAAGCTTGGTGCTCGATAGCCAATAATTTCTTCGCCTGCTGCATCTTCCAAAACTTGCTTACTTTTATAGACATCAGCGCGAAATTCTTCCGGTGTCATTATGGTTGCACGTTGATGAGAGTAGCCGTGGCTGGCTAATTCATGTCCCTGCTCAACAATTGCCTTTATTAAGTTAGGACAACGCTCTGCAACCCAACCCAAGGTGAAAAAAGTACACTTAGCTTGCTTCTGTTCAAAAAGCTCTAACAGGCGATAAGTATTCTTTTCCACTCTTAGCTCTAAGCTATTCCAATTGCCTTTATCAATAGTATTTTCAAATGCAGAAACATGGAAGTAGTCTTCAACATCAACTGTCATTACCTGCTTTTGCGGTAATGCTTGTCCGTTAATTTGTTGCATCGAATTAACGTCCTTTACCAAATAACACGATTTCAACCGTTCTGATTAGCACTAATAAATCTAATAAGAAGCTTCTATGCTTTATATAATAAAGATCAAACTTCAGTTTTTCTAATGAGTCAGCTTCTGTAGCACCGTAGGGGTACTTTAATTGTGCCCAACCCGTTAAACCAGGCTTAACATTATGGCGTTCGTTATAATAAGGCAGGTTTTTTATTAGCTCTTGCACAAATTGAGGTCGCTCTGGTCTAGGACCAACAAAGCCCATATCGCCATGTAGCACATTCCAAATTTGTGGTAATTCATCAATTCTGTATTTGCGTAAATAATGGCCTACTTTAGTGATTCGATTGTCATTTTCACTGGCCATTTGTGCGCCGTGTTTTTCAGCATCTAAACGCATACTACGAAATTTAATAATATTAAATGGTTCGCCATCAAGTCCGACACGTTCTTGACGATAAAATACTGGGACATTAAAACCTTCAGTAAGTTTTATGCAAAGAACTGTGAGCAACATAACAGGCCATGTCAGCATCAGTAAAAACAATGCCATGGTCGCATTAAAAATCCAATCAAGAGTGTTGCGTAAGTGATTATTGGAAGCAAAGCCATTTGAGTAGATAACCCAGCTAGGATAAATTAAGTTAACCGCTATTTGCCCTGTTTCTCGCTCGATAAAATCAAGAATATCAATAATTTCTATACCACGTATTTTACAGGCAAATAATTCATCAACGGGTAAGTTATTTCGACGCTCATCATTAGCAACAACTATTTCATCGATTTCATGATTTAGCGCATACTCAACCAGTGAGCCTTCAAGGTTTATTCGAGTTTCCTTTTTAATACCTTCTTCAGGACAGTCGCCCCCCATGATGACATAACCATGAATAGTAAAGTCTTGTCGGTCAACATCACGTCGCATTCGCTTTTCAATGATAGAAGCGCGCTGACCTGAACCTAAAACCAGAATATTACGTTTACCAAAGCCAAAGAAGTCAACTTTAAAGGTGAAATATCTAAAGGTACTAACCAAAAGCACAGCAAGTAGGGATGCAATAGCTAATAATTCAATAGGTAGATGGTATGGGCTAAAAATAGGATTGATAAGGGTAACTGCAAAAAATGCAACGGATGCACACATCAGCATACGTCTAAAGATACCGCGGAAGCTTTCTCTTAGTTTTGAATTATACAAACCTAACGCTAATGAGCTTAATTGATTTAACAGCGCAAAAATCACTGCCGATAATAATAAATTACTATTAGGAATTGATTGGAATTCAACGACAGCATATAGCTTATTCAGATGAACCGATAATAGCAAAGCGCCAGCAAATAGAACTTGCTCTATTATAATTAGGGATTTACTACCTGCTGATAAATCACGAAACTTCGAACTAGACATATCCGGCTAGATTCCCTTTTTATTGAAAGTTATTAATTTAACTATCTACCGACAAAAATTCAGCGGCAATTCTAACAAAAAACACACTAAAGTTAACGTTTAATTTACAGTTGTTAATTTACATTGTTAAAAGAAGACAAAATATCATACAATTACGCAATATTTTTCAAATCAAAATTGTATTATAAAAGGTGTAAATTATGGATAATCGCTTTGCCAACACACTAAAGGTTGGCCTGCTATTGCTTGCAACTCTACTTTCTGGGTGTAGCTCTAATAACACCTTACCTAGTGCGACTTTGCATCCATCAAATACTGATAATATAAATTCTTATAAATATTTAATTGGTTCTGGGGATGTGCTCAATATTTTTGTTTGGCGTAATCCTGAAGTTTCAGGCTCTTTTGTTGTTCGTCCTGACGGCATGATTACCACATCGTTAGTTGAAGACATTCAAGTAACAGGAAAAACCCCTACAGAGTTAGCACGCTCTATTGAAGAAATATTAGCAACCTATTTACGCGATCCTATTGTTACCGTAACGGTAGAAAATTTTGTTGGCCCGTTTAGCGAACAAATACGTGTTATTGGTGAAGCAGCACAACCAAGAGCCATTAATTATACCCAACATATGACATTACTTGATGTCATGATCCAAGTTGGCGGCTTAACAGAATTTGCCGATGGCAATGATGCAGTGCTAATTCGAATTGAAAATGGCAAACAAAAGCAATATCAAATAATGATCGATGAATTGCTTAAAGGTGGTGAAATTAGTGCCAATGTAGATATGTTACCTGGGGATATCATCATCATTCCTGAAGCATGGTTTTAAGCTCAGCTCATATCTAAACATTTCAATTGAAGACATATTTAAAGGGTAGTAATGCAAGACATATTTGAAGAGATAATTGATTATCTAAAAGGGATTTGGTTAAAACGTCGTTATATCATCATAGCAACCTGGCTTATTTGTCCAATTGGTTGGTATGCGGTCTCCTCTATGCCTAATGTCTATAAATCAGAAGCAAGAGTTTATGTTGATACTCAGTCTTTATTACGCCCATTATTAAAAGGTCTTACGGTTGAAACCAACCCCAACACTCAAATTCGCTTAATGATAAAAACCCTGCTAAGTCGCCCTAATTTAGAGCGTATATCTCGAATGACAGATCTCGATGTGCAAGCAAATAATAGTGAAGAATATGAAAAGATAATTGAAGGCTTAAAAGAAAATATAAAAATATCTGGTGTTGGCCGAGAAAATATCTATACCTTAAGTATTGAGCATAAAGACCCTGAAATGGCTCGTAATATTGTTCAATCAGCTTTGACAGTTTTTATTGAAAACACCTTGGGGGAAACCCGTAGCGATTCAGATAGTGCACAAAAGTTTTTAAATAACCAAATCAAAGATTATGAAAACCGCCTAGCCAATTCTGAAGCAAGATTAACGAGCTTCAAACAAAAATATAGTGGTATTTTACCTGAACAATCAGGTGGCTATTACACCAAATTGAATAACAATAAAGACGAATTAAAAGCAATTGAACTAGATATCCTGGAAAATAAAACTCGTCTAGATTCAGCTAAAAAGCAACTAGCTCAATCAATCGTTGCCGATAACAGTAGCGATAATAAAATCAAAAGTGAAACTTCCATTCAAACCACTTATGATGACCGTATCACTGAATTAGAAGTACAGTTAGATACATTAAAACTGCGTTATACCGACAGGCACCCTGACGTTATTGAAGTGAGTCGTAATTTAGCGCACCTAAATAAACTTCGTCGTGCGGAAATTGACAAGTACCTTGCCCAGAGTAGTGAAAATACCGGAAGTTTAAAGCGCTTAAGTGCTAACCCTGTTATTCAAGAAGTGCAAATTCAAGTCAACCAACTTGAAAACCTAATCGCCTCACTGAACGTTAGAGCTGATGATTATCGTCAACGTATTCTCGAACTAGAAAACAGAGTGCATACTTTACCTGAAATAGAAGCAGAGCTTATCGCATTAAATCGTGGTTATGAGATCACCAAAAAGAAATATGAAGAGTTACTGTCACGTAAAGAAACCGCTTCTTTAGCTCAACAAGCTGATGAAACAACGGATAAAATTCAATTTAGAACCATAGATCCACCACGAGTACCAACAAACCCATCTGGCCCTAAACGCTTTATTCTATTTGGCGTAGTTACGGTATTAGGCTTTGGCGTTGGCATAGGTTTATCTTTATTAATGAGTCAGCTAAACCCTGTCGCAACTTCAACAACACAGCTGTCTAAAGCTACTGGTGTACCTATCTTTGGTGTTGTTTCTGCTAATGAGAATTTAGGTTTACAAAAGTGGCATCAGAAGAAAACCTTAATATTTATCGGCTCAAACCTAATGTTGTTGTGTCTGTTAATATTATTTATTAGTTATTTTTTATTCCCTGATCTCGTTCAAGCCCCGTTAAAAAGGATCTTTTAGCCATGAGTACAATTGAAAAAGCCTTGGCTAAACAAAAATTAGCCCAGCAAGAAAAACTAGCTGAAGCAACTTCTGAGAATGAAGCAATTGCCAATACAACTATTGAGCAAAAGCAAGTCACGGAAGCTGTTGCTCAAACGATTAGCAGCAACAATGATAAAATTATTCTAAACGGCGAGCGTTTAAACGAGCGCGGTTTTATTTACAGCCCAGATAGTGCGCACCATATCCAAGAAGAATTTCGTCATATTAAACGAAAACTACTTAACAATGCTTTTGGCTTAGCTTCAAAAACTCTCCATAACAGTAACTTGATTATGGTAAGTAGCTCTCATCCAAATGAAGGTAAGACCTTTGTCGCTATTAATTTAGCCTTGAGTATCGCCCTAGAGCAAGATAAGACGGTGTTGCTTGTAGATGCCGATGTATTGCGTCCTAGTCTGCATAGAGAGCTCGAATTTGATAGTAAAAAAGGCTTACTAGAATACCTACTTGCTGAAGTACCATCATTATCAGATATTATCTACAGCACTAATATTGACAACTTAAAACTAATTCCAGCGGGAAAACCGCATCATTTAACCAATGAGCTTTTAGCCAGTGAACGTATGGAACGATTAGCGAAAGAGTTAGCTGAACGGTATCCGGATAGAATCGTTATTTTTGATTGTCCGCCAATTATCGGCGTTACGGAAACACCGGTACTTTCTGATCTCGTTGGGCAAGCACTTGTTGTGGTCGAAGAATCTAAAACTAAAACCGATGATGTTAAAACGGCTGTCAGTCAGTTAAATAGCGATATCGCTTTAGGTTTAGTCATGAACAAAACCATTAGATCTAAAAAGGATGTCTATGGCTATTACGGATATGGCTATGGCAGAAAAAATAAATAAGCTTCCATTTTTAGCGATTAGCGCGCTATTTTACTCTAGTAATCTCATTGCTGGTGAGTGGCGCTTTGAGCCTAGTTTAGGTCTTACCGAAACTTATACTAATAATATTGAGCTTAACCAAGAAGATAAAATATCTAGCTTGGTTAGCCAATTTATTATTGGTGCCGATGCAGAGTTTACCTCAAGAAAGCTTCAATTTTCCTTTGCCGGAACAGAAACCTTGGCTGGATATAGTCATGACAGTGAACTCAATGATGACTATCAAACACTATTAGCCAATGGTTCTTACAATATCTGGCAAGATAAGCTTAAATTTATCGCTAATTCATCAATTACCAATGTCAGTAAAAATGATACCGGCAATAGTTTAGCGGATTTAATCACTGCCGATACCGTTCAACAGCGTGATCACTCGGCTGGTTTTCAATATGCTTCCGCTAATAGCGACTACTCTCTTAATTCTTCTTTAACGTATAGTTTAGTGGATACTGAAGATGATATTGGTGAAAGTAACGGTTATAGCGCTACCATCAATAGTGAAAACGGTAATGCCGCTCGCCTAGTTTTTTGGCAAGTAAACGGTTCCTTTTCTAATCGAGAGAATGATGGTTTTACTAGTGAAAACTATAACTTTGAAACCAAATTAGGGGCTATTACTCCTTATAGAATAAACCCTTTTGTGCGTTTATATAATGAAAGAGTTACCGGTACTTTAGCGGGCAGTAACCCTGATGCTATTCCTTCTTGGGGACCTGGTCTTCGCTTCCAAGCAGCTAAACATTTTATTATCGATTTATCGTATAACTTTGTCGAAGATGACACCCAAGCTAGTGATGATTATATCGCCGCCAGTATTGATTGGCAGCCCTCTGCAAGAACATCTTTAAAAGCAGGTTATTCGAAACGATTCTTCGGTGACTCATACGAGTTAGACTTCTCCCACCGAACCAGAAGATTAACCAACAGTGTTTCTTACCATGAAACTATTGAGGTATTTGATCGCAATAATTACCAGCAAACTAACGCTTCAGCTTGGTGTCCAGTGAGTGCCACTAACATTAGCGAATGTTTACCTATTGGTGAAAACCCAAGTGACACTAACGGCTTTGTCAGTGTACCGGTATCATCGCTAGAATTAGTAGAAAATAATGAGTTTTCTTTAAACAAACGCTTGGCGTGGAACTCTCAATTAGCCTTGGCTCGTACCACTTTCACGATAGATCTTTCCAATAGAGACCGTGAGAGTTTAAGTACAGGAATTATCGATAACTATTTAACTGCTCGCTTTACTGTAACCCGTCGCATTAGCGCAAGAAGTGATATGACTTTTTACCTAGATTACACCGAAAACGTGTTTGATAAAGACGGACCAACAGGACCGAGACAGGAAGATACCTATAAAACAGTATCTGCCACCTATAATAAAAGCTTAGCATCATCACTAAATGCCTTTTTCACGTTACAATATCTTGATAGACAATCAAATTTTCAACGCTACACTTATAACGAAGCACGTGCCTCAATTAATTTAACAAAAGATTTTTAACATGTATGAAAGTTACTATGGTTTTAGCGAAAGACCGTTTCAGTTAAGCCCAGACCCACGTTTTTTCTTTGCTACGAGTCATCACCAACGTGCTTTATCTTATTTGCAATATGGTTTAGATCAAGGTGAAGGTTTTATTGTCATTACTGGCCCAATAGGGACAGGTAAAACCACCATAGCTCGAAACCTATTAGCGAACATTGCCGATGAAAATATTGTTGCTGCACAGTTGGTTACCACAAAACTAAATCCGGATGAATTACTCGAGCTTGTTGCCGCCGAGTTTAGCATTACGGTTTCAGGGAATAGTAAAGCTGATATTTTACAAAGTATTGAGCAATTTTTAATTGGTTTAAACAAGCAAGGAAAACGCGCTTTATTGTTAGTCGATGAAGCGCAAAATTTACCATCAGAAACGGTAGAAGAGTTACGTATGCTATCTAATTTTCAATTAGATAATAAGCCACTTATTCAAAGTTTCTTACTTGGTCAGGAAGAATTAAAGGCGATCATCTCTGCTCCTGATATGGAACAATTCAGGCAACGCATCATCGCCTCAGCTCATCTAAAACCACTTAATGCTGAAGAAGTGAAAAATTATATCAATCACAGGCTGTCACAAGCTAACTGCAACAAAGAAGCATTATTTTCGGATGAAGCTTTTCAACTGATTTTTGAAAAAACTCTCGGTGTGCCACGTAAAATAAATATTTTTGTGGACCGACTTTTATTGTTTGGCTTTCTTGAAGAGTTAAGCAGTATTGACTGTAAATCCATCAACGAAGTTGCTAAGGAAATGGCTATCGAGCTTACCGGTTCTTTAGGCACTAAAGAGCTTGAAAAGGTAAATAAAGCTCAACCTTTAGTGATTAATTCCACAGAAAACGTTGAGAATATGAAGAATGTTCTACGTGAAGTAGAAGAAATATTAGAGAGTTCAATTCAACAAAAAGTCAAAATGACTCGTTACATTGATAAGTTATTAAAGCAAAAAAATCGTGAATTTGCAGAGCTACAAAGTAAAACAACTGATAGTAAATAGCTACCAGTTGTCCTAGCTTGAATCGATTAGCAGCTAACTATTCACTGTTAATCGTTAATCGCGATTTTATACTTTTCAATTAATGAATACAGCGTCGGTCGAGTAATCCCCAAGAGTGCCGACGTTTTCGACATATTACCCTCGGTAAGCGCATAAGCTTTTTGAATAGCAATAGTTTCCGCCTGCTCTCGAACTGCACGTAAATTTAACGACAGCTCATATTCGGCATTTTCTTTATCAAAAAAGCCTAAGTCAAATGCGGTAACTTGCGTTCCGGTACTCATAATCACTGATGACTTCACTTTGTTTTGCAGTTCACGAATATTACCAGGCCACTTATGGTGCCTTAAGCCATACATGGCATCATCAGCAAAGGATTTGGCATTTCGTTTATATTCTTGTGCGTATTGCTGCAAAAAGAAGTTAGCTAAGATAAGTACATCTTCTTCTCTGTCACGCAAAGGAGGAATATTTAAGGTGATTTCAGTGATACGGTAAAAAAGATCTTCACGGAAGGTTTTAGCGGCAACCATATCTTCAAGGTTTTGGTTGGTTGCGCATATCACTCGGACATCCACAGGAATTTCTTTTCGGCCACCTAAGCGTTCAATCACCTTTTCTTGTAAGAAGCGTAATAACTTTGCTTGCAAATGATATGGCATATCACCAATTTCATCTAAAAATAGCGTTCCACCTTGGGCACATTCTATTTTACCTAAAGTTGTTTTATGCGCACCGGTAAAGGCTCCTTTTTCAAAGCCAAATAACTCACTTTCTAATAAGTTTTCAGGTATAGAAGCACAGTTAATGGCAATAAAAGGTTTATTACTACGATCGCTCACTCGATGAATAGCATTAGCGGTAACTTCTTTACCGGTACCACTTTCACCTAATAATAATGCCGTAATTTCTGTTGGCGCAATACGCTGCACCATCATTCTAAGCCTATCAATTCCTTCGCTGCTACCAATAATGCCAGTATCGCAACCTACCACGGACTTCATGCTACGGTTATCGCTTTCGATAGTCGCTAAACTCAAAGCTCTTGAGACAATGACATTAATTACATCGGCATCTACAGGCTTTTGATAAAAATCATAAGCGCCCATTTCAATCGCTTTTAATGCATTGGTTCTATCGTCATTGCCGGTAATCACAATAACTTTTGTATGTGGGGCTAGCTCTAGTATTTCTTTTAAAGCCGCTAAACCTTCACTGGCATTAGCAGCATCAGGTGGTAAGCCCAAATCTAACGTAACCACTTTAGGTTCAAAGCGTCTAACTGCCGCTATCGCACTTTCTCGAGTGTCAGCTAAAATCACTTCATAATCAGCTAAACTCCATTTTAATTGTTTTTGTACACCTAGATCATCATCAACAATCAGTAACTTTTCCATAGCGACGCTATATCCTTTATTTTATTTTTAATTATTTGGGCAGGGAATCATTATTGTAAATTGACTGCCTTCGCCCTCACGGCTAGTTACCTTCAAAGTACCGCTTAAGCCTTCTATAAACTGTTTTGCTTCATAAACACCAATGCCCATACCAGCATTGCCTTTTGTGGTATCAAAGGGCTGAAATAAGCGATTAGCGATGAATTCTGCTGACATACCGCAACCATTATCACTAATCTCTATCAGTAAGTGACTATCAACAAACTCAGCTGTTATCTTAACCCAGCCATCATTATTTGTCGCTTCTTGAGCATTTTGTAATAAATGATTTAACACTGATGATAATGTTTCTTCATCAATCGAGATAGTCTTATCTACTGTCAATTGTGCACTGATATGAGGCAGCTCAACATTACGCTGTTCAACAATACGGTTTATCAACGCGGCAATATAGGTATTAGTCTTAGTAGATTCTGCTACTTGTTTATTTCTAAGCTGGGTCAATACTTTATCAAGCCGCCCAGTTGCTGAATCAATTGTTTCAAAGACATCATCAATAAAGGCAGGATTATCTCTATGACGTTTGGCATTGCTATTTATTAACGCAAGTTGTGCTTGTATATTCTTGAGATCATGCACGAGAAATGCCGACATACGGTTAAACGCATCGAATTGCTTAGATTCTGCAAGGCTTTTATTAGCTTCGTTAAGCGACAAATAATTACTCAACTGCTTTGAAAGCGAAAAAAGTAGATCCCTATCTTCCCAATTCAATGCTCCCTGCTCTGCAGGAATCGCTAATAAGAAGAAGCCATAAACAGCCTTATTCATAAAGATAGGAATAATAATATCGATATGCTGCTGTCTGCACTGTTGTGCATCAAGCGTTAAATTAGGATAACTTTCTTCCTCAAGCGCCAGCTCTCGCACATCGATAATCCAACCATGTTGTTGGCAAAACTCATCGACCGGTGTCAACCAAGCTAATTCACCTTGCTCAAGATTAAAGTTTTTTTGATAGAGGCATTGATAATTACCACTCGATACTTTTTTAACCAGTGCCCCTTGTTGAATATTTAAAGAAGAACTAATGATATGAACAGCTGTATGGTAATAATCATCGCTATCACCCACTTCTAACTGCTCAATAGATTTCAGCCACTCAACACGATAATCATACTTGTTAGCAAAAAAATGTTTAGTAATAAATACTTTAACTTCACGGCGTAAACGCTCAGTGATTAATAAGGCGGCTAAAACACTCCCCCCTAATAGAACAAAAGCGACACTAATAACGTCACCCCAAGCACCACCAAAGTAATTAATAACATAACCAGCTACAGCCAATAAAAGTAAATAAGTACCAGAAATCAGTAGCATTGAGCTATAAAAAACCACTTCGCGAGAGACAAAAACGTCAACTGACCAATCTTTGATGCGTCGAGTACTTACCAGTATTAATGGCATGCCTATCGCAACAACAAAGCCACGAGCATACCAATACGAAAAATCTAACTGGTTTACCATGGCAGCTTGCGCGAAAAGTACGAAATCAAATACTGTTGCTATGCCTAAGGCAATGATCAATGACCAAATAGCCCACTTAACTTTAACATCAGCATTACGGTATAACTGCTCTAGCAGAACCAGTAACCAAAGGTTAAGTAATAAAAACAGTGAGAATAATAACTTTACGTTATCAGGGATGAATAAAGCTGCTCCCCAACATATAACGGACAACCCAGCCCATATTTGTAAATATTGCTTTATTTTCCCGTTAGAGATAAATGCTTTAAATGACGTTAAGTTTGCTTGGGTACAAATAATAAGCAAGGACCAAAGTGCTATCTTAAAGGTTTCTATCGCTAAGACGATCAATAAAGAAAAGCCTTGTTTAGGCTGTAGCGCAGAAGTTAGAGAGGAAGCAAATACAGCGACTGCTGCCAATAAAACTAAACCACCGGTTAAGGTTTTATTACGAGCTGCTAATAGTAATAAAATAAAGATTAAGTAAGCACAAGCGGCCAAAAAGTAACCTGAGGTTCCAATAACTTCCATTTATCTTTCTCTAAACTCTTAATCACTATCGCACTCACCACCTTGGTAATTTCTAGGAGATGTTGAATGAATAGTTGTAGGGTTAAACATATCAATTGAAATGATTATATCTTAATTTAACGCTTTGTCTTTGCTTTCTTCTCAGCTACTTACTAGTTTTTTTATTGGTGAAAAGTTCAGTTAATATTGGTACCAACAAGAAGCTTGAAATTGCAGAAATACACAAACCTGAAATAAGTACTACACCAAGAGGTTGCCATAAGCTACCGCCAAATAATGTTAGCGGAATCAAGCCGCCGATAGTCGTTAATGTGGTTAATAAAATAGGGGTAAAGCGCACCGCACTTGCTTGTAATACAGCTGCGCGTTTATCCATACCCTGCTGTAAATTACTGTTGGCACTATCAATTAAAATTATGGCATTGTTAACAACAATGCCAAATAGACTGATTAAACCGACAAAAGCCATCATAGAAAATGATAAACCCGTTAAGTACAAACCAATAATCGAGCCCGCCATGGCAAATGGGATTGAACTGAAAATAATCATTGGTTGCAGTATTGATTTAAACTGTAACACTAGCACGGCAAAAATCCCCATCGCCGTAATCAGCATAACTTGAGTTAAGCCGGCAAAGTTTTTTTGTCGAGATTCCTCTTCGCCACCCAAGGTGTAATACAATCCTGAAGGTAACTTATATTCTTCAAGGTAATCCACCAATTGTTGGGTTAAATCACCAACAGAATAACCTGTCTCAACATCAGCAGATACTTTAGCCATGCGCAGTTTTTGATAATGAAAAAAATCACTGCCGCCCTTTTTTAACTCTAACTTTGCTAGCTGCTCTAACGGAATAGAAACACCTTGGCTATTACTGACTTCTAAGGCTGATAAACTCTCTAAGTTTGGCCTATCTTGACGTACAACAATTGGGTAATCTTCTCCATTTGCATCATTAAACTGACCAACTGGCATGCCTGATAATATGGTACTAATGGTATTATCAAGCTTTTCAATATTAACACCGCTAAGTGAAGCCTGTTGATAGTCAATAGTAAGTGCTAACTCAGTATTTGCCATACCAATAGGGTTGTCTATATTCACCACTCCTTGAATTTGACGCATCTTAGCAGCTAAATCATTGGCTACCTGCGCTAAGTCAGTGAGTGATTCGCTGATCAACCTGATAGCTATAACCTGATCGGTCACCGGCCCTTGAGTAAACTCTTTTACGGTAATATCAGCCTGTTGCCAACGGCTAAAATCATTCCGTAATGACTTAACCAAAGATGTCACTTCATCAGCTTGATAAGCCGTTAAAACCAATAATGCTTGCCCATAACGAACCCTGCCTCGCTTGGGTACCTCATTATAATAAATTCTAGGATTAGAGTTACCAACGTTTAACGCCACTTTATCAACTAGCTCATACTGTAGAACATGCTCTCTAACTTGCTGTAACACCTTATCGGTATAGGCTAATGATGAATTAGCTGGCGTAGTAACACTTAGCAATAGCATAGGTTTTTCAGCTTTAGGAAATAAGCTAACGCCAACCTGCGAAAATAATGAAAACATCATCACTAACGCCAGCAAACTCAGTACAATAACTCCAAACTTAAAACGCATTAACCCGGTCAACATCTGACGATAACTATTTTCTGCAAAGCGATTAATGTAATGTTGTAAGGTTCTGAATTTGACCCTCTTAGCTGTCTCTTCTTTGTCAGCTAGAAGCATTAACTTACTGGCTAATAGTGGCGTTAACGTCAATGCGACTAATAGAGAGGCCAATAAAACTAAAACGACGGTGACAGGCATCGATCGAATAAAATCGCCAGTATCACTTTGTATCATCAGCATGGGTAAAAAAGCCAACATAGTAGTGATAGTTCCGCTAGCAATTGCCCAAGCGACTTTTGCCGTGCCATTTGCTGCTGCTAACTTTATATCACTATTTAACTTATGCTCCCGATGAATACTTTCAGTCACAACAATTGCATTATCAACCAACAACCCTAAAGCGATAATCAAGCCAACAATAGACATTTGCTGTAAACCATAACCACTAAAATCTAACCAACCAATTGCCATCAAAAACGAAATAGGAATAGCTAAAATTACCACTAACGCTTCTCTGAAGCCTAAAAATAACAAAGCCATCAAACCAACAATGATTAGCCCTTGCGTTAAGTTATCAAAAAAGCCATTTACCCGTACATTGACACTGTCTGATTGTTGAAATATTTTTGCTAACTTAACATCACTCGGTAAACTTTTTTCAAACGCTGCTAATTCTTGGTTTATTTGCTCAGTTAAGTGAAATATATTGGTTTTATCTCGTTGCTCAATCGTTATAAAAATGACAGGAATATCATCATAATAGGCGAGGTAGCTAGGTTTCGCATCGGCAAAACTGACCTTAGCAATATCTTTAACGGTTAACACTCCGTTGGCATTAATCACTGCTTGATTACTGATCACCGTGTTTTCTATCTCTGCAAGTTGAGTAAAATTACCACTTGCTTTGACATTAAACCGACGTGTTGCAGCATCAACAAAACCTGGGGTTATATTTTGCGCACGCCCTTGCAGTAACAAACTAATATCATTAACCGCAAGGCCGTAATGCCTTAATTGCGCTAAATTAATATCGATTGCCACAATTTGCCGAGGATATCCCCAAATATTTGCTTTACGTACTGCTGTAATTGCCTCTAATCTTTTTTCTAAACGCTTAGCATGTACTTCCATTGTTTTATAATCGGTCGGGTTAGACCAAAGCGCTAATTGCATAATAGCGACACTACTTGGTGTTGCCTTAAGCACTAACAATTCAGCAATACCGTCTGGTAAATTAGGTCGCACTGTGGATACTGCTTGTTTTACTTTATTAAAAGCCGCTTCTGCATCGGTACCATACATAAAATCTATGGTGATCCTTACTGAGCCATTATTAATTGTGGCTTCAATTTTTTTAATATTTTCTATTTCTGTGATTTCTTGCTCGAGTGGATCAACAACCAATGTTTCTATATCGCTAGGGGATGCACCAGGGTAAACAACTTCAATTAGAGTTACAGGCAAATCAAATTGTGGGTCCTCAGAGCGAGGCATATTCAAATATGACAGTACACCCACAAGCACCAACAACAGAAATACCGTTATCGAAAACTGTGCATTATTAATAGCTAATCGCGGAAGGTTCATAAATTAAGCCCGTTAATCAGCTTTCAAGAGCGGGGTGTTTTTTAATATCTTCTGCCAGCCAATGGTTACAACAGTTAACGGTGATGAGGTCTCTTGTGCTGACAAGTAGATATATTGATTGGATAGTTTTTCAATACCATATGCTTGCTGTTTGAAGTCTTCCTCTGAGTTAGGGCTTTTCAAGGTAATTAAAGCTCTACCTTGACCATCAACGCTATTCAGTGCAGCGATTGGCAATTGATAAGCAAAGTTATTAGTGGTTATCGCTGTGGTAATATGTGCAAACTGGCCTACAGCCAATTGTGTAGTTTTAAAATTAGCGAGCATAACTTCAATAGTAAATAAGTTACTTTGATTATCAGCAATAGCAGGTACTTTAGTGACAACACCAGAAACCAAACTGTTATCTGCCAATTTAACCGAAATACTCTGTTGTAATTCTATTGCCGTCACTTCTGCGGCAGTTAATGCAACTTTAACCACTAAATTATTATCAACTGCTGCTAGTTTTAACGCTGTTTGATTTGGACTTTGTAGCTCTCCAAGTTCGCTATAACGGGTTAAAACAACACCATCAAAAGGAGCGATTAGCCGAGCTTTGTCTAAGTTATATTCAGCAACCTTATGACTCGCCCTCGTAGTTTCAACCAGCGTCATAGCTTCATCAAGCGCCTGCTGAGAGCTAAGATTTTTTTTGAGTAAGGCTTCTATTCTGCTAACTTCACGCTTTGCTTGCAAGAGACGCGCATAACTCGAATTTTTTTCAGCTTTTAACTCGAACGTATCTAACTGAGCAAGTACTTGCCCTTTGGCAAATTTTTCACCTTCATCAACGTTAAGTACCTGTAAATAACCACTGGTTTTAAAAGATAAGTTAAGTGTTCTTTTAAACGTTAGCTTACCAGTACGATTTATTTGCTGAACTATTGCTTTGGGTTCAATAGTTACTAGCGCAATTTTTTCAGCATAACAACTTGTTATTAACATTAAATTCAAAAGAATTAGATAAAAAAACAATCGCAATCTTTCGGGAGCTGAAAGCAAGTTAAAAGGAAGTGTTTTCATAATAAAATAAGCCTAACATTCGATAGGGTATTGATAACTTTAGGCAGTTTTTAACATAAAGTACATAAATAGCGAAGTTACAATAAATAATTAGCTCAAACATGCGTTAATTAGCGTTTTTCAACTTCTTAACTAGACAAGCATATTGATAAATTATAGTATTTGCCGCGAATTCAGCGAGGTGATTTTTTAACAAGTGCCTTCATTGAAATTTCTCATAATAAACCACCCGTAGCTCAGCTGGATAGAGCGCGCCCCTCCGGAGGGCGAGGCCGCAGGTTCGACTCCTGCCGGGTGGGCCATCCGATGCAATTTATGAGACTAATTGACTATAACCTTCATTTTCCTCTACGTATTTTTGTGCTTGTTTGATAGAGCCAAAGTAATAGCTGAGAAGTTTATTACGCTTTTCACGAATAGGTGTAGGGATATCTAGTTGCTCGACAACTTCAAGCCAAGTTTTAACGAGCGTTAATGGAGGTAACTCTTGCATTGTTTCGTCCTTGAAATTAATTACTAGTGACTACTGTACGATAATCGTTCAATCGAATCAAAATTAAATAATATCAATTTGGAACAATCAGTAAACGATTTGTCCCTTAAAAACCATAATATCTTCGCTAGAAATAATATCGCAAACTCGCATAAAGACTTATCGGGTAAGCGCCAAATTCAGACCTCACGTTATAGTTAATTTCTTGCTCAATAGTTTGATATACCGTCGATTTCCCATGACTTAAATAAACACCAAAATCAGAATATAAATTATCACTCCAACTGGTTTCATTGACTAAAGAAAAAAACATTGAGCCATCACTTACGTTATAGAATGCGCTAGCACTTAGCGAAGCAAGAGGAGACGCTAGCCAGGTAACTGCAGGAATAATGTAGTGCTCGCCATATAAATAAACACCCGCTTTTTGATAGGGGGCTTGTGACGCTAATTCTGTGTAGTCTTCTGGCTCATCATCACCCGCGCCATTGTAGTGATACTCAAGCATAACAATAATGTCTTCATTCAAGGCGTAATCAGAACCGATTGATGTTCGCCAATAATTATCTGTATACAAGGCTTCATTCTTATCTTGAAAATTAATACCTTGATCATCACTGCCTTGAAAATCATTGCCTATGTCATTGGCACTTTGCTGCCAATCCATATAGGCGGTTTCAAACCAAAAGCCAAAATCACCTAATGCTCTTTCAAGGCCGGCGCCTAATAACCATGCTTCATCAAGCACGATAGCGATAACTTCAATGTCATTACCTTGAATTGAATTTTTACCGCGTAAAAAGGCGGCGCTATTTTCTTTTTCTCCATCTTTACCAATAACCAAACCGACATCAATGACGGCAAAGTCACCAACATCCGCTTTAAAACGGACGGCATCAATACCGACACGATATTCTTGGTTCAAAGTCTGGATTGCAAAAGGGATAAATATGTCTGTGGGATTAATGAAGCGTGCTGAGCCAAACGAAACCACTTGTCGCCCGATAGTTAAATCACCATATTGATTACTGTATTGGTAATTAAAGCGATCGAGGTTTTGCAGTACCACACCATGATTACCAACATCCGTTAAAACGCTGTCTAAATCTTTAAAACGATATTGATTACTCGCAGTTGAAATGGTGTTACCAACGGCAGAAAAGCTTTCATCAGTATAATATAACGCCATATCTGCATTAGAAAAGTATAATGGCTGTACTTCATAGTGCACTTCAATATTACCTAAATCAGCCGACAAATAAGACGTCATGAAACGCAGGGCATTTTGAGATTGAAAATTAGCTGAAATAGACTGCTCAGGCATATTTTCATCAACAGACTTTATCGAAATACTGTCTTGCGCTAAGGCATAACTTTTAACATAACCGCTAAAAGTAAAGTTATCGCCGTAACAAGTATCCGGCAAGGTAAGGGCACCAAGTAGCGCCAAAACGACCGCACGACCTAATTTAGACATTAAGCTTTGCGCTCATCATCAACCACACAACCATCTACTAAACGAATGATACGGCGAGCACGTTCCATTATTTTTGGATCATGTGTTGAAAAAACAAACGTCATATTTTGTTGTTCATTAAGATCTTTCATCATATCTAACAAGTCAGCACCTGTTTTAGAATCTAAATTGGCTGTAGGTTCGTCTGCTAAAATGATACTGGGTTTAGATACCATAGCTCTTGCCACAGCAACACGCTGTTGTTGTCCACCAGAGAGTTCAGCAGGGCGACGATCACCCAAACCTTCAAGGCCTACAGCGTGCATCAGCATATCAACTCGCTTTTTTCGTTCACTTGCCGACACACCTTGTAGCAACATGATGTATTCGATATTTTCTCGAGCACTTAAAACAGGAATCAAATTATATGCTTGAAAAATAAAGCCAATATGGTCACGTCTAAAGTCGGATAATTCTGTACCCGTCATATGACTAATGTTTTTGTTATCGAGAAATACATCACCTGAGCTTGGATTATCTAAGCCGCCAATTAGCTGTAGTAGGGTTGATTTTCCTGAGCCTGACGGACCAATAATTGCGGTAAACTCTCCTCGCTCAATAGTAATGTTAGCATCAGATAGTGCTTTTACTAAGGTATCACCTTGACCAAACTCTCGACATAACTGCTTGGTTTCAATTACAGTTTCTTCACTTTTTGTCGTCATATTTATTACCTTATGCGCGGTGTCTGTTTGTGTTGTTATGGTCATGTGCTTCAGTTCCTATTCGCTCAATAATTAAAGCGTTTTACGCATGGCAAAGGAAGGTTGTAATCGAGCGGCATGAAAAGCGGGGTAAAGACAAGCGATTAGAGTTACCACAATAGTAGCTATTGCCATATAGAAAAAAGTTGCTGCATCAATGACTAAATAAATAGGTTCATTCAAGGTTAAACCTGACATCTCCAGCTCTGAATAATCTATCCCCACGATTGATCCCCAATAACAAACACCCCAAGCGAATATCAAGCCAACAGTGACACTTAATAAGCCGATAAAAAAACCTTCGAGCATTATTTGATAAAACAATTGCTTAGCACGGGTTCCAATGGCGAGTAATATACCAAACTCAGTATGTCGCTCAAAAATAGACATAAACATGGTATTTATCAGCCCTAAACACACCAAAATATACATAATCAACGACACAATAAGTGTTGAGTATTGGGTCATTGCTAGCATACTACTTAGCTGTGGTACTAATTCCTGCCAGCTTAAGGTTTCAAGTTGCTCGTTATTGAGCGCTTGCCAAAAAGCCAGCTGCTTATCTTCTGCTTGTGTTAAGTGTTGCAAACGTAAGGCAACTTCATGTACGCCCTTAATATTCAGTAGTTTTTGTCCCTGCGCTAAGTTGATAAACGCCATACCAATATCCATGGTTCGTTCATTAAAACTAAAAAGTCCCGAAACTCTAAATAAGGCTTGTGATAATTCACCACCATGCGCTTCAGATACGGTTACTACCAACCGGTCACCTAAATTAACCTCCAGTAAATCAGCAAGTTGTTCACCTAAAAGGATCTCTCCATCAACATTTGATAAATAATCACCTTGAGTCATCGCCAACTTCAATTTACTTACTTGGGCTTCTTTAAGCGCATCAACACCATAAACCATTGCAGAAGCAACATTTTCAGACGAAGAAGTCATCGCACCTGTTAATATTCGTGGCGCGTAAGCTTGAATTTCCTCAATATTATTTAATTGTTGATACAGTGCATCGGTATCTTTGATGTATAGATCGATATCATTTGCTGCGCGAAAGCCGACTTGGTGAATTTGACCTTCACCAAGAAAAGTCTGAGTACTGATTTTCACCATGGTGGTAACCATGCCGCGGACAAAGGCATCGGTAAATAAAATAGCGACTAAACTACAAGAGATCAGTAAAACGGTGAGTAATGTTCGTCGTGTATTTCTAAAAATACTACGCTTCGCTAAACGTGAAATAAGGCTACTTTGCGCTGAACCTTGCTGATTGTGTAACTTAATAGGAGGTTGCATAGAATTAGTCATATTAAACCGCCTGTAATGCTTTTAACGGTGATATCTTAGCGGCTCGCATGGCAGGAATAAAACTCACCAATAAAGTGCTCAAAATCACCACTACGGTAGGTAATAGCACAACAAACCAACTTATTTCGCCTAACATGGTATCAAAGATGATACCGCCCATATCAATAGGCTCAGGCATGGGAATTCCACTACTAGCCAGCCAAATACATACAGGTAAAGAGAATATCAAGCCAATTACACAAGCGATAATAGCAAGCACGAATGACTCAAGCATTATTAAGTAAAAAACAGCGGTAGGGCGGGTACCTATGGCTTTTAATACGCCAAATTCTCGTGTGCGCTCTAGTGTCCCCATTAAGATGGTATTCAATACACCGATAGAAACAATAAAGATAATTATCCCCATCGACACATAGCTGCCTTTTTTATCGGCCTGCATACTGTTAAAAAATGAAGACTCGACTACTTGCCAAGGCTCAACTCGTAGCAAGCTGTTTTCAAGTTGTGTTTGCATATTCATTGCAAATGCTCTTGCTTCGCCTTGGTGAGAGAGCTTAATAGCTAGTTCATGTACTTGGCTTTGCTCACCACTTTGCATCGATAAGAACATCTGCATTGCCGTTAAGCTGATATAAACATTCATTCGTTCATAAGAGCTAGCATCACCCACTAGCGCAGTAATGATAAAAATATCGTTTGCGATTGAACCATCAATGCCTTGAGAAATTAGCACCAGTTCATCACCAACGGTTAACTTTAAATTTTTCGCCAAACTGTAGCCAATCATAGCGCTATAATAACCATCATTATTAGCACCATCAGTTAAATACTCGCCTTGTTTAACCTTACTCTTTAAACGAGTGGTATTTGCTTCTCTGTCAGGCTCTATCCCTATCACTTGCGCAGGAAAGGTTTTATTTTTGCCATAAGCTAATGAAGGACCATAAATTCTCGGAGCAACACTGAGAACCGATGACTGTTGTTCAAGCTTTTCAATAATAGCGTTTGACTGATTTATGGTTTTATAAAGAGAAGGGCGCTCAAGGTAGTTTTCTTTATGGATTTGCACGTGTCCGGTGTGATCTTGAGTGAAAATGTTAATAATATTGCTATAACTACCTTCAGACATAGAGAGAGTTAAACATAGTAAGAAAAATCCTCCCCCCATACTTAACAAGGTTAACAGTGAGCGACGTCTGTTACGCAGTATATTGCGAAAAGCTAAGGTTAAAGTCAGCATAGTAAGAGCTCTTAGTTGTTAGTGTGGTAAAAAGTTAAAGTTAAAAGCGCTTTTGTAAGTTGCGTAAAGTAAAAACATTACCTGGAAGTTCGATATCAAACTCAGCTTCAACATACTCGACAACGGTTTTATGGCCTGTTTTATTTAATGGCATCATAGTCATTATTGCTGGCATTTTTTTACCATTAAAATCCTTGATATCACTGAATAACATGGTGCGAACTTGCTTACCTTTTTCATTAAAGTAGTTCTGCTCAACGGGAAGTAGAGACTGTTGATTAACAACTATCTCTATTTTTCCCCAAACAGTGACGGTATTTTCTTTGGGAATAAGTGTTAAACGGTAGTTTTCACCTTCTTCTGTTTTACTCACTTGGTATTCTTCAACCAAAGAGACCTCGCGCACTAAATCATCATTGGTAAAATCAGATCCCATCCAAGACCCCATCATCATTGAAGGAGGTACTTTAATTACCTTGTTGATCTTAGGGAAATAATTCCACATTTCTTTATCTATTTTTAAGGTAGCAACACCGCGATCTTTTCTCGGTGATAACACCCGAATAAAAGTATCATCCATACCTCGCGTCCAACTTTGCATCTCTAAGGTTCGCTGCCAATTGGGTGTCACTATTTGCATTTTCATGGTAGCGACAGAGCTTTTTGAACGGAATAACTCATCCATTTTTTTCAGAAGTGCAGCAGCATCATTATCTGCCGAGCAATTAAAACTGACGAGTAAAATAGTCATTGAGAAGAGGGTAGTTAAAAGCAATTTCAACATGCGCTAATCCTTAAGAGTATTTGAATGCTTACATCTTACGTATTCAATATAAAGTTACTATATCAAGTACAAATAAAAATGCTTGATAACATTAAAATTTATTAATTTTTTATCACTTAACAGTAAAAAACCAGCACAGGGCTGGTTTTTATTGAATGAAAGTAACTGAAGTTATTAATTAATCTTAGCGAGTATTTCTTCAAGTTTTTCAAGGTTAGCATAGGAAATTACTAATTTACCTTTACCTTTCTTATTATGACTAATCGCCACTTTAGCGCCGAGCTTTTCTGCTAAGCCCTGCTCCATATCGATAGTTTCAATGGCTTTTTCAACTTTTTCTTTTTCGGCAACAGGGTTTTGGATCTTTTTAATTAATCCTTCAGTTTCTCGTACCGTTAATTCTTTTGTTGCCACCGTTTGCGCCGCAGAGGTTTGAATATCACCTTCTAATGCTAATAAAGCACGGGCATGACCCATTTCGATATCGCCATTTTCTAAAAAGGTTTTCACTTCATCATTTAAGTTGTTCAAACGTAATAAATTGCTCACCGTGGTACGAGACTTACCGACAGCAATAGCCACTTCTTGATGGGTAAGATCGAACTCTGTTAATAAACGATCCAATGCAACCGCTTCTTCCATGGCATTTAAATCTTCACGTTGAATATTCTCAATTAACGCAATCGCGACAGCGGACTCGTCCGGAACATTTTTAATTAAACAAGGAACAACATCCAGTTGTGCCAGTTTAGCTGCACGCCAACGACGCTCACCTGCGATGATTTCATATTGATCATCGGCAACTAAACGAACAACAATAGGCTGAATGATACCTTGAGATTGAATAGATAAAGATAGCTCTTCTAGCGCATCATCTGTCATATCACGGCGAGGTTGGTATTTTCCTGGTACCAAATTTTTAATGGCTATTTTTTGTAGTTCACTGTCTGAAGCTTTTACTTGGTTATTGTCTTCAGAAGCCGATGCAATATTTTCTACTTCAGCCGGAGCTGGAGAAAGAAGGGCGTCAAGGCCACGGCCTAAGCGGCTAGCGCCTTTGCGTTTTGCTGTACTCATAATTTTCCTTTGCGCTAGTTGGCTGCAGTTGCCGTAGTATTCTTAGATTTTTTCGCGGTGTCATTTTTACGTAATACTTCACCAGCAAGCGCTAAATAGGCTTTAGCTCCTGTTGAAGATTTATCATAATACATGGCTGGCGCACCAAAGCTTGGCGCTTCCGCTAAACGAACATTTCGAGGAATGACACTGCGATAGACTTTATCGCCAAAGTGTCTTTTTAATTGCTCAGAGACATCATTAGCAAGTCGATTTCGCGGATCATACATAGTGCGAAGTATGCCTTCAATATGTAATTTATCATTGACCACTGAAGTCAGCTTAGTAATAGTGTCCATTAAGGCGGTTAAGCCTTCTAATGCGTAATATTCACATTGCATTGGCACGAGTACGGAATCAGCAGCTGTCATTGCATTTACCGTAAGCATATTCAGTGAAGGCGGGCAGTCAATTATAATAAAATCGTAATAATCTTTTACTGGTGCTAAAGCACTTTTCAATCGCTGTTCGCGAGCAAATACTTCCATTAGCTTAATTTCTGCCGCTGTAACATCAGTATTAGCGGAAATTAAGTGATAAAGGCCCGAAGTTTCTTTAACAACGACTTCTTCAACACTTTGCTCTTCAATTAATAATTCATAACAAGTGGCATGAACTTGGTACTTATCAACGCCACTGGCCATAGTGGCATTACCTTGTGGATCAAGATCAATCAATAAAACTTTACGTTTAGTCGCCGCCAATGAGGCAGCCAAATTAACTGCAGTTGTTGTTTTACCAACGCCACCTTTTTGGTTTGCAATAGCTATTATTTTTCCCACAAGCGCCTCTATTATTTTTTTATTTCTAGTGCAACTTCTTCAATACCAGCACATGACGTTCACCAACAAGTTCAGGTACTGTTATTTCATGACTATCTACTAAGGTAATGTTTTCAGGTAATTGCGTGATTTCATCTTGAGGATATTGCCCCTTAAGTGCAAAAAATCTTCCTTGCTCAGTTGAAATTAAGTGCTGACACCAACTTACCATATCATTCAAGGAAGAAAACGCACGACTTAATACGCCATCAAAAGGTTCATCACCTTGATATTCTTCAACTCTTGCTTTAACAGGCGTGACATTTTCTAACTTTAATTGAAAAACTACCTGTCTTAAGAAAGTAATTCGCTTACCTAAACTATCTAATAATACAAAATTTCTCTCTGGATACAAAATAGCCAATGGAATACCCGGCAAACCTGGGCCAGTACCCACATCAATAAAGTTTTTACCGATAAGTACATCGCCAACCATTAAGCTGTCCATAATATGTTTAATTAACATTTCGCTAGGATCACGCACAGAGGTGAGATTGTAGGCTTTATTCCATTTGTTGAGTAATTCAACATACTGAATAAGTAAATCGATTTGTTGTTCTGACACTTCTAGATCTGTTTTGCCGATCAGTGTCGATAGTTGTTGCTTTAACGTCATTTTATTTAGACGAGCGCCACTAAGTTATTTAGTGGTTAGCTCGCCCCTACCATTTGCTTTTACCCTAACTTGCGTAAAAGACCGTGTTTTTTTAAGTAGACTAATAATAACGAAATTGCCGCCGGAGTAATACCAGAAATTCGTGAAGCTTTACCAATAGTTTCAGGACGAGCGTCTTTAAGCTTAGCAACCACTTCATTAGATAAACCTGAAATCTGCTGATAATCAAACTCTGCAGGGATCTTAGTATCTTCATTACGCTTTTTCTTAGCTATCTCGTCAAGCTGGCGATCGATATAACCGGCATATTTGGTTTGGATCTCAACTTGTTCTGAAGCTTGTTTATCGGCTAACGCAGGACCTAAGCCTTCAATATCCATCAAATCATCATAGTTAACTTCTGGTCGACGAATTAAATCTTCAAGACTTGCTTCTTTACTCATCGGATTTTTCAATAGAGCATTGATTTGATCAATATGTTGATGGTCTTTTTGTACCCAAGTCGATCGTAAACGTTGGCGCTCTAATTCAATATTTTCCATTTTTTCATTAAATCGTTGCCAGCGAAGATCATCAACTAAGCCAACTTCTCTACCGCGCTCAGTTAAACGAATATCTGCGTTATCTTCACGTAGCAGTAAGCGATATTCAGCACGAGAGGTAAACATACGGTATGGTTCTTTAGTCCCTAACGTGGCTAAGTCATCAATTAGAACACCCATATAGCCTTGATCACGGCCAATAATAAATTCATCACGTTCTTTAACGCGGTTTGCCGCATTAGTCGCTGCAATTAACCCCTGTGCTCCGGCTTCTTCATAACCGGTGGTACCATTAATTTGTCCAGCAAAATATAAGTTTTCGACAAACTTACTCTCTAAGCTCTGCTTTAAGTCACGAGGATCAAAGTAATCATATTCAATCGCATAACCAGGTCGAGTAATAAAAGCATTTTCAAAACCTTTGATTGAACGAACTAAATTCATTTGAACATCAAATGGCAAGCTGGTCGAAATACCGTTAGGGTATATTTCATGGGTGGTTAAACCTTCAGGTTCAACAAATATTTGATGTGATGTTTTATCAGCAAATCGCGTAATCTTATCTTCAATTGATGGACAGTATCTTGGACCAACACCTTCAATAACACCGGTATACATTGGCGAACGATCTAAACCGTCACGAATATGTTGATGCGTTTGTTCATTGGTATGGGTGATATAACAAGAAATTTGCTTAGGATGATCTTTTTGAGATCCCATAAATGAAAACACTGGTGTTGGTGTATCACCTGGTTGCTCTTCCATCACAGAGAAATCTAATGATCTTGCATCAAGTCTTGGCGGTGTTCCTGTTTTCAAGCGATCCATTCTAAACGGCATATCACGCATTTTAGCCGCTAAGTTAACACTGGCAGGATCACCTGCTCGGCCACCTTGGTAGTTATTTAGACCAATATGAATCTGTCCTGCAAGGAAAGTACCTACTGTCAGCACGACGGTTTTGCCTTTAAATTTCAAGCCCATTTGAGTTGAAACACCAACCACACGATCATTTTCTAGGATCAAGTCATCACAAGGCTGCTGGAAAATGGTTAAATTCTCTTGGCTTTCTAGTACGTTACGTACAAAGTTACGATATAAAGTTCGATCAGCTTGCGCTCTAGTCGCCCGTACAGCAGGGCCTTTACTCGAATTTAATGTTCTAAACTGTATGGCACTGTGATCTATGGCCGTTGCCATTAAACCACCTAAAGCATCAATTTCTTTAACAAGATGACCTTTACCAATGCCACCAATGGCTGGATTACAAGACATTTGTCCTAAGGTATCAATGTTATGGGTTAGCAATAACGTTTTACAGCCCATACGTGCAGCTGCAAGTGATGCCTCGGTTCCCGCATGACCGCCACCAACAACAATTACGTCATAAGACTCTTGATACCACATAAAATAAAAATCCTGCTCAATTAAAAAGTTTCATCAAAACGATATTTTAAATTACCGCTTTGAAATTTAGGAGACGTATTTTAGCGCTTTTTTCTTCTCAGGGATACGATCAAATGCGTAAAAAAGATCGGGCAAGATCCTTAATATATAAAAAGAGATCTTTATAAAGATCTTATTATTATTACCTATTAGGATCCTCTTTTTCTGTGGGTAACTGATTTTTCTTTATATATATTAGTAACTAATAGCAATGATAACCTTGTGATCAAACTTTGATCTCTTAGCAAATAACCCTTGATCAAAAGGGCTAGTTATACACAGGTGAAATATATTTAATTTTAATTAACCGAATAATAATAGAAAAATAATAGCTTATTCATACTTTTATCCACAGTAGCTAAAAAAACACTAACTTATTGTTAATAACTTATGGGTAACAGATCACTTTAGATCTAAATGAGATCGCTATTTGTAAGAATCCACTGCTGAGCGAGATCTTCTGGATCAATATCTTCTGACATATCAAAGGTCTTTATAGCTGTTATTTGTTTGCAACCTTTTGAAATTATTACTTTTGATATATCTTGTGCAGCTTTGCAAAAAGTATCATAGCTAGAATCACCGATCCCAATAGTTAAAAAACTTACCGTGGATAGATCTTGATCACAATTTTCAAGATCACTGGCAAATTGTTTAAAGTTGTCAGGGTACTCACCAGCACCGTGTGTAGAGGTACAAATGATCCATATCGGGTTTTCTTCACTAACGTTGTTGTTTTTTTGTTCGTTTTTACTTGGGAAAGTCTTACTAATGATGTGATTAAAATCCGGTTGTAGATGAACTTCAACTTTGTGATCTAGGGAATTTAAAGTTTCTTCGCAAGCCTCGGCAACATATTCGGTACCACCAAGCATACTGCCAACAATGATTTGAATTGAACTCATAACGGGTCTCTTTATAGAAATAACTAATGTATTTAGTTAGTAGTGAAATTTTCTCTGGTTATTGTATTACCTTAGCTAAGCGCTGATAAACAAATACTTTAAATACTTTGAATACTTTGAATACTTTGTTATCTTTATATTGTTGGTATTTTAAACAGTAAAGCTTTAACTTGCTGATATTATAAATATTAATAATGAGATTGATCTCGTTATTTAATTAGAAAAGGATCTTTATTATGAAAAACAAAATTATATACACGCTTTTATTACCTTTGAGCACGGCTCTTAGTACAGCTGCCATGGCGGAACTTTCAAAAGAAGACTTGGCTCAAGAAGTTGCTCACTGTTATGTAGGCCATGAACGAGCACAAACTGATATTTACACATCAGGAAAAGCTGAAGAACTAAAACCAATTATTTCCAATTTGGTAGGTAAGGCTGATGTTAATAAAACCATCTTGATTGCCAAACGTATTCAAATGAATAGTACTTCGAACGGCGTTGGCATGTTTACTCGAGCCGATAAGGTTGTTAAAAAATACTGTAGCTCACTTGATGAGAAAATGACGGAAACGTTGAAATAAACTATTTAAAAATTAATTAAAAGGATCTTTATTATGAAAAACAAAATTATATACACGCTTTTATTACCTTTGAGCACAGCTCTTAGTACAGCTGCCATGGCGGAACTTTCAAAAGAAGACTTAGCGCAAGAGGTTGCTCACTGTTATGTTGGCCACCAAAGAGCAGTAAGTGACGATTACAAATCAGGTAAGGCCGAGCAATTAAAAGTGGTGATTGGCGATCTTGTTGGTGGCGGCGACGTTAATAAGATGATCCAAATTGCTGATCGTATTCAACGACAGCGCTCAACAGGTACACCTGGCGCTTATGCACCGACAAAGAGTGGCAAAAAAGTGATGAAGAAATATTGTCCTTCTTTAGATGCCAAGCTTGCAAAAGTTAGTAGTTAAATAGCTAAAAGGATCTTTATTATGAAAAATAAAATTATCTATACGCTTTTATTACCTTTGAGCACGGTTATTAGTGCTACTGCCATGGCGGAACTCTCTAAAAAAGAGCTAGCTCAAGAAGTTGCTCATTGTTACGTTGCCAATCAAAGAGGTAGTACAGAGCTTTTTAAGTCTGGAGAAGCGGAAAATATGAGGGATGTTATTGCCGATCTTGTCGGTAGTGAGAATATTAATAAAACTATTCTAATAGCTAGTCGCATTCAAGCTTCTAACACAATTGGCGGCAATGGTTTAAATCATATGGCGATTGAGAAATATTGTCGACCACTTGATGAGATGCTTATAGGTACGCAGCAGTAATAACTTTTAGTGGTTTTATGAAAAGCAGCCTAACTTAACCGTTAAGCTGCTTTTTTATTTACTGAGATTGCAAAAATCTATTTACCAATACAAAATGAGCTAAAGATCTTCCCTAAAAGATCGTCACTGGTAAATTCACCAGTAATTTGATCTAACTCCTGCTGACAAATACGTAATTCTTCTGCCAGTATTTCACCTGCTACATAAGACTCTAGCTGTTCAAGTCCTGTTAGTAAGTGCTGGTGAGTGTTCTCGAGCGCTACTAAATGGCGTCTTCTTGCCATAAATCCGCCTTCAGTGCTGCCCTGATAGCCCATAATGGCTTTTAAATGATCTTTTAAGCTATCTACACCATCTCCAGTTTTAGCGGATAAAGTAATAATACTGTGCTGCTTATCATTATTATCAATAAACTCACTAAATCCAGTGGTCGCTTGAGTTTTATCGGCTTTATTTCTAACGAGTGTTAGGCCTATATTTTCAGGCAACTTTTCAAAGAACTCAGGATAGTAATTTTTAATATCTTGTTCATCTTCTAGTACGCTGTGATCTTCACTGGCATCAACCATAAGTAATACACGATCAGCTTGGTTGATCTCTTGCCAAGCACGTTCAATACCTATTTGTTCAACAACATCATCACTTTCACGTAAACCAGCGGTATCAATGATATGTAATGGCATGCCATCAATATGGATTTGCTCTGCTAGGACATCACGGGTAGTGCCAGCTATATCGGTCACTATGGCGCTCTGCTTGCCACTTAAGGCGTTTAATAAGCTTGATTTACCGGCATTAGGACGTCCGGCAATAACCACGCGCATACCTTCTCTAATAATGCAGCCTTGCTGTGCTTGTTTACGTACATCTTCAACTTGGTTGATGATGGCTTTTAAGTCAGTAACGACTTTTTTATCAGCGAGAAAATCAATTTCTTCTTCTGGAAAGTCAATAGCGGCTTCAACGTACATGCGCAGGTGGATAATGCTTTCTACCATGTCATGAACAAGTCTAGAAAAGTCACCTTGCAAAGAGTGTAGGGCAGAGCGCGCTGCTTGCTCTGAACTTGAATTAATTAAATCGGCAATGGCTTCTGCTTGAGTTAAATCGAGTTTGTCATTTAAAAAAGCTTGTTCACTAAACTCGCCAGGTTTTGCCATCACTACTTTGGGTAGTGACAAAATTGCTTTTAGCAGCATGTCTAAAATAACAGGGCCACCATGGCCTTGAAACTCAATGACATCTTCACCGGTGAAGGAGTTAGGTGCTTGAAAAAATAGTGCGATGCCTTGGTCTAATACTTGTGCGTTATTTTCATTCGCATCGGTAAATGATAGATATTCGGCTTTTCTTACTTCCGGTACCTTACCTAAAATTGCTTGGGCAACGTTTTTAGCCTCTGGGCCTGAAACACGAATAATTCCAACGCCACCACGTCCTGGTGCGGTAGCTTGTGCGGCGATTGTGGTAGTTTGAGAAACTGAAGTCATAGCAAGGTAATTAAGTTGATATTTGATTGTTCGCTATTTTACTTTATTTACATGGTAAATGCCTAAAACTTGTCTGGATAAAACAAAAAAGGCGATTACAGAACACTGTAATCGCCTTTTTAAATTATGATTTTATCTTGATATTAAGCGGCTTTCGCTTCTTTTTGTTTGGCAATACCAGCAAAAATAACTTTCATTTGTACAATCGATACTACGTTACTGATAAACCAGTAAAGTACTAGACCTGATGGGAACCACGCCATAAAGATTGAGAAAACTACTGGCATGTATTGCATGATCTTTTGTTGCATTGGATCTTGTATGGTCATCGGCTGCATTTTTTGCATTACATACATACTTGCGCCCATTAAAATAGGTAGTACAAAGAATGGGTCCATTGCTGATAAATCTTGAATCCAGAAGATGAACGGCGCATGACGTAACTCGACACTTTCTAAGAACACCCAGTAAAGTGCTAAGAAAATAGGCATTTGTAGTAACAATGGTAAACAACCGCCCGCAGGGTTAACTTTTTCTTTGCGGTACATTTCCATAGTCGCTTGCGACATTTTCTGTCTATCGTCACCAAAACGTTCTTTTAATTGTGCCATTTTTGGTGCTAAATCGCGCATTTTAGCCATAGAGGTATATTGCGCTTTAGTTAATGGGTACATCACACCTTTTACAATTAAGGTGATAATAATAATTGCGACACCCCAGTTGCCAACAAAGCTTTGAATCGATATTAATAACCAGAATAAAGGCTGGCTAATCATAAATAAGAAGCCGTAATCAATGGTTAAATCTAAGCTTGGTGCAATGTTTTCTAAAACTTCTTGATCCTTAGGACCAACATAAAAGATTGCTGATGTTGAACCTTGCTGACCGGCATCAATAATGACTGCAGGAGCTTTAAAACCAATAACTGCTTCATAATTACTGCTGTAAGTGGTGTATATTTGGTTACTATCTTCAGCTCTTGGTACCCAAGCTGATACGAAATAATGTTCTAACATAGCAACCCAACCACCCGCAGTTGCTTTGGTTAAGTTGGCTTCTTGAATGTCATCAAAGTCGTATTTTTCGTAACGCTCTTCAGTTGTCGAGTATGCAGCACCACGATATGTAGGTAACATGCCGCCACCTGTTGCTACCACAGTAGATTGTTTTAATTGGCCATACATTTGTACAGAAACGCTATTTGCAGTGTTGTTATCAATTAAATATTCAACATCAACGCTGTAGCTGCCTTTATTGAAGGTAAAGCGTTTTGTAACTGACATACCGCTAACGTCATGAAATACTAAATCAATAGATAAATTATCATTTGTTAATTCATAGTTGCTTTTTTCACTGCTATAAACAGGGCGACCTTTAATAATGCGGTCTATGCCGTTAGCGCCAGTTAAACCACTTTGAGCAATATATTTTTGATTACCGTTTTGCATAACAGTATATGGAATACCATTGCCTTGCTCAGTATCATAATTAAGCAGTTTTACTTCAACAATATCACCACCTTGACTATTAATTTTTAAGTTAAATGTGTCAGTAGTTACACTTATTAATTTGGCAGAAGTTTCAGTCGTTTTTATCGAACTTACTTGTGCATCTGAAGATTCAGGGACAAAATCTGCGTTGGCAACTTCACCAGGTTGAGCTTGGCTAATACTTGTTTGCTCAGTAACTGGAGCATTTTGCTGTTGCCATTGACTAAACAGTAAGTAGGTAACAACCATAAGCGCAATAAATAGTAGACTGCGTTGGGATTCCATAAAATTTACTTCTCTTTTTGTGTTGGCAGGGGATTATTTTCCTCTGCATAATTTTAAATACGATAAGTGCGTGGCATTTTAGTATACGTTAGCGTGTTAACCAACCATCTTTTAGTCTAGGTAGGTTATTTATTCTTTTTAATAGGTGGAACTGGGTCTTCTCCACCTTTATTGAGTGGATGACATCTTAAAATGCGCTTGCTTGCCAACCAACTACCTTTTATCACACCAAAGCGAGTCACTGCTTCAATTGCATAGGATGAGCACGTAGGAGAAAAGCGGCAATTTGATCCGAGTAATGGACTTAAAAAACGTTGATAACCTCTGATTACAGAGATGATAATTACTTGTGGCGTTGAATTATTTTTCGCCATATTTTTTCCAACTCTTGGTTTATCGCTTTATTATCAAGCTGATCTATACCGGATTTTACCATAACGACCATATCTATCGCGGGTAAATTATGTTGATTTAGGCGGAAGCTTTCTCTTACTTGTCTCTTGATGCGATTTCGTTGCACAGCAAGTTTTACTCGTTTTTTAGCAATAGCTAAGCCTAAACGGTTTTTGGCAATAGTATTATTTTTATCAGAAACGAGAGTATGAGGTTTTGAAGTAATTAGAATTGTGAAGTGGCGAGAGCCAAAGCGGACAGGTTTAGAAAAAACCGCTTGAAAATGACCGGGAGTCAACAAACGTGACTCCCGATTAAATTTGTAAGTAACCATAGTCTGGTTACCTTATATCAAAAATTGTAAACAAGATTTGATATTATGCGCTAAGGCTTGCACGGCCTTTGGCACGGCGACGAGCTATAACAGCACGGCCATTTTTAGTTGCCATGCGAGCACGGAATCCGTGGTTACGCTTACGCTTTAGTACGCTAGGTTGAAATGTTCTTTTCATTACGCTAATCCGTCGGTTGTTGTTGCCCTGGCAAAACAGCCTTTTGAGCACACTGGTCTAAAAAATGAGGCCGAATATTAATGCTTGTTAGAGCATTTGTCAATCATTTCTGCAGTTAATTTGCAATGATCCTCGGTTTATTTTTCATAGGATCCTTGTGATCTTGATGTTAGTTGCTCGGGATATTCACAGTTTTATCACATCAAGGATGTTGGTTCTTAATAACTAATTAGTAATTATGATCCTTTATCAGTAAATAGTTGATATTTTTTACCGTTAAAATTATCAATTACCTGTTTATTTTATACCTGATTTACAAGTACTTAATTAATTTTTTTGGTAAAAAGACTAGAATAGTTAAAAGTCAATATTGCACTTGTGGATAACTCCATAGATAATAAGCGTAAGAAAAAAAATAACCCTTTCAATACTGGAGTTCTGGTTGGATCTTTCACCTTGGCAACGATGCCTTTCTGTTCTACAAGAAGAGTTGCCCGCTCAGCAATTTAGTATGTGGATCCGACCACTGCAATGTGTCATCAACGATAATGTTATGACCTTATATGCACCAAACCGTTTTGTACTTGATTGGGTGAGAGACAAATATGTTAATAGAATCAATGAACTATTAACTATTAATGAAGCCAGTAACCCCTTGTTACTTCGATTTGATGTAGGTAGTAAACCTATTGTTGATGCAGCTTCTACTAAGAATTCTCCTGTAAACAATGGTAATGAAGCACTATTTTCTAAAAGTGCTGCAACTACCGTGTCAAAATCTGCAGAGCCGGAAAGTAATATACCTAAGAAAACCAATGTTAGATTAAATTACACTTTTGATAATTTTGTTGAAGGTAAATCTAACCAGTTAGCAAGAGCCGCTGCTTCTCAAGTTGCAGATAACCCAGGATCAGCTTATAACCCTTTATTTATCTATGGTGGCACTGGTTTAGGTAAAACGCATTTACTTCATGCTGTCGGTAACGGCATATTATTAAATAAACCAAACGCAAAAATTGCTTATATGCACTCTGAACGATTTGTGCAAGATATGGTTAGGGCATTACAAAATAATGCCATGGAAAAGTTTAAGCAATATTATCGTAGTGTTGATGCACTTCTTATAGATGACATTCAATTTTTTGCTGGTAAAGAAAGAACACAAGAAGAGTTTTTTCATACTTTTAATGCATTACTTGAAGGAAATCAACAGGTTATACTTACTAGTGATAGATACCCTAAAGAGATTAATGGTGTCGACGATAGATTAAAGTCACGTTTTGGTTGGGGGCTTACCCTCGCTATTGAACCGCCTGAACTTGAAACACGTGTGGCTATTTTAAAACGTAAAGCCCAAGAGAGCCAAATTAACTTAGCTGATGAAGTTGCTTTCTTTATCGCTAAACGACTTAGATCAAATGTTCGAGAATTGGAAGGGGCATTGAATAGAGTCATTGCCAATGCTAATTTTACTGGACGAGCTATAACTATAGATTTCGTTAGAGAAGCACTAAGAGACTTACTTGCTTTACAAGATAAATTAGTCACGATTGATAATATTCAACGTACGGTTGCTGAGTATTATAAAATTAAAGTCGCTGATCTTTTATCTAAACGAAGAAATCGTTCGGTTGCTCGACCTCGTCAAATTGCCATGGCATTATCTAAAGAGTTAACCAATCATAGTCTACCTGAGATAGGAGATGCTTTTGGTGGCCGTGATCATACAACGGTTCTTCATGCTTGCCGTAAAGTTAAGTCTTTGCGTGAGGAAACCCATGATATTAAAGAAGATTACTCTAATTTAATTAGAACTCTTTCTTCTTAACTTTTGTCAATAATAATAAACTTAGTACTTAAGCAGGTATCCAAATGAAGTTTTCACTTAACAGGGAATTATTACTTAAACCATTACTATTGGTTTCAGGTGCGGTTGAACGTAAAAGTACCTTGCCTATATTAAGTAATATACTTTTTGAAGTTAGTGGTCATTCACTTACGCTTACCGCAACTGATCTTGAGTTGGAGATGGTTGCCTATGCCGAAATTGACAACCAAGGGCAAGATGGAAAAATTACTATTCCTGCCCGAAAGTTGCTAGATATTTGTAAAAGCTTACCTGAAAATTCTCTGCTTTCTTTTGAAGCGGTTGAAGAAACAATTAAGTTATCTTCGGGCCGAAGTCGCTATTCCCTTTCTACACTGCCAGCTGCAGATTTTCCTAATATTGAAGAGTGGAAAGGCGATGTAGAATTTCAGTTATTAAAATCTGAATTTTTACGCTTGATAGAAAGTACACATTTCTCGATGGCAAACCAAGATGTTCGTTATTATCTAAACGGTATGTCAATTGAAAGCGAAGGTAATGAAATTCGTTCAGTGGCTACTGATGGTCATCGACTTGCTATTTGTAAAATTTCTAATGAGTCTTTATCTTTACCAGCACGACAAGTCATTGTGCCTAGAAAGGGGATATTAGAAATTATCCGCTTGTTAGCGCCTGTTGATGAATCAGTGCAAGTTTTTCTTGGTTCTAATCATATTAGAATTATTGATACTGAATTTTCATTCACCAGTAAATTAGTGGATGGTCGCTTCCCTGACTATCGTCGTGTATTACCAAGAAACGGTGATAAAGTTTTCGAAACTAATAAAGATGAATTGAGACAAGTGTTATCAAGAGCCTCTATTTTATCGAATGAAAAGTTCAAAGGGGTACGGCTTAACTTTTCTGAGTTAACGTTAAAAATTACTGCGAATAACCCAGAGCAAGAACAAGCTGAGGAAGAAATTGAAATTCAATTCCCTTATGGTGATTTAGAAATTGGCTTTAACGTTAGTTATGTTTTAGATGTGTTAAGTGCTATTAAAGATGAGAATGTTAAGTTCACCCTTGCTGATGCAAATAGCAGTGTAGTTATTGAAGGTAGTAACAATGGCGAAGCGCTTTATGTTGTTATGCCGATGCGTCTTTAAATAGCGTTTTTTATAACTATGAGTGTTGCCAGATTAACGACCCACAATTTTAGGAATTTATTACCAAGTACAATTAGCTTTCATCCAAAATTGAATTTTTTTGTTGGTGATAATGGCAGCGGTAAGAGTAGTTTATTAGAAGCTATTTTTTTTCTAGGGCATGGTAAATCTTTTAGAACAAGTAAGTTAGAACATTTAGCGACCTATGAAAATGATAACTTTGTCGTCAGTATTAAAGATGATCTCGATCTACAATTAGGTCTCAGTAAAAGTTTGGTCACTGGCAAAACTCATATAAAAATTAATGGTGAGAACCATGCTAGACTGTCTGAACTTGCAAAAAACATCGCTGTTCAAATAGTTACACCTGAAAGTTTTAAGTTGTTTTTTGGTGGACCTAAAGAAAGAAGGCGCTTTGTAGATTTAGGAATGTTTCACGTGAAACATAACTTTTCACAACAGTGGCGTGAGTTCAATAGGGTGTTGAAACAAAGAAATGCCTGTATCCGAAATAATTTGGATAAAGCGACTTTAGATTATTGGTCAGAATTATTTTGTACTTTGTCTCTAGAAGTCACGGCGATTAGAACACAGTACGTTGACGACTTAATAGTGGAGTTACCTGAATGGTTGGAGCTGTTATTACCTAACATAGCCGACAAAATATCAGTGCAGTACCTACGTGGTTGGCCACAAAAAAAAGAACTAGTGGTTGCTTTAGCTGATGGTTACGAAAAAGAACTCGCTCATGGTTATAGCTTATATGGGGCTCACAAGTTCGATGTTAAGTTTTTAATCGCTAAACAACCATTAGAAAGTCTACTATCACGTGGACAACAAAAGTTGTTTTTACTGGCTTTAACATTTGCACAAGCTAAATTAATTGCAAGAGTTAACCGAGTAAAACCAATTTTGTTAATTGATGATATCGGTGCAGAGCTTGATTTAATATCACGCCAAGCATTATCAACAGCAATTAACAAACTCGATTGTCAGGTAGTAATTACCGCAATCGATGAAGGTGTATTACAACCTATTATTAATGACGCTAAGTTAATTGATGAAGAGAGTAATAAGAAAACAAATTATCATATGTTTCACGTGAAACATGGTGGTATATTACCTGTGAATAATTCAGTAATGATTGAGTAGGCTAAAACTATGACAGTAGAAAACGAATATGGCTCGTCCAGTATTAAGGTACTAAAAGGACTTGATGCAGTACGAAAAAGACCTGGTATGTATATAGGTGACACGGATGATGGCACTGGTTTACATCATATGGTTTTTGAGGTTTTAGATAACTCAATCGATGAAGCATTAGCAGGACATTGTTCTGATATTGTAGTAACTATACACCTTGATGGCTCAGTCTCTGTTAAAGATGATGGACGTGGTATCCCAACTGAAATTCATCCTGAAGAGGGTGTATCAGCAGCCGAAGTTATTATGACAGTACTTCATGCCGGTGGTAAGTTTGGTGGTGAAGACTCTGGTTATAAAGTTTCTGGTGGTCTTCATGGCGTTGGTATTTCTGTAGTAAATGCATTAAGTGAAAAGCTGAAGCTTAACATCCGTCGTGATGGCAAACTGTATGAACAGTTTTATCATATCGGTGAAGCAGAAGCGCCACTTGCCGTTGTTGGAGAAAGTGACAAAACAGGTACTGAAGTACGCTTTTGGCCAAGTGATCAGACCTTCTCAGATACCTTATTTCACTATGACATTTTAGTTAAACGTATTCGAGAATTATCATTTTTGAACTCGGGTGTTTCAATTCGTCTTATTGATGAACGTGAAGAAGGTAAAGAAGAACACTTCCATTATGAAGGTGGTATTCAAGCTTTTGTTGATTATTTAAATACCAATAAAACAGCCGTTAATGAAGAGATTTTTTACTTCGATTTAGAACGTGAAGATGGCATCGTAGTAGAAGTCGCTATGCAGTGGAATGATGGCTTCCAAGAAAGTATCTTCTGTTTTACCAACAATATTCCACAGCGCGATGGTGGTACTCACTTAAGCGGTTTTAGAACAGCATTAACCAGAACATTAAACTCTTATATGACCAAAGAAGGTCTGAATAAGAGTAAGAAAGGCGGCAATGAAACAAGTGCTACTGGTGATGATGCTCGTGAAGGTTTAACTGCGGTTATTTCAGTGAAAGTACCTGATCCTAAGTTCTCTTCACAGACTAAAGATAAACTTGTTTCATCTGAAGTTAAGACAGCCGTTGAACAAGCTATGGGTGAAAAATTAGGTGAATACCTATTAGAGAATCCAGGTGTAGCGAAAACAATTATTATGAAGATTGTTGATGCAGCAAGGGCGCGTGAAGCTGCTCGAAAAGCACGTGAAATGACACGTCGGAAAGGTGTTTTAGATATTGCTGGCTTGCCTGGAAAATTAGCAGATTGTCAGGAAAAAGATCCTGCGTTATCTGAATTATATATTGTGGAAGGGGACTCTGCTGGTGGTTCAGCCAAGCAGGGACGTAACCGTAAGAACCAAGCCATTCTTCCATTAAAAGGTAAGATATTAAACGTAGAAAAAGCGCGTTTTGATAAAATGATTTCATCTCAAGAAGTTGGTACTTTAATTACTGCATTAGGTTGTGGTATTGGTCGTGATGAATATAACCCAGAGAAGCTACGTTATCATAGTATCATCATCATGACCGATGCTGATGTCGATGGTTCTCATATCCGTACCTTATTATTGACTTTCTTCTATCGTCAAATGCCTGAATCATGGAGCGTGGTCATATCTTTATCGCTCAGCCACCACTTTATAAAGTGAAAAAAGGTAAGCAGGAACGTTATATAAAAGATGATGATGGCTTAACTGAATACTTAACGACATTAGCTTTAGATAATGCTGCGATTCATGTTAATGAAGCAGCACCAGCTATTTCTGGTGCAGCATTAGAACAGTTAGTAAATCAATATCGTGATGCAATGGATACCATTAAACGTATCTCTAGACAGATCCCTGCGGATATTTTAGAGAAAATGATTTACGGTAGTGTTATTTCAAAAGACGACTTTACAGATCAAGCTAAAGTAGAAGCATGGTCAAAGAGCTTAATTACACAACTTGAAAATCAAGATGGTAACGGTTCTATTTATAGTGTTGAAGTTAAGCATAGCCAAGAAAGAAATATTTATTTCCCAAGCTTTAATGTTAGACAGCACGGTATTGATAAAGAATATAATTGTGGCTATGAGTTCATTCAATCTAAAGAGTTTGCATCTATCCTAGAATTAAACACTGCGATAAATGGCTTAATGGAAGAAGGTGCTTACGTTAAACGTGGAGAAAAAGTTAATCCAGCAGCAAGCTTTGAAGAAGCGCTTAACTGGTTAATGGCTGAATCAAAACGTGGTCAATACATTCAACGTTATAAAGGGTTAGGTGAGATGAACCCTGAACAGTTATGGGAAACCACTATGGACCCAGAAACTCGCCGTATGTTGAAAGTAACAATTGAAGATGCAATTGCAGCAGATCAGTTATTTACCACATTGATGGGTGATCATGTTGAACCTCGTAGAAACTTTATAGAAGACAATGCCTTAAAAGTTTCTAACCTAGACGTATAGTAAAGTTTAGATGAAAAATAAGATGCCCGGTCTTCATATCCGGGCATTTTTGTAGGATAAATACTCTAAAGTCGGTATAATTGCTGACAAGAACAGATACATTCGGCAAATCAATTTGCCCAGATAAATAAGATAAAGTGAACACCATGACAACTTACAACAGTAAAACTTTTCAAGGCCTTATTTTGCAACTGCAAGATTATTGGTCGCGTCAAGGTTGTGTAATCGTACAGCCTCTTGATTTAGAAGTTGGGGCAGGTACTTTCCACCCGATGACTTTTTTACGTTCGATCGGCCCAGAGCCAATTAGCAGTGCTTATGTACAACCGTGTCG
>Ga0105348_1000209_pt1 | contig 44638 bp, 34 predicted proteins | sample EN8Hudsemesocosm_2_FD_83504 | JGI IMG/M metagenome (GOLD analysis project Ga0105348, IMG submission 83504) | Methane-oxidizing microbial communities from mesocosms in the Hudson Canyon - EN8C Hudson Canyon | ecosystem: Environmental > Aquatic > Marine > Cold seeps | place: Hudson Canyon... | reverse complement strand
TGGGCTAATAAATCGACTAGGCATTTTGCAATTGAAGCCGGTTCCTCCGTATTCTTATCTGAAAATTCTAATACGTGGCTACCGAGTAAATTGCTTAGCTTATCTTGCCAGCTTGGTAATAAATCTTCTGCTTCTTTTGTCCGTGTCGTGAGCTTTAACTCCACCAAAGGTGAAGCCGCACGATAGCCAATTTCAATTTCTTTAGGCCAGTCAGAAAGCTGTTTATGAAATATATTTTGAATGGCAGATTCGCCGATACCAAAAGTATGAAGCTTAATGGTTTTAACTTTATCGATATTAGGAAGTTGTGATTTTATACTCGGCAGAATTTCTTGCTGCCACATTTGCTTTAATTCTATCGGAACTCCTGGGGTGCAGATGATTAGGCATTCATTATGGATAATAGAAAAACCAACCGCGCTGCCAACGGGGTTAGGAACAAGCGTTATACCTTTAGGTAAAAAGATCTGTTTACGATTTGCGCCTTCTAAGCGAAATCCTCGCTTTTCACACCAAGCTTCTAGATGAGTTAAAGCGTCTAAATTTTCTTCTAATGGCTGACTAATAACGCGGGCTAAAGCTTCTGCGGTAAGGTCATCTTCTGTGGGACCCAAGCCACCGTTAATAATCAAGATATCTGCTTGCTGACTAATATGCTCTATTTCAGAAACCAGCCCCTCAAAGTCATCTCCTAGGGTAACCTTACGCGTTAACTCAGCACCTTGTTCTTTTAAACTTTGCGCTAAAAAGACAGAGTTACTATCAATAATATCCCCAACCATTAACTCAGTACCTGTTAATAAAAACTGAATATTAAGCGCTGTATTCTGAGTCTGATCATTTGCCATTTTGCAATTCCTGCATATTATAAATGTTTCTGCTTTCTTTGATGATAGGTGTATCCTAGTCTAATTACTACGATGACTCATTACCAGAATACCGGTTGCGTGAAATACTATGTTTTCTTTTTTTGAAAAATTAATCAAACCCTTCCCAAGCCAAGAGCCTAATCAGCCACCCAAAGGGGTTTTTGCTTTTTGCCGCCACTACAGTCGCGGTATTGAAGTGCCACTGCTCTTGATGGCAGTATTAACGGCCAGCTTAGCCATGCTGGAGGTTTCTCTATTCAGTTTTATGGGAGAACTTGTAGAGTGGCTGGCGACTAAAGATAAAGAAACATTCTGGGCAGAAGAAAAAGAAACTCTAATCACCATGGGCATCATTGTCCTGGTCGCATTACCCAGCTTAGTTTTATTACATGCCGCTATCGTCCATCAAACATTATTAAGCAACTACCCAATGATTATTCGCTGGCTAGCCCACCGTTATTTATTAAAACAGAGCTTAGGTTTTTACCAAGATGAATTCGCTGGCCGTATCGCCACTAAGGTTATGCAGACTTCCTTGGCTGTACGAGAAACAGTAATGAAGCTATTGGACGTTATGGTTTATGTTGTTGTCTATTTCTTATCCATGCTGTTTATTGTCGCTCAAGCTGATGTTCGTTTAATGGTGCCATTATTAGTCTGGTTAATTCTATACATCGCTTTGCAATATTACTTTGTGCCTAAGCTAAAAGCAGTTTCAACAATTCAGGCTGATGCTCGCTCAACAATGACAGGGCGTATCGTCGATTCTTATAGCAATATTGCGACGGTTAAGCTGTTTTCTCATACCCAACGAGAAGCAAATTATGCCCAGCAAGGTATGCAAGGTTTCCTAACCACGGTTTATCAACAGATGCGTCTAGCCACAGGCTTAAACGTCAGTATTCAAGCTTTAAATTATTTATTACTTTTTGTTATTGCAGCATTATCCATTTTTCTATGGCAAGAAAGTGCCATTGGTATTGGTGCAATCACCATTGCGATTACACTCGCCTTAAGATTAAACGGCATGGCGCAATGGATCATGTGGGAAGTGAGCGCGTTATTTGAAAATATAGGTACGGTGATCGATGGCATGAAAACACTTTCTCAGCCACTTCAAGTAACCGACCAAGAAGGCGCCCTTCCGCTCGTGGTTGAACACGGCGATATTGAATTCTGTAACATGAATTTCAGTTATGCCATGGCGAATAAAGAAGGCGTTATTTCTCAAAATCGCATTATTAAAGATTTAAACTTAAACATTAAAGCGGGCGAAAAAGTCGGTTTAGTCGGACGCTCAGGGGCGGGAAAATCAACCTTGGTAAATGCCTTAATGCGCTTTTACGACTTAGAATCAGGTTCAGTAAAAATTGACGGCCAAGATATTTCCAAGGTTCAACAAGAAACTTTACGCGCTAACATCGCCATGGTGACGCAAGATACTTCGTTATTACACAGGTCTGTACGTGAAAACATTCTTTACGGTCGTCCCGATGCTTCCGAAGAAGACCTACAGCAAGCCATCACTAAAGCAGAAGCCAATGAGTTTATTTTAGGACTTGCTGACTTAGCTGGAAATACTGGGTTAGATGCCCAAGTGGGTGAGCGCGGGGTTAAACTTTCGGGTGGACAGCGTCAACGTATCGCCATTGCTCGTGTATTATTAAAAGACGCGCCAATTTTAATTCTTGATGAGGCAACTTCGGCATTGGATTCTGAAGTTGAAGCCGCCATTCAGCATAGCCTGTATCAGCTAATGGAAGGAAAAACGGTTATTGCCATCGCTCACCGTCTATCAACAATCGCCGCCATGGATCGATTAATTGTGATAGATGAAGGAAGGATCGTCGAGCAAGGCAGCCATCAAGAGCTTATCGATCAAAAAGGTATTTATGCCCAGTTGTGGGCACATCAGACCGGCGGATTTCTTGCAGAAGATTTCTCATAAGCAGATTCAGCTTTTAACAGGCTTTTATTAATCTAGCTTTTTAGATGCACAAATTCACCGATGCTACGGTTTTTGGCGACTTCACGGTAATCAAAAACCTGACTATTCATAGCGATATAAACACCTGGACTTAATATCTGAACGGCAGTCAGCGCAGACCCTAAGTTAAATAGCGCATCAGAGTTTTTAAACTGATAAGGCACCATGGCACCTAGCAAGACAATCGTTTTATCGGAATGAATTTCCGCAGCGATCGCTTTAGCACTTTCTACCATCGTATCTGTGCCATGAGTGATAATAATCTGCGACTCACTCGCATGGATACACGCCTGAGTAATCACAGAGCGATCATCATCATTCATCTCTAGACTGTCTTTCAACATCAAAACATCTAATGTGGTTTTCACTGTTTGACGAGACTGCTGCAACATTTCAACAACGTTAGTTTGAGAAAAAATAAGCTCTCCATTCAATGGGTTATATTGCTTATCGATTGTGCCACCGGTAATTAATACTCTTATCATATTCTTTCAGCTCACTCGTTTTATCTATTACTGACTTAATTATACCTAAATTATCTTGCTATTCGCCCTAAATGGCTACACACATCAAGTTATACGCTTTGAATTGGCGCATTGACTGTCTATAATCCCCCGCCAGCTACACCCATCTTTCTGACAGGACACATAATGAAACATCTAGTATCTTGGCTTTCGCCATTAATATTATTACTTTTACCCAGCCTAGCATTTGCTTCGGGCGATGCCGCTGAGTGGATTGACTTAACCAGTCACTGGGTAGGTTATACCGCAATCACAGTATTTGTTCTTGGCTACATATTAGTCATTTTCGAAGAACAGATTCATATGCGTAAATCAAAACCGGTCATGATGTCTGCTGGCATTATTTGGATTTTGATTGCGGGTGTCTACGTCAGTAATGGATTTAACCATTCTGCGGAAATAGCGATTCGTCATAATTTTTTAGAATACGCAGAATTATTTTTCTTCTTGATGGTTGCGATGACATATATTAACGCCATGTTAGAACGTGGTGTTTTCGATGCATTAAGAAGCTGGTTAGTAACTAAAGGTTTCAGCTATAAAGCACTTTTCTGGTTAACGGGTATTCTTGCTTTTTTCATCTCTCCAATCGCAGACAACTTAACAACCGCATTAATTATGTGTGCCGTAGTTCTAGCTGTTGGTGCAGACAAGCCTGCATTCATTAGCATCGCTTGTATCAACATAGTAGTTGCCGCTAATGCTGGCGGTGCTTTTAGCCCATTTGGGGATATTACAACGCTGATGGTTTGGCAAAAAGGACTGGTTGATTTTGCGACCTTCTTTAACCTATTCATTCCTTCTGTCGTTAACTTTTTAATCCCTGCAGTGATTATGCACTTTGCAATCCCATCAGGTACTCCAAATCCTGAAGCAGGTGAAGCGGTAAAAATTAAAGCAGGTGGCTTACAAATTGTTGGCCTTTTCTTAGCGACTATCGTTACCGCGGTTAGCTTCCACAATTTCCTGCATTTACCTCCGGTATACGGAATGATGTTTGGTTTGGCGTATTTGAAACTGTACGGTTTCTATATTCGTCAGTTTAAAGAGAATGTCCCTGCGATGCATAACGTCGATTTACCTCCAAGCAGTGAGGAGAAACACGATGGTTTTGACATTTTTGATAAAGTGGCTAAATCCGAGTGGGATACTTTGTTCTTCTTCTACGGAGTCATTTTATCTGTCGGCGGTTTAGGTTTTATTGGTTACTTAAGCATGTCATCTGCCTACATTTATGGTGAGCTAGGTCCAGACGTTGCAAACATCCTAGTCGGCATAATGTCAGCCATCGTTGATAATATTCCCGTAATGTTTGCGGTATTAACCATGAACCCTGAGATGTCTGAGTTCCATTGGTTACTTGTAACTCTAACAGCAGGTGTTGGCGGTAGTATGCTTTCTGTGGGTTCTGCTGCTGGCGTCGCTCTTATGGGGCAAGCACGAGGTCACTATACCTTCTTTGGCCACCTTAAATGGACGCCAGTTATTGCCTTAGGCTATGTCGCTAGTATCTTTACCCATTATCTAATTAATGGGTAAAAGCGCAGCTTTTTACGACTAGCCATGGAGGGCTAGGCCGACGTTAGTACAGGGAGACTTTTCACAGTTTCCCTTTTTTGTGCCTGCAGAAAAGATTACTCACCTCAAATGCAAACATCCAAGCAGTGGTTAAATAAAATCACTCACCCAGACCAGCATCAAACTTCTACCTTACTTCATCTCCTATCTTTTCTCCGTGTAGCGCAGCGTCTCTGTGTCCTCTGTGGTGAGCTTCTTTTATTCCTTTCCTTATTGACGACGAGCCACTCAATGGACAATCAGCAGGCACAAAAAAGCCCCGACTTACACTAGGCAAGTCGAGGCTTTATAAAGCATTTAGAATCTAACGGTAACCAATGGCCAACGGTAAGAAGGCAACAATGATTAACGATATTCCCATCACCGTTAGGGGTAATAGGATCTTCTCATGACGATACCAGAAGTTATGTCCTTCTTGCGATGCCAAAGCCACTTCTCGTTCACCCACCACTTGCCGGGTGAGTAGATGGTTCAAGGCAACAGGTGGACTTAAATAACCTAGCTCAAATGCAACCAAGGTCACCATCCAGAAGTGCACCGGATCAATACCGCTATCATAAGCAATCGAAGCAAACGTCGCACTTACTAAAATAACGGCACCATAAGGCTCCATAATCATGCCAATCACAACAAGAATGGCAACCAGCAGCCCCATTGCAAGCCAGACTGATTCAAAACTAGCCGGTACTAGATCCATCATATGTGAACGTTCGATAACACCACCGATACTGACCGATAATCCCATCAACATTAATAACGCTCCAATGTGTCCCGTCGTTTCCGTCGTCGCTTCACGTAATGTTTTCTCTATTGAATCATTACCATTTTTAAGATCTTTCCATGACTCCTCAAGACGATTCTCGATATGATCGATATTCATCTGTTCACGTCCCATCTTCTCTTGGCCCATACGTTCATAAACCAATATGACTAATAACATAACCGGTAAGATGAAAGGCGCCGAGAACTCATCTAAGTACGCGTTCAAAAATATAGAGTAAAACGCCAACGTTAAACCAATCAATATGACGTAAGGAACCAGTTTCCATAATCCTTTCTTCGTTTCTGGCCAAGCAACCGCGACTTTCTCAATCTTAAAAGTACCTTGCTTTGTTAGCATCGCAATCGCTGCAAAGATAACCGCCGTTAATAAGAAAACATTCAGTCCCCAGCCAAACAATTGATCGGTGGTCACTTCTTTATTCAAAGCTGCAATAATAACAACCAATAAACAAGGTCGTAGCACTACGCCCATGCTGCCTGACATCGCAGTAGCCGCAAGCGCTAATTGACGACGGGCACCGGCACGACGCAGTTCGTTATAAATTAAACCACCAATCGCGATCACAAAGATACCCGAACCACCCGTATAAGCAGTCGGTAAAGCGGCAATCAAAACCACTACTACTGCTAACATTTCAGGAGGTAGATTCCATGGACGAAATACATCAAAAACAGCTTGAGCCATTTTTGTACGCTTAACCAGCATGCCAATCCAAACGTACAAACCCACGTTTAAAAACAGCTGAGATAGCTCCATCATCTGGTTAAGATAAATACCAATACCCGCGACGTGACCATTTGAGAAAAAGTAGATACCTGAAATGATGCACATGCTGGCATAGATAGGCACGGCAAGTTGGGCTTTTAAGAAACTACCTCCTGGCTTAGCGTCTTTAGGCACAACCACAAACTGGTATGCGCTCAATAAGAAAAAGGCAGCAAAACCAGCAATCCATAAATGATGCAAAAAGCCGTGTTCAGCACTTACCGCCACACCGGCATTAAAAACGACTTCTTTAAAGCTATATACCGAGAAGAACAAAATACCACCAGCCAGCACTTGAGCTGAAGCGGCAACTCGATAATCCATCACAGTTTCCATTGGGCGCAGTGCAATATGATGACGTCTAAACAACGCTGTCATACCGCAAATAAGCACCAATACTGCTAGCATAATACGTTGCGCATGCAGGCCAAATTCACCAAATTCTGCAACCGATAACTCTACTGCTCTAAATGCTCTTACAGCTGGAGTAATACGATCAACCGTATCTTCAAAAGTCTGATGCTTGGTCTGACAAACCGCTTGAGCATTGATCAATGATTGGCGCAGGAGACCTTCATCAATTGGCTCAGGATCTTCATCAAATAAATCCCATTCATCTTCTTCGGCTGGAGCAGCGTTTTCAGCGATTAAGCGTGTAAGCTGAGCATCGATATCACCATTAATTTCGCAACTGGGCTGAACAGGGTCAGCCCGCAGCAGAAAATACCCATCCCATACATTCTCTCCCAGCTTTAATAACTGAGCGTGAGTTGCGTGACTGGTATTTAATAGAATGACAAAAATTAAAACCAAAAAGGCAGGCATTGCTGCCAGCCATTCAAAGCCAGTTCGATTCGCCAAGCGAAGGGTCTGGTTCATGGTAGATACCTATGTTCGTGTATTACTTTGTTCGTGTATTACTTTTTTATATTTATTATAGAAACTTTAGTAACTTTCTATTCTAATTTTTCAACACATTCAGCTGCTGCAGGGTTCGACTTACATCGAAGTTTTCGCATCAGCTTTAGCATTTTTCCGTCATAAACACCTTGATCGCGTAATTTAATACGTACATCACGCAACATACCACCGTATTGTTGCTTGGCATCGTCCGACAAATCGATCCAGTACTTAGGATCAATTTCTTTGGTTTCCTTTTCAACAAATTCGTTTACACGATCAAAGTAACTCGCCACCGCAGTACGTGATTTTTGAGCAAAACCTTTAGGGAATTTATCGGTACGAAGAATAATCTGAAAATCCATATACGCTAAAACGAAGCGTAAAATCCCGCCATTTTCTTCCAAGCCTTTGTAAAGCTCTAAGGGCTTGTAAGCGACTGCAGGTGCATAGGCGACATCAACACTGCCATTATTAAACTTGCCAGAGAAATTCGCAGAGTTTGAAGGCACCATGGATGCTCCGATATGATTTACCATAAAAATAGAAGGCTGATCATAATCAATCGTGGCAATGCGCTTGCCCGATAATTCTTCCAAAGTATCAATTTCTTTATCACGGGTGAATAAGTAAATAGGCCCTGCTGGCATGATGCCAGCAACTTCATATTGACCTTCACGCATGTACTTAGCGGCCTTAGGACTGGAAATAGTTGCGAGTAATTTACGCAACATTTTTTCATCGCTAATGGCGCCAATCGCTTCAATCGTAGTGGTAAATTTATTGAACGGACGTGCACGAGCACCCGTTACTAATGTGGCGTCGCACTGACCTGCTTTAAAATCATCAACCGCAATTTTTTCATCAGTATAAGCACGAGGTTCTAAATCGACCCCCCACTCAAAAGCTACCGTGCGATAATCTTTCATTGTATTAAACAATGAACCGTTAGCACCTAGAGGATCAAATACACAGATACTCAGCTTTGGCAGTGATTGTGATTGAGGAATCTGCGCCAATACCAAAGAGGGCAACATCAGGGCAAAAAGTAAAATCGAACGCATGCTATTAATCTCCTAACAAATCATTAATGTCTAAAGCTTCATCTGCTGGAGAGACGTCATCCCAAAAAGTACCTAGAGCACCGATTGGAGTACGGCTACCTGTCGCCTCTGTCCACAAACGGTCTGATACGGCCAAAACTTGTTGATGCGCTACGATATCCAACATGCGATATTGAGCATTTGAAGGCGTTGTTTTAACAGACTGAGCATGACGACGAATGGCATCGCGTAAACGTTCTTCGTTACCTGAACCATCAGCAATAACAATTTCAACAGCTTGCGCTAAACGAACACCTGCATCACCCGCCATTTCACTAGCATCGGCAAGGGCTTGCCAAGGATCTACGCCATCTGGAGCGTTATCAGGCATCATAGTCCAAACAGCGGCTTGCATCGCTGTCGGCATACCCCACCAGCGCTTTGCATCTAGACACTGACTGCCTCGAACAGATTTCATCGCGATATCTTTTGGAACACCGACTTCACCTTGGCCACGCACATCACTCATTACAGCTTGTAGGCCACTAACAAGACCTAGCATCCAGAAAAATTCTTCTTCTTCGTCCATATCAGGACACGTTTCGCCTGGCTCGCCAAATTCTGATACTAAGTGCTTGTAACCTTTGTATTGACGATTAGCGGCAAGTGCAAATAAACGTTTTTGACGAATACGAGCATCTTTTGCTTCACCGATATTTTGTGCTTTATAAGCTCGAAGATAAGTTAAGCCTTCTTCGTTTGCTTTGGCTTCCGCACAAGCGCCTGCTTGCATATACATAGAGGTCGCTAAGCGGTCTGGAGACCAAGTTAATTCGCTAAAAGACATCAGCATTGGAGTCATGCTTTCACTCATTGCGCAGCCCATCTCAGTATCATCTGTTTTCATGACATAAGGCATCGCATAATCTTCAGCGAAATCATAAGCGAACCAACCAGTGGTTCTATAGATGGAGCTACAACCTGTTAAGGCTACTAGAATCAGTGCCACGATAGTGGTGCGAACAGTTAGGTACATTTCAATCCCCGATAATGTAATTTTTTGTTATTTTGCCAGCGATAATACAGCAATTAATAACCATTGCTAGCCTTTAGCAGGCTCTTCATTTTGGAAGAAATGTCATGGTGGGTAATTACAAATAAAACAGCTGATCAGCAAATGTCCTTTATTGCCAATCAGATGGGAATTTACAAGCTATGCAGGCCTCAATTGACCTCTATTTCACGACAGTACGTAGCCAGGTTTGTGATCGCCCAAATAAAGAAATGCCTACATAACCACGTACTTCAAGTTCATTTGGATTATCAGAAAGTGTAATCTTTCCATTATAAACCGTGCCTGATTCCGGATCGAGCAGCTCTCCGTCTTCCCACTCGCCCTCTGCAGTCCGCTTTACACCCCAAATAAATTGCATTCCTTCTATAGGCTGATTCTTTCTTATGCCTTCACATTTATCGCAAAGACCGTTGCCGGCATCTTTCTTTAGCACTTTATCAATAATACCAACCATAGTGCCATCTTCAGCCAATGATAGAATGACTAAGCTTTTAATTTCGCCCGTTTCATCATCTACTGTATGCCAGCTACCTAGCGCAGGATCTTGAGCGTATACGGCGCTACTCAAACAAAGAGCCAACAACAATCTGAGTGACAAGTTAATTGCTTGCATAAATACTCTACTCATATACCTCTGCATAAGAGGCCTTTAAATTAATCGAGCGATCATTTTACCTTACAGACTCAAAGTTACAAACAAGCACTGATACTTGCCAAAATAGTATGTGAGTGCTCACTTCATTGAATTTTTAAACTTCCTACAATTTGACGTTCTAAAAAACGTCTACTATATAACTAAGACCAAATTTAAATTCGCCCACCAGCACGATCAGGGAAGACATAATGAACCGACTGTTATTTGCTAGCTTATTAGCCGCTGCTACGCTTCAATCAGCAATTGCCGCTGAGCAAATTTATGAACTAGAAGTACAAACTGATAGTAACTGGACCAGTATAGAAATTCGTGACGACGCTACTTTCGTCAACGCACCTCCAGGGCAAAGCATGAATGTCACCGCTAAGGATGGCATCAAGTCCTATACGATTTCTCCGAAAAAAGTCCACTTGCGTTCCAGAACCCGTGGTGATGTCAGTATGAATTTGTTTGTGAAGTCACAGAATAATGTACTCGGTGTCAATATCTGCAAAGGTTCTCCGAACAGTTATACCTTTATTAAATCTCAGCAGGCTAAGCAAAAGAATGACGTGAAAGAAAAAGACTATTGCGAAACAGCGGCTTTGGTACTTCAGTTATTTTAATCATCACTGCTCAAGTAATGCCTCATAAACGCTCACGTATAAAAAAAGCAATGCTATCTAGCATTGCTTTTTTTTATGTCATTTGAAATACATGACTATAGAAGGCTTAGCGAAATACGGCTTAACCCTAAGCCGTTGGCGTTATGTTTTTCACATTCTTAGCTGTAAAGTAAGCAAAGCCACCTTCTAGATCACCCACTTCGACCCTATGTGGTGATAAAGGAGAGTTCTTCAAACTCGCAACATAGACTCCTTTTGAAGTTATAAGATTCCGCTCTATATCATTAAAGTGAGGTTGAGAAAAAGCGAATGTCTGCCGTTCACACCCTCGCTCAAGCGTCATAATTAACTGCGCATCTGCCAACTCATTAGCTCTACAGAAGTTAACATAAGTGACTTGATACTCATCTTCAAATTCGTATAAAAAACGACCAACCTGCTGGCGACTGATGCTCATATGACTGAACTACCTATGTATAAACAAATGATTCACTATAAGTTTTAGCTAGGTTTTTCTCTCTTTTCAAACCGAAATAACAGAAAACTACAGACCATTTTTACGCGTCATTTTTTAGTTATATTTTCTTCCCCTTTAGTATGTTTTATATGTCACATTGTTACTTTCTTACATAACACTGTTTTCTAATGTTCTAAGCTAAACGTATGATTTCAAGTAAGTTTTTCTAGGTTAGATCGTTTAGACAACAAAAATATCTCTATAGACGAATCCAATATACAAACTAACAACGTATAAAGTTTTAGTAATATAAATGTATACTCCTTCTCATCCAAATACGCTGAAACATATTTTATGAATTACAAAACTGCCAATATTTTATTAGCTCATGGTAGCCGTGATCCTCAATGGCAAACTCCATTTAAGGACATGACCCAAGCAATACAACAGCATGAGTCTGATTCTTCAGTATCCGTTATCGTGGAGCTTGCTTATATGGAGCTTTGTGAACCCAGCCTTGAAAAAGTCTGTGCACAGCTATCACAACAGGGTTTTGAGCTCATCAACATCTATCCGGTATTTTTTGCCGCTGGCCAGCATTTAAGGGTTGATGTTCCAAAACAGTTAAAAGAAATAGAAGAAAATCTGGGATTACGAACGAAATTACATCCGCCAGTAGGCCAAGAAAAGGCTGTGCAAGATGCGATCACTCAAGTAATTTTAGAAAGGCTCTAACTTAATGTCAGTATAATCAATGACATTTCTCAACATATTTAGACGTTGCTTTATAACTTAACTCTATATTAACTAACTTAATAATTAGAATAACGTTAGCCAAGGATTGCTCATGCCCCGCTTATTATTTCAAGCCACAACGTTTGCGGCTATTTTGTTCACACCGTTTTTTAGCCATGCTAGTAATGAAGCTGAACTGGATAATATTCGTATAACAGCTAAAGATGATCCTCTAACAGAGATCTCCACCAAGAAGCTGTTACGCATGCCAGGCGCCGGCAACGACCCTCTAAGAGCGATAGAAGCACTACCCGGAGTGACATTTACTACAGGGCGTCGTGCTGAACCGGCTGTTCGTGGATCTTCTCCCGACGATAATCGATATATCATCGATTTCATGCCGGTTTTGAATATCTTCCACTTCGATGGTTCAAGTTTATTGAATGACAATGTCATTAGCGATTTTAAATTAGAAGCCGCTGCTTTTGATGCACAATATAACGATGCGACTGGTGCAGTGATTGAGGCTAACTCTCGAGCCCCTTATACCGATAGAAAACAAGCCGTTATCGATTTTAGTTTTTTAAAAGCGGGCATTTTGTTAGAAGCCCCTATTACAGAGAATTCAGCCGCCTACCTGTCAGTTAGGCAAAGTCTTATCCACCTTTATATAGAAAATCTCTTAGATGACGAAGACTTTCAATTTACCACAGTACCGGAGTACTACGATTATCAAGCAAAATATCAATATCAGCTCTCTGGTGGTGATACTGTCAGCATTCAAGCATTAGGCACACGGGATAGAGCGGGATTACTGTTTGACGAAGATTCTGACGAAGTAAAACAAGACCCAGCACTCGCCGGTGGGATTGAGTTCAGCTCCTATTTCCATTCCCAAGGAATTGTATTAGAAAATAGATTATCCGAGACGACACAACTTAAAACGGGTTTATCCCACATGCTTAGTGATTTTTCGTTAGGGTTGGGGGTGGATAACAACCTAAAAGCAACGTCCAATGACTATACACTTCGTTCTCACCTCACCACCGATATCAACCTAGACCATACGCTACGTACTGGCATTGATATTCTTGAACGTCAAATTGACTTTGAGGGGGATTTCACCGCACCAGCCTGTGATGAATTCCGGCCCGACTGTCGCCTTGTCGATGGAAAAGAGCAAATCATAGAAAGTGATAATTTGAAGATCTATAACTACGACATCTTTCTCGCTGACGACTGGTTTATTAGCCCTACTCTAACGTTAACACCAGGTCTGCTCTGGTCTTACGATGACTATACTGAGCAAGCTTTCACCCAAGGAAAATTCAAGCTACGCTGGGAATTCAGGGATTATTGGTGGCTCAATAGCGCTTGGGGCCAATACCACAAATTCACCGATAACTTTGGCCAAGTAGCAAAAGGGTTTGGCAATCCAGATCTTAAGCAATCGACCTCAGACCACTATACGGTAGGCCTTGAGCATCAAATAGATGAATCAACTTTAATCAAGCTGGATGCCTATTATAAAACCTTTGGCGACCTTGCTCTTTCTCGCCAAGATAAAGATACCGTTTACCCGAGCTTAACGGATGAAGAATATCTCGCACTCCCACGCTATACCAATGACGCAGACGGTGATGCTTATGGATTTGAGCTATTTATAAACAAATCCTTTAGTGATGGCTGGTACGGCTGGTTATCGGCAGCATTCTCGGAAACGCGTCGCCATAATAAGCTCACGGGTGAAGACTTCAAATACGCATACGATCAACCTTGGATCATCAACCTAGTCTCCAACCATGAACTGAACAAAGATTGGACCATTGGCTTCAAATGGCGCTATCAAAGTGGCCAGCTTATCACCCCGGTTACTGGAGCCACCCCTTACCCGGAAGAAGATCCGGCGAATCCAAAATACCCAGATTTAGTGAATCCTGTTTATGGCGAACTGAATTCCGAACGCCTACCCGATAGTCATAAACTTGATGTCCGCTTAGACCGAAACTATCAATATAAACGCTGGAATATGGATTTATATGTCGAAGTATTGAATCTTTATAACCAAGCCAATGTCACAAGCTATGAATACAATGCCGACTATACTGAAAAAGAAGATGTGACCGGATTACCCACAATCATCTCATTTGGTATAAAGGCAAACTTATAAACCTGAACAAGGAATTCCAATTGCCGATCACGGATAAATCTTGGTGGGACATCGCATTAGAGAGAGAAGTTATTAAGCGATCGCTTAAAACATCATTAATTGTTGGGTCTATATTAGCCCTCATTAATCATGGCGATGCTTTATTAGCTCTCAATATGCCAATAGATCGAATGATTAAAATGGCGCTCACGTACGCTGTGCCTTATCTGGTAACTACCAGTGCAAGCATCAGTGCTATTCGACATAACAATGAAAGTAAACAAGGCTAAGATTTACTCCTTGTTCAGCTTAAAGCCTCTAATTAAATCCATATGAAGGGTTGTTTATTATCATTCAACCCTCACATTAGCTATTTACTAGGGTAACCCAGCTTAAGGCGAAACAAGAATGCTAATCGGTAAACGAGAAGAGTTCGATTTAAATGAAATGGCAATTTTTGTCCGTGTAGTTGAGTCTGGTAGCTTTACTGGCGCAGCCAAAGCGTTAGGGCTGCCTAAGTCCACCGTTAGCCGCAAGATTACCCAACTAGAAGAACGCTTAGGCGTACGCTTAATCCAGCGTACCACTAGAAGCCTCAGCTTAACCGATACCGGTAGCGCTTATCATGCTCACTGCGCCCGTATTCTTGCCGAAATCGAAGAAGCTAATATCGCTGTCACTCAAATGCAAAGCACGCCAACAGGGACTTTACGTATTACCGCACCGGTACTATTTGGCTCAACTGTTCTGTCGGGTCTCGTTGCTGAATACATGGAGCTTCATCCCCTAGTAAACATTGACCTAGTGCTAAGTGACCAGTTACTAGATTTAGTTCAAGACAGTATTGATGTTGCATTCCGGGTAGGCCAGCTTGAAGATTCTTCTTTGATAGGACGTTATTTAGGCGACGTTACTGCGATGGTTTGTGCAAGTCCAGATTACATTGCTAAATTTGGTAAACCTACCCATCCAGACGAGTTAAAAAATCACCAGATAATTGCGTCATCAAGTCGTAGCCAATGGACTTTAATTGGCCCCGAAAAACAAGAGCATACGTTTAACTTTAAGCCTCGCTTACAAGTCAACGACATGTCTAGCCTTTATACGCTAACTCTTGCTGGGGCAGGTATCGCTGCATTGCCTGTATTAATCGCCGCTTCGGCCATTAAAAGCAAAAATTTAGTGCCATTATTGTGTGATTGGCCCTTTGAGGCTTATCCTATTCATACCCTCTATGCGAGCAACCGACACTTATCAGCCAAAGTACGCAGTTTTGTTGATTTCGTTATTGACCGAGTAAGACCAAATCCACCTTGGTTAGTCGACATGGATGGGCATGACAAGTGCGAAGCGGAAAGTCAGCTGCCTACATCCTAACTTTTCTAAGGGCATTATCTGTTCTCGATTGATTCCTGAACATGAAAAAACCTTAAGAGAGCTGTTCTAGGCTCTCTATGATTTTTTTCATTTTTTCAGGATTAATCTTATCCGCTTTAAATAACGAATCTATGTGAACTAAGAACTGATGAAGATCTTTATCCAAATTTAAACCATCGTTAAATACCTTATTGGTGCTTAAAATGGCACTCTCAATCGTTTCGTGTAGACTTTTTTCTTGCACTTCGTCCATACCAAGATACTGCATCGACGTTTCAATATTGTCAGCCATATCGTCAACAACACCCGCAATATCCTTCATGACAACTTGATAGCTTTCATCTACTGAGGACATTAGGTCTTTCATTTTAAGAGTTAAACTACGGACAAGATTCCTTTCTAGGGCCAAGTTTTCCAACGTATCTAACGCTTTAACTCGGGCATCGGCTCCCTGTAATAAAGAAAATACATTATCCTTTATCGCACCGTATTTTTTCTCATCCTCTATAGGCATATTTCTAACCAATAAGGAGACTGATTCATAATTCATGATAGATCGATGAGAGAAGTCGACATAGCGCCCTTGATCTTTCATTTCAGATAGCAACTTGGATTCCAATGGTTTAGCCATCCCTGTGGCTTCCATATTTTTCACAGCAAGCTGACTACGCAACTGCAAACTGCAACTAATCCCGTACGACTTCAAAGCTTGAAACAAACGCATCCCCAGCTCATCAAGATTATTGCAGCGCGTAACATCCAATAAAAATTGAATATTAACACCTAAATCACTGGTATCTGACATGGCAATAAATGCCATTTCATTTGCCTGCGCCAACTGCATTTTTAATTGATCATTGGCAATTTTGTTCATGATGATTCGTTCTAATCGACCATGAAGTTCCGTTTGAAGGTCACCAATACCTAAATAATCATCTGCTCCGCAGTCATATGCTGCTAAGCGCTCTTCATTATTATCAATTGAACTAACAAAAATAACAGGGACGTGAAAAGACTCTTTGATTTTCTTACAGGTGTCAGCAGCTGATATACTTGAGCAAGTAATATCTACTAAAACTAACTGATAGTTCGTATCATTTAGTGCGTGTAGGCAACCTGCCTCATCACTAGTTATATGGGCGTCAAAGGATTGATCGAGATGCTTTTCAAGGTGCAAATCGTTATCGCATCCAAGCACAATTATTGAATAGCTAGCAGCCATGCCAACCTCTTACTCTAAATTAATAAATATATAAGTTATAAACTTAGAGTAGGCAATGAAATTAAATATTGCTAATAGCAGTAACTTTAAGATGGTTATTATTTATTCAGACTCAACAAAACTAAGCCATTATAATTAAATAATAACTAGTTCACGCGCCCGAACAATCGCTTGAGTACGGCTTTTAGCCCCTAATTTCACGTTAATCTTACGTGCATGGGTTTTTACTGTGTGCAATGAAATAAAGAGCTGATCAGCAATTTCTTGATTTGAATAGCCTTCAGCAATTAGACCAAGGACCTCTAGCTCTCTAGCACTTAAACCAGAAGCCACACTGATCACCGGCCTAATCGGCTCTGGTAGCTTCTCTGGCTTATCAGCTGAGCTAAAAATTGCTCTGACCGACAGATTTGAACTGAGATTGGTATCCCCAGTAATCGTCGCAGATATGAGCTTGCTTAAGTCCAATTGAATTTTTTCTTGCTCGGCAAAATCCATACCTTGCTGCCAAACCTTCTTGGCCTCACTACTATCATTTTTCAACGCGTAGGCCGCAGCTTTCAATAATGTCCCGAGCAGACGAATAATACCTGCCTGCTCTTTTAATTTAGCACTGCCTAACAAATGTATGACTGTGGAGTAGTCCTTCGTCTGAAATAATAACCGAGCATGGGTTAAGCGATATAAACCCGCTTGCATTGGAAAAAGCTCAGCATGAGTCGACTCCAAATCAGCTTGATTTTTTGTGACCGCATCTAAGCACTCTTGCGCTCGATTCCACTTGCCAATTGCCATCCAAATATTTGCTTTAACAATACCGATCCAGTTTTGATAGACCTGCTCAGAAACCTGCCAACGCTGCATTAAGCGCTCGGCCTCCCCGAGTACCGCAAGAGCAGCATCCCCTTGCTGCTCAATAATATGTATAAGTGCTAATAAGCTATAGCCATAAAGAACAATCACGTCCCGACAACGATTAGCCTCGTTAATTCCGACATAAGCATCCTGTCGAGCACCTTCAATATCACCCTGCAGCCAGCGCATGAATCCACGGTAAATCGTTAATCGAGCACGAGGGAATAATCGTGCTTGCTGTGGCAGCCTTAATGTTAACTCCAAGCCTTGATCTACTACTTCAGCACTGCGTTGGATATGACCGCGATATTGCTCAACTCTGGCATAATCAAACAAGGCTAATGCCTCTAAACCTAGCGCTTGATGCTGACGCGCAATATCAATGGCTAAGCGGTTCCAAAGCCTAGCCCCTTCTGGATTAAGGCTAACCAATTCAATATTACACAAGGTAGAACACATTAAAGTGCGTATTGGGAAACGATCTTCTGGGAGCTCTTGTAAGGCTAATTCACACAAGCTGCGCGCCTGCGCATAATCACCTTCACCGCGCGCAATAAAGCCGCGTAATGCTAATAATTGCCCAGGATAATCCCGTTCAATCCGGTGGGTATCCAGCTGATTAACCAATAGCCCTACCGCTGAGTATTGATACGTTAATAACAAGCTCCAGATTTGCATAAGCTGTAATCGAACCGAACGATTAATAATATCGCTACCAACAAAATCACACCATGCCAGTACCGACGCAAAGTCTAAATCGGCAATGATGCGATCGACCTCAGCTTCAATCCATAACGCTGCTTCATCGGTTAATTTACCTAAATGAGCATGCTGTAACGCTTCAACTCTAAAACCTTGCTGCTTGAGGCTATTAAACGCCGCTAGATGGGTCTGTATGCGCTCTTGCTCACTACTGTGCTGACTTAATAAGTCAGCCAATAAAGGGTGTAAACTGAACCAGCCTGAACGCTGATCGATACTATCAATAAAAATATTGTGATGAACAAGCTGCTGAATCCAATAACGGCTATCGTCTATTTCTAATACTTCATTACACAGCGTTTCATTGAAGCTAGTGAGAGGGGCGATACGGATCAAAAACTCTTTTAATTGAGGCTCTAGTCCAGACAGAACTTCTCCTATTAAATAGTCGGCGAGCTGCTCACCCTCAAAATCTAAGTCTTCTGGCCAAGTATTATTCTCTCGGCAAACGAGCCATAATCCCAGACCCGCAGGCCAGCCTTGCATACGCTGCATTAAGTTAAGTGCTTGCTGCTGATCATCAATGCCAGCTTGATGTAACCAACGATTAACATGCTGAAAACTAAAAGCTAAATCTTGTTGTTTTATAAACCCTAAGCCAGGGTCTAACCTTAGGCGTCCGAGGGCATTTGGCACATAGCGTGAGGCCATTAATAAACGGACATTTTTCGGTAGTCGAGTCATTAAAGACTGAATAACATGCCAAGCAGTGGGGTTTTCTATTTCATGAACGTTGTCCAATACAACGACAAGCGAGGCATCCAAATCAGCTAGCTCGCTGAGAAATAACAACAATACTTCATCACTATCGAGTGAGCCTTGGTTCATTGTCGCTTGCCAATGCGCTAAAGCATCCGTCGCAACCCCGGTAATCAGCTTATTGGCAGCTTCTAATAAATGACGTAATAGAAAAGCCGCATGATTGTCTTTACTATCTAAGGTGAGCCAGATACCCAGTGAATCCTTTTGGCTTACCTTCTGAGTGTACCAGTCGCTCAGAAGCACACTTTTACCATAGCCTGCTGGCGCAACTAGCCACGTAATAGCCTTACCTTGAGAGAGCTTGTTCGATAGTTCTGGACGTGCCAAAAAATGAGCAGGCAGCTCTATGGCTTTGCTTTTAAGAGTCACCCAGGAAGATAATACTTTTTGATCTAGCTGTGATGACCAAGCATGCTGATCAGAATGAAATGAAGCCGTCTTTATTAATGCCATACGTTTATTATGTTTCTATGTTGCATTATTTCTCACTGTTAAGCCGTAATAGATCTTACTTAGAGTCGACCTGACTTAGATTGATACACTATGAGATCATGCCCCCTCTTGAAACTCAACATCACAAGCCATTTAAATAACATAAATCTACACAATTCCTTCAGCCTTTCAGGCCTGACAACTAAAAAAGCCGCACCCTTAATGAATACTGACTGCAAAAAAGAGCAGGGTTCATTAACGATACGGCTTTCAGCAAGCGCTTCTCATTGTGCATTAGAAGCTCAAGGGGAATGAATCACAAAGTGATTACATCATGCCAGGCATACCGCCCATGCCGCCCATATCAGGCATGCCGCCAGCAGCGCCTTCTTCTGCAGGAGCATCACCTACCATGGCTTCGGTTGTGATCATCAAGCCGGCAATAGATGCAGCCGCTTGTAAAGAAGAACGCGTCACTTTTGCTGGGTCTAAAATACCCATAGCAATCATATCGCCGTATTCACCTGTACTGGCGTTAAAACCAAAGTTACCTTCGCCTGATTTAACTTTATCCACAACCACTGAGCCTTCAGCGCCTGCGTTGCCTGCGATTTGACGGATTGGGGATTCCATCGCGCGCAGTGCCAAAGCAATACCGACGTTCTGGTCTTCGTTATCGCCTGCAACGGTTACAGAAGATAATGCGCGAACCAAGGCAACACCACCACCCGCTACAACGCCTTCTTCAACCGCAGCACGCGTTGCGTGAAGTGCATCGTCAACACGGTCTTTCTTTTCTTTCATTTCCATTTCAGAACCTGCGCCAACCTTGATCACGGCTACACCGCCAGCAAGTTTAGCAACACGCTCTTGTAATTTTTCAACATCGTAATCAGAAGTTGATGATGCGATTTCTGCACGAATCTGCTCAACACGAGTATTAACAGTCGCTTCAGTACCTGCGCCATCAACAATTACCGTATTCTCTTTATCGATAACAACCTTGCTGGCCGTACCTAAAGTAGAAACATCAGCAGTCTCTAAAGACATACCCAACTCTTCAGAAATCACCTGACCACCGGTCAAGATTGCAAGATCTTGCAACATCGCTTTACGACGATCACCAAAACCTGGGGCTTTAACCGCAGCAACTTTGAACGTACCGCGTAATGTATTCACTACCAATGTTGCTAGCGCTTGGCCTTCAACATCTTCAGCAATAATCAATAAAGGACGACCAGACTTATTAATATTTTCTAAAATCGGCAACAATTCTTGCAGGTTATCAATTTTCTTATCAACCAATAGAATTAATGGATTTTCCATTTCTACGGTCATTTTTTCTTGGTTGTTGATGAAGTATGGAGACAAGTAACCACGATCGAACTGCATGCCTTCTACAACATCTAGCTCGTCTTCAAGGCCTTTGCCTTCTTCAACCGTAATAACGCCTTCTTTACCGACTTTTTCCATTGCTTCAGCAATTAAGCGGCCAACAGTTTCATCAGCATTGGCAGAGATAGTCCCTACCTGGGCGATTGCTTTAGTATCTAAGCAAGGCTGTGCTTGTTCTTTAATAGACGCAACAACAGCAGCAGTAGCTTTATCGATGCCACGCTTAAGATCCATTGGATTCATGCCAGCGGCAACTGACTTCAAACCTTCGTTAATGATTGCTTGTGCTAAAACAGTTGCAGTCGTTGTTCCGTCACCGGCTTGGTCGTTCGCTTGAGAAGCTACTTCCTTAACCATTTGTGCACCCATGTTTTCGAACTTATCTTTCAATTCGATTTCACGCGCAACAGAAACACCATCTTTAGTAATCGTAGGAGCACCAAAAGATTTTTCTAAAACAACGTTACGACCCTTAGGTCCCAAAGTAACGCGTACTGCGTCGGCTAAAATATTTACGCCAGCTAACATCTTTGCGCGTGCGCCATCACCAAATAATACGTCTTTAGCAGCCATGATCTTTCCTTAAAATTTGTGTATAAAGTAAAAAAGTGAGTGTAATAATTAAGCTTCAATAACGCCGTAGATATCACTTTCATTCAAAATCAATAATTCTTCACCATCGATATCGATAGTATTTTGACCTGAGTACTTACCAAAAACGACAACATCACCTTCTTTAACCGCTAGCGCCTGTACTGAACCGTTATCAAGAATACGGCCCGTACCAACAGCAACGACTTCACCTTGGTTTGGTTTTTCAGCCGCAGCGCCAGGAAGAATAATGCCACCAGCAGTTGCCTGTTCTTCTTCTTTGCGACGAACAACGATACGGTCGTGTAATGGACGGATTTTCATTTGCTAGACTCTCCAACGGTTTAGATCCTGATTATTCGGATCAAATTAGGTAAAACAGAGGCCCTGAGTTTGACTTAGGGCGCCTGTCAAAAATAGATGGTTTATTTATAGGGGCTTTCGCTGAGAATTCAACGCCCAGCCGAAAAAAACTACTTATCGTCTTTTGCGCTATCGCCTTTTGCACTATCAACTTTAGTGTACGCACCTTCGATGGTGATATTCTCGTGACGGCTTTGCGAATCTGGCTGAGAGTGCACGTCCTTAAAAGAGCCTTCCTGTTTAAAATGACCTTCCTGAAAATCAGCCGTTGATTGAAAGCCACTCTTCGACATCATGCGTGGTGCGATAAATGCGATCACTTTATGTACCAGCGCTTTACGAGTTGCAGGAACCAATAAGGTAAAACCAACGGCATCTGTCACAAAACCTGGGGTTAATAATAATGCCCCCGCTAGGGCTAATAAGAACCCTTCCGCCAATTCTTGTGCTGGCATCTGTCCTTGCTGCATTTTCTGATTAGCACGTAATAATGTACTAATACCCTGCTGTTTCAATAAGCGTACACCTACGAACGCAGTAATAATGATGAGACCTAGAGTCCAACCAATTCCTATAAAGCTGTTCACTTTTAAGATTACAGCTAACTCAATTAAGGGAATAACAATAAAAATCAATAATAAAGGCATGGGCCCTCCTACATGTAAAATTTAAATACTGAATTTAAACCGTTGAGAATACCTACTTAAATGGGTTCAGCTCAGATTATTTCAAGATCAACCCGTACCGACTAAGTCCATTTCAGCATTATATTTAGTAAAGAAGCGTCTACGAATTCATAACTTAAGCTGATTCTTAAAGCCTTTTTGGCTAATTTCCATAACAACCTTCTTTGCTGGCTCAAGCTGTCTATAATATCGTCATCAGATAATAATCTTAATTCTACCTTTCAACTTCCGAGAATAGACTATGCAATTAACCAACAAAGTTATCGCGATTACAGGCGCAGGCCAAGGTTTAGGCCGTGCCATGGCAGTTTATCTAGCCCATCGTGGTGCTGATATTGCCATTATTGATCTTAACCAAGATCAGATGGCAGAAACCAAAACTCAAGTTGAGGCGACTGGCCGTAACGCTGCAATTTTTCAATGTAACGTTGCCGATGAACAACAAGTTGAAGAAACTTTCAGCGCTATTCCTGCTCAAATGGGCAGCCTAGATGGGTTGATCAATAATGCCGGTATTTTACGTGACGGCTTAATGGTTAAAGCTAAAGGCGATGAGATTTCCAAACTTTCAATGCCACAATGGCAAGCGGTGATTGACGTGAACTTGAGCGGTGTTTTCTTATGCGCTCGTGAAGCTTCGATTCAGATGATTAAACAAGCTCAAGCAAAAGGCGAAAGTACTGACTGCGCAGGCTGTATCATTAATATTTCCAGTATTTCTAGAGCTGGAAACATGGGTCAAAGCAATTACTCTGCTGCTAAAGCCGGTGTTGCTGCAATGACGGTCACTTGGGCAAAAGAGCTAGCACGCCAAAATATTCGTGTTGCAGCAATCGCGCCTGGGTTTATTGAAACGGAAATGACTAAAGGTATGAAGCCAGAAGCCTTGGCTAAAATGGCCGCAGGCATTCCACTTAAGCGCATGGGTAAACCTGAGGAAATTGCTCACTCAGCTGCGTTTATTCTCGAAAACGATTATTACACGGGTCGTATTATTGAGTGTGATGGTGGTTTACGTTTATAAGTTTACGCTTATAGCCTTTCTTCTATATCATTAGATGTATGACACCTGAAGAAACCCTCTATCAATTCATTGCCGCTATACCTATTGGTAATGTCGCCACCTACGGCCAGCTAGCACGCTTAGCTGGCCGTCCAAGTTCAGCCCGTTGGGTTGGGCGTACGCTAAAACACCTACCAAAAGGTTCAAGCTTACCTTGGCACCGGGTGATTAACGCTCAAGGCAAGATCAGTTTCCCCGTAGAAAGCGAAGCGTGGCGGGTACAAAAAGACAAATTAGCAGATGAAGGCATTTTATTGCACAATGGCCGCATTCGATTAAAGGACTACCAGTGGCCATGTTAGGCAAACCTTCTCATTCAGAAGCTGTTAACTCAGAGACTTCTAATACCCTCACTCCTAATTTTTCGGGCGCTATTCCCAATTGGTTAGCACCATTTTTAGAACGTCGCTTACTTATTTGCTTCTTTACAGGCTTTGCCTCTGGCCTTCCTCTTTTCATCCTTTATCAACTTGTACCCGCATGGCTTCGCAGTGAAGGTGTCGGCTTAAAAGAAATCGGTTTTTTTGCATTAGTCGGCATTCCCTATACTTGGAAATTTATTTGGTCTCCTTTAATGGACCGCTATACCCCAGCAACATTAGGTCGTCGTCGTAGCTGGATGTTAATCACTCAGCTATTAATGCTTGCAAGCATTGGCTTCCTTGGTTTTCTTGATCCCAAAACTCAGCTAAGTGAAATCGCAATATTATGCGCAATCACTGCTTTTTTAAGTGCTAGCTTAGACATTAGTATTGATGCCTTTCGACGCGAAATCTTACCTGATAGAGAGCTCGGTTTAGGTAATAGTATTCATGTAACTACTTATCGAATTGCAGGGTTAATACCCGGATCTCTCTCACTCATATTGTCTGATCATTATGCGTGGGATGTGGTATTTATAATTACAGCGGCATTTTTATCTCTGGGCATTTTAATGGTGCTATTCAGTGAAGAGCCTAAAGTTAATAGCCATCGCCCACTGACTCTCAAAGCTGCTATCACGGAACCGTTTCAAGAGTTTTTTGGCCGTCACGGTGTTCAATCTGCCTTGTGGATATTATCGTTTATGTTTCTCTATAAACTGGGCGATAGCATGGCAACCGCTCTTTCAACGCCGTTTTATTTAGATCTAGGATTCACAAAAACAGAGATTGGCCTCGTCGCGAAACATGCCGCGCTCTGGCCTGCTATTTTTGGTGGAATTCTAGGTGGCATTATGATGCTGCGTATTGGCATCAATAAAGCACTATGGCTCTTTGGTGGTGTGCAGATCTTATCTATTTTAGGTTTTGCCCTACTCGCTGAAGTAGGTTACAGCTTATGGGTTTTAGCATTAGTAATAGGCTTTGAATATTTAGGCGTTGGTTTAGGAACCGCTGCTTTTGTCGCCTTTATTGCACGCACAACTTCCCCTGCGTACACAGCGACACAACTAGCGCTTTTTACCGCACTTACCGCACTGCCTAGAACATTTGCAAGTTCTACCACAGGGATTTTAGTAGAAAGTATTGGCTGGACTAACTTCTATCTACTCTGCACCGCCATTGCTATTCCTGGCATGCTACTGCTATTTAAAGTTGCACCATGGCACGCACAAACGGCAGATCTAAAAAAACCCGCACTTGCTGATTAGCAAAGCGGGTTTTCATATTTTCTACCAAAAGCTAATTTAGTCTTTGAAGTTTTTAAACATTAAAGGCAGTTCGATCTCTTCATCGGCTTTTAGCATTTGCATTACTTGCTGTAACTCGTCACGCTTTTTACCCGTTACTCGGACCATTTCACCCTGTACTGCAGACGTGACCTTAATCTTACTTTCTTTGATTTTCTTATTAATGATGCGACCTAAGTCTTTATCAATGCCTTGACGTAACTCCGCAGGCATTTTTACTTGCTTACCTGCGCCTACCAATTTGCCATATTCAAGGCACGATACTTTAATCTTTCGCTTGATAAGGTTCGATTCAAGCATAGGTTTCATCTGCTCAATCTGAAACTCTTCGTTCGCGGTCATCAGCACTTCTTTATCTTTCAATTCAAACGTCGCGTTAACCCCTTTGAAGTCAAAGCGTGTCGTGACTTCGCGATTGGCAGAATCGACTGCATTTTGTGCTTCGTGCTTTTCAATTTCAGAAACTATGTCAAAAGATGGCATAAGTAGCCTCCTATCAGTTAATAGAGAGTTATAGATTGGATAGATAGTAGATCGAATAATTGAGCTATGTATACCCTTAAAATGGCACTCTGGCAATATTCGACTACATTATGTGTATGGATAAAAGAATGATACTAAATGGAGCTGGAACCTACTACTTTAAGGTTCACGGCGTAAAAGATGCCCCTCTCTTTCGCTCAGTATTCGAATACGAATATTTCAAGCAAATGTTAGTGCAGGAAGAAGGCTGCGAGCTCATCGCTTATGTATTCTCAGAATATCAAGCACAATGGGTAATGCATTGCGATCAAGACTGGCAAATCATCTTGGATAATATCCGAGCTCACATGCAAGAACTCCACTTCAAGCTTTGGCACAAACACCAGCAAATAATGTCAGAATCTGCCGAGGTCTGCTTTGTTGAGGAGAGTACTTACCTCGTACCTTTAGTGATGGAATTACATCATTGGCCTGTCCGTAACGGGCTAGTTCCGTGTCCCGATGTCTATGCTTGGAGCTCAGATCAGTTTTATCGCCAACAATTGAACCCACAAGAGCAACAGAAATCGGGTCTCGCACTGCATAGAATGCTACAACGCTTAAGCAAACAACGATTCAATAGTGCATTACGCTATGAACGTATGATGGAGCAGTTTGATCCTTGGCCTATAGAACAAGCTAAAAACCGCTTGTATCAAGCTCTAGCAAGTGATGCCTACATAACTAGATACCTGCGGGGTAAGAAGCCGAATTTGGTCCACAATACCCAGCAAATTATTTCCATGCGTGAGCAAGCTGAGAAATTGATCTGTGATTTATTAGGGGCGCCGATTGAACAGATTCAGTACCCTAGGTTCCGACGTCAATACTACCAAGTTGAGCCGTTAACTATCTGGCTACTTTTGCAACACCAGTGTGGAATACATCAACTGACTTTAATATTTAATTTGGATGAGACCGTTATTAATGGCTGGCTAAGAAGCATTCCAACCCTTCATCCCGAATCATTACTCACCAAAATTCGTCAGCGCTGGCAAGAAAGCGCTGAACTTAAAGAGTCGCCATTACTTTCGCAAGTGAGTTAAAACCGTATAATAAAGGTTATGAATAACCCAAACAGTGCGCAAATAAAAAAATCCCCCTTAAATATCGGCATCATCGGTTTTGGCGCTATTGGCTGCTTATTAAGCAGCCAAATCTCACATCACATAAATGTTTTTGCATTACCCAGCGATCAAAATTTAACCACCATTAGCTTTAAAATGATTGAAGGAGATAGTCATAAACAGCTCTCTTTTCCAGTATGGAAAGATGAAGTTCTTGATGTCGTAATTCTTTGCTGCAAAGCGACGCAATGTCAACTGGCCTTAGACTTATGGCAAGATGCTATTCATAAAGATAGTCAGATTGTTTTATTGCAGAATGGTATGGGGCAGCATGAACAAGTCCAGACAAGATTCCCAAATCATGTGATTTTTGCCGCTTCAACAACCGAAGGGGCGTATAAAAAAGACAAACATACCGTCATCCATGCAGGGCAAGGGGTTACACAATGGGGTTATTATTCCGCGTCCAATAGCAGCTCTTCCATCCCTCTAAAGTTAGATATAAGCCAGCTGATAGGAAGTCACCAATGGAGTGATAACATTGAGTCTGTTCTTATTGCTAAACTCGCGCTTAACGCCATCATCAATCCCTTAACCGTGAAATATAATTGTCAAAATGGCGCTTTGGTTAATGACCCCATAATCACACAAGAATTAAAGAGCTTATGTGATGAAACAGATGCCTTCTTTAATGCGATGCAGTGGCCACTTGATTTCGATCTAACAGAAAAAGTTAAAACAGTAGCCCAGCTAACTGCTACAAACAACTCGTCTATGCTACAAGATATCCGGGCGAAACGTGAAACCGAGATAGACTTCATTAACGGCTACTTACTGAGACAAGCAAAAAAAATCGATTTCGCTTTGCCTAGCCATCAAGCATTATTCGACTCCATTAAGTCACGACACTAGTTCAGCCAAATTAGGGATATGAACCCCTTTCAATTTGTAGTGAAGATAACAACAAAAAAAGCTATGTTAGTATTAAACTCATTTCATAATTAGGATAAACAGTGTGCTCGTACGACAAAAGGTCATAACGGCCACCATTATTACTTGCATATCTATTGTTATACTGGCGATCACTGCTTATATATTAGCAGCAGACCGAGTCGGTCGAGAACAGCTCGCGCCTAAATTGAGCCGATCTTTTGCAGATATACTTCAAATTCAATTACAACAGCACCCTGATGATATTCTCGCATTACAAGTCTTTGCTAATAGCATGGTGCAGCATTATCAAGTTAAAGAAATAGCCTTATATAATACAAAGAATGAGCGCATAATCTACGCCTGTGCAAGCAGCTGCACTCGTGATGTCCCTATCAAATTCAATGCTAAAATTAGCAAGAACAATTCACATTTCATTTACAATTTGAAAAGTAGACATAGTGCAGAGCCATTAAAATTGCTTATTGAATCTGATATTAAATTAGCCAAATTTTTCTACGCAGACACAATATCCACTACTCTACTCATTAGTAGTATATCGACCCTTCTTTTATTTTTTCTATACAATAGTATTCGGTTTTGGCAAAGATCACCTTATCAAAATTTATTATTAACCATCGAAAAAATTCAATCTCAACCTGATGATAATATTCGATTTGAGCTAAAAGATGCCGACACCTCAAAATTGAGTGAAGCCCTTAATACCTTAATTATTATTAATGAAGATCGAAAAAGAATTTTAACCAAAGAAAAAGAGAAGGCCGAAAGTGCCCGTATACGAGCAATACGTTTATCTAACGAAACACGTAACATCAATGAAAAGCTCGCTCGAGAAATCACGATTCGCCGATCTGTAGAGACCCAGCTCACTCATACTCGCAGTATTCTAGACAGTATTATTGATTCGATGCCATCCGCATTATTCACTTTAGACAATAAAGGTTTTATCATCCAGTGCAATCAGCAAGCGGCTGATTGGCTAGAGTGTGAACGTCAGCCATTAGTAGGTAAACGATTATCAAAATACATAACGGATATAAACAATTTTGATGAGTTAATAAGCACCAGTTTAAAAGAACACTGCGTGAAAAAAGTCGAACGTCTAAAACTTTCACTCCCCATTGGATCATTCCCAGCCGATATTACCTTATATCCACTAAAAGATAATAACCTAACCGGACTGGTAATTCGCATTGACGATATTAGCCAACGAGAAAAGATGGAAGAAGTCATTGTTCAAACAGAAAAAATGAAATCTGTTGGTGGCTTGGCAGCTGGTATGGCGCATGAAATTAACAATCCTTTAGGGGCCATATTACAAGGTGTGCAAAATATTCAACGCCGTATTCAAGTGGATAATGAAAAGAATCAAGAGGTAGCCTTTCAAAGTCAGCTGGACTTAAAAGCAATGTGGGACTATCTAGAACAAAGACAAATCATAAAATTCATCAACAATATTCAAGATGCGGGTCAACGAGCGGCCAGTATTGTTTCAAATATGCTGCAATTCTCTCGTGGTAATCAGCAGCAATTAAGCCCGACCTTCGTAAAAGATTTATTAGATCGCTCTCTAAACCTTGCCCGTGCAGACTTAGACTTAAAGAAAATTTCAATTCACTTATCAGACATCGATGAATCATTGCTATTTCATTGCATCCCCTCTGAGCTAGAGCAGGTAATATTGAACCTTTTACAAAATGCAGCGCAAGCACTTAGCCATTACCAGCCCACGGACCTTAATTTACAATGGGCAGCTGAAATACACTTATCTGCCTATCAAGATGCAAATCATACCTACATTACAGTGAAAGATAATGGCCCTGGCATGACTCAAGAAGTACGTCGTCGTATCTTTGAGCCCTTCTATACCACTAAAGACATTGGCGCTGGTACAGGCTTAGGCCTATCCGTGTCTTACTTTATTATTACCGCACATCATCATGGCCAGCTGAATATAGATTCTAGGCCAGAAGAAGGCGCTTGCTTCACCTTAAAGATACCCAATAAACCGCTACTACAAAAAACATAAGATGAAACTAGCTAATACAAATGACAGAAACTTTCATCTTCAATATTCGATAAAAACTTGACCGTTTTTTCAATAACACTTACCCTGCGCGCTCATTTAGGTGCTTCTAGGTATTCTTACCTAGCAGTTAAACGGGAAGATTGGTAAGTCACTGCTACGCAAACAAATCCAACGCTGCCCCCGCAACGGTGATCGGCTTAACTTATTGCTTTATGCCACTGTGGTGCTCTCTGTCTTACTCAGTAAGAACATGATTTGAGCCTATGGGAAGGTGCAATAAGAGGAATAGAACTTCCAAGCTGTAAGCCCGGATACCGGCCTGAATTTTTAACCATAGCACGGAGGGTGCTATAAAAATTCATTACTGGAAATGAACCAGTACGCTTCAGCATTGGTATTATCATGAAAAAAACCACCTTACTTACGGCCTTAATTTCGCTCTTAGTCCCACTCTATTCAGTAGCAGAAGTTAATCTCGATACTCAGCATATTACGGCAGAAAAGATTTCAGCAGCCGAACTATCAAACAGTATCATCATCACACGTGAGGAAATTGAATTATTACAAGCTAGTAATTTAAGTGAGATATTAACATCGTTACCTGGTTTCCAGGTCACACAGCAAGGCGGGAATGCAAATACACAATCTTTTGTAATGAATGGATTCAGGTCAAATCAAATTTTAATATTATTAAATGGACAACGCTTTGGATCTGCGACTTTAGGGCAAACAGTCTACAACACCATTCCCAGTAATATCATTCAAAGAATTGAAATCGTCTCAAATGCACGCTCGGCAATATATGGCTCAGATGCATTAGGCGGTGTAATAAACATTGTTACGACCCAGGATCACGAGCAAAGTAATAGTGTAAAAGTTGCACTTGGCAACCAAAACACCTCTCAGCTTTCTACTAATCTAAATAAAGTAATTGGGAATTTGTCCCTACATGCCACGGCTTTCACGGAAAAGACACAAGGCTATGACGTTCTTACTAAAAATGATGACGATACGGATGGCAGTGAGCGTCACGCACTTGGTTTAGACGCGACTTATCAAATCAATAAACAACATATGCTATCAGTTAAAAGTCAGAGTAATCGTGGAACCGTTGATTATGATGGTTCAAGTGGCTTGAATAGAAAAAGAGATTACCAACAGCAGGTTTCAAGTTTTGGTTGGAGTTACTCTGATGATCATTATGGTATTACTACAAACTATAGCGAAGGATCGGATAAGAGTTGGAATTACGGCAATGGAACATCCCGCTCTAATGCTGATGGCTTTATTACAGAAAATAAAAATTTGGACCTAACAGCACGAGCAAAGCTTACTGATTCTCATACTCTACTTATTGTCTCTGATTACAGAGAAGATGATATTAGTAAATCTGATGCTGATTATGATGAGACTAAAGGCGATGTTAACGGTTTTGGCTTATCTCATATGTTCACATCAAAAGTCATTAATTCTGAGGTAGGTATACGTCGCGATAAGTCCTCTCGCTTTAAAGAAAATTATTCATATTCCCTCTCTACTCAATGGTTCGCGCTTGAGCATTTCTCAATAACGACAGCAATCAATACAGGATTTAAAGCTCCAAGTTTTAATGATCTATACTATCCTTTTGTAGATTATGGATCTTATGGCTCTTATGTTGGCAATGAATCCCTTACCCCAGAGAAGTCATTAAACCGCCGAATTGCACTTAAATACAACAGTTCAAAGTCGACCTATAAAATTAGTTACCAATACAGCCATATTGATGATTTGATTCAATGGCAGGATGCAGGCGGTGGTAACAATAAACCAGTAAATCTTGATCAGGTTTTATTGCGAAACACGACTATTAGCTGGAATCAAAATTGGCTTGATACTTTCTCTAGCCAGATTTCTTATGATTGGAACCACGCAGTGGACTCAAAGTCTCACAACCTTTTACAGCGTCAATCGGCTAGAATAGTAAAATTAAATCTCAACTATATCGCTGGAAATTTCAGTAGCGGAACGAATATACGTCACTTATCAGAAAGCTATGATGATGCCGAGAATGATGATTTATTGGCGGCTTATACTGTCGCAGATGCCTATGGAGACTTAGTTATATCTGATAACTTCAGCCTTGGTCTACGTGTGAATAATTTGGGCAATAAAGAATATCAAACCGCTAAAGGCTACCCAGCACAAGAAAGAACGTACCTTTTCAATGGCACATTAACTTTTTAGGAAATTACCATGGGCAACCGACTATCAAAAATATCCACCAAAACAGGTGATAAAGGTGAAACCGGCTTAGGTGATGGTAGTCGGATCAGTAAAACGTCTACTCGTATTAATGTCATTGGCGAAGTCGATGAACTTAATTCTTGGGTCGGTGTATTAGCCGCTGAACTTGATTCACAAGATGCACACCAGATCATTTTAAGTCAGATTCAACACGATTTATTTGATTTGGGCGGTGAGCTTTGTGTTCCAGGCTATAAAGCGCTTGCACCGAGCATGCTGGATGAGCTTGAGAACAAGCTCGTTGAAATTAATGAAGTCTTACCGCCACTGAAAGATTTCATTCTTCCTGGTGGTAATAAAGCGGCGTCATACTGTCACATGGCACGCTCAGTTGGTCGTAGAGCTGAACGCGCTATCGTTGCCCTAGCTTTAGAAGAAAAAGATGGCGATAGCTCTGTCACGCCCCTTGCGATTCAGTACTTAAATCGCTTATCGGATTTCTTTTTTGTTTTAGCACGAGATCTTGCAAGAAAAGATGGCGGTCAAGAGACCTTATGGAAAAGCCGCCATACTCAATCTAAAACAGATACCTAAGCTCGTTAAGCTTTACGCTATACCTTAAAGCGCTCAACCCTTTGTGTTAAAGACTCGGTCAATGACTGAGTCTGGCGCACAGCATCAACCGTTCCCTCTACATTTTTTACAGTTTCTTCGCCATGACCTCGAATAACCGATAAGTTATTATCCAACGCTTTGGCTGCTTCTTGTTGACTACTTGCCGTTGAAACAATCTCTAATGTTTTACTCTGAATTTCTTGCATACTGCCCTGAATACTTTCCAAAGCTTCACCTACTTGGCCAGAGCTATCCACTGTTTTATTAACCATAGTCTGATTAATTGCCATAGTATCGACTGCTCGCTGAATATTCTGCTGTACTTCTTTAATCAAACTATCGATTTCTTCAGCAGAGCCTTGGGTCCGACTTGCAAGTGTTCTAACTTCATCCGCAACGACGGCAAAGCCACGGCCTTGTTCACCAGCACGCGCTGCTTCGATTGCCGCATTTAATGCTAATAAATTAGTTTGTTCAGCAATTCCTTTGATTGTTCCTAGGATTGAACTGATGTCATTCGAGTTATCCGCTAAGCGATTAACAGCTTCCATCGAGTTATTCATTTCTTCTGACAGCTGTTCTACATCTGTTATAACATTATCAACAACTTGTCCCGCTTGCTGAGAGCGGTCAGCTCCAGAAAGGGCTGCTTGCTCAGCCTCTCCTGCCATTGAAACAACAGTAATGGCACGCTCAGACATATTTGTAATAGTATTTGCCACTTCTTCGGTTTCTGACATTTGAGTTGTCACTGCTTGCCGGCTGCTATTAGCGATGGATTCTACTTCTGAAACCTTTTCGCCAACATTTTCCGCAGTGTCTTTCACCGTCGATAAAATCCCTCTAACTTCTGAAGTCATCTCATTAAAGGCATCCCTTAACTGCCCCATTTCATCTTTCCCTGCAAAAGTAATTACTTGAGTTAAATCACCTTGAGCAATTTTTTGCGCAGCAGAAAAGAAACGGGCAATTGAATACTGAACAGATAAGAAAAATGCCGAGTACAAATAGATAATAATCGACATAACCGTTAACAGTACGGATGCAGTCAATAGCATGTGTGAATTTTGATCGTCTAATCGCGCTTGCAGCTTTTCACCTATTAAAGGAAGAACCATGTTATTAAGGTCTCGAAGCGCTTGTATTTTTGATTGAGCAGTAATTCCAAAGTCAGCCCAATTCATGGTCACGTCCGTCGCAGCAATGACCTCATCATCTAGAATAGTTTGGATATCCAACATTCCATTACCTGACTTTTTTGCCTGCTCGGCTATTGTATTCAAACCTAATGTTTCTAGACTATTTGTTATTAATTCAATATCTGGTTCAACAGCAGCCATACTATCAAATACATCATTCAAAAAATCATAAGTCAGTGATTGTAAATACTTCTCAACCATCGCAAAAATACCTGCTGAATAACCCAATCCCGCAGCATCGCGAATTACAGGTGAATTAACCAAAGATATAATAAGTAATTTCTGGACTTCTGGGTCAGAATCCAGGGCTACTCCTGTGCTTTGAGCATATTGGTTAATCAATAAATACAGCTGATCAATTACTTTTTGATAAAATCTAAATTGATCAGACATTGTTGGCATTCGTGCATTACCATCAATACTTAAATAACCGAAGTTAGAAGTTTTAAAGTTCGATAACTGCTCAACAAGATCATCACTTTCTATAGATTTGAGTACTTTATTGAACTGAGTATCAATAATTGAGCGGTATTCAACAACACGAATATTGAGCGTTGAATCTTTTTGAAAAATTAACGGAGACGCGTAGTTACGATAATCTTCAATCGCGTACACGATATCCATAACTTTTCGAATATCATGCACCGCTATCAGCTCACTCTCTGTTTTCTTTAAACTCTGATAAGAGGCATAAAATACCTGTCCACTTAAAAAAACCAAAGGCACCATAAACAAAAAGCTAATTAGCCCAAACTTTGCGGCATAACTTAATTGGCCCATTAATCGAATGGCCGGCCATAAAATCGTTTTCAGCATAACGCCCTCACTTCTATATTATGCATGCTTTTAAGCATATTAATTTCACAATCCTGGCTATCTTCAAAGCTCAATAACATGAAATATGTATAACGTTGATATTTACAATACAAGGTGTCGAATATCCCCTAATAGAGTTGCCAACCGTTGACTAAAACGCGCTGCTTCAGCACCGTCTATCACTCTATGATCATATGAAAGTGAAAGTGGTAACATAAGCTTAGGCACAAATTCACTCCCATTCCACATGGGTTTTAATTCTGCTCGCGATAATCCAAGAATCGCGACTTCTGGAGCATTAACGATTGGGGTAAAAGCTGTTCCACCAATCCCGCCTAAACTAGACACACTAAGACAGCCACCCTGCATATCAGCTAATCCTAACTTACCTGAGCGTGCTTTCTGTGCTTTATCGGTTAAATCTCGTGCTATTTGTGTAACACTTTTTTTGTCGACATCCCGTACTACTGGCACTAACAAGCCATTGGGCGTATCAACGGCAACCCCAATATTTATGTATTTTTTGTAAATTAATGATTGTCCATCGGCCGATAAAGAAGCATTAAACTGAGGGAACTCTTTCATTGCCATCGCAAGTGCCTTCATTACAAAAGGTACAGCAGATAATTTTTGCTCAGTCGATGGTTTATTATTCACCTGTTTTCTAAACACTTCCAACTCAGAAATGTCTGCCTGATCAAACTGAGTTACTTGAGGAATATTTAGCCAAGCTGCCGTCATATTCTTCGCAGTAGCCAGTTTAATTTTATTCAGTGGCAAGCTTTCGATATCACCAAATTTACTAAAATCAACTTGAGCTACTTTAGGAATGCCTGAACCCGAAATTGTTGGATTTTGTAATACCGACTTAACGTGTACCTGCACATCATCTTTAGTAACCCTTCCACGAACGCCCGATCCTTTTACCAGGGATAAATCAACGCCAAATTCACGAGCTAGTTTACGAACAGCAGGGCCAGCATGTACTTTTCCGGAAGGCTTAATATCTTCTTGCGGCTTGTTCACTTTCTCAATAGGAGCTGTACTCGCAACAGGTTTAGCTTCAACCTGACTAGGCATGGCTTGTCCAACAGTTTCTGTAATCGCATTTTCCTCGATCACAGTAGAAGTCGCCGCTTGAGATACCAGCAATTCAATCATTGCGTCACCTACTGAGACTTTATCCCCTAGGGTTAACAATATTTTCTCGATACGCCCTGATTTCCCTGCGGGTACCTCCATCGACGCCTTATCTGTCTCTAAAGTAATAACCGATTGCTCAGCATTTACTTCTTCACCGATTTTCACTAGCAATTCGATCACTTCGACTTGTTCAGAGCCACCTAGATCAGGCACGGGAATAATTTCAATACTTGATGCTGCTGGCGCAACGGTTGCTTCAACTCTGGGAGCAGCCACTTGAACTTCACTTCTCCCTGCTTCTTCTTGCTTTATTTCGGGCGCAACAATCTCTTGTATTGACGTCCCTTCATTTCCACTTGCATCCGCACTCGAAGAAGTTTCAATCTCACCATACTGATCTCCTTCATTCAGTTTATCACCGACCTTCACCGACAATGACGTTATGGTGCCATCCAGCGGTGATGGAATTTCCATTGTTGCTTTATCGGTTTCCAAAACGATAATGCTTTCTTCAACGGCAACCTGATCGCCAGAAACTACCAATATTTCAATTACTTCTACTTGTTCAGCCCCACCTAAATCAGGGACTGTTAATGATTCAATCGTCATAACATTAATTCCTAATTTAGTTTTTAGCTGTAAAGCGGATCAAGTTTCGCTGGATTAATATCCAACTCTTCACGTGCTTGATTCAGTACTTCATCCGTAATCTTGCCTTGCTTCTTCAACTCATATAAAGATGCCCAAGCAACATGCTGCCAATCAACTTCAAAGAAGTGGCGTAGGTTTTCACGAGTATCACTGCGACCAAATCCGTCTGTACCTAATACTTTATATTCACGACCTTCTGGAATATAAGGACGAATCTGATCAGCATACGTCTTCATATAGTCGGTCGTTGCGATAATCGGTCCGGCAGTATCTTTCAATTGGCGTTTAACATAAGGCTCTTCAATCGTTTCACCTGCCGTTAGATAATCTTGACGTTCGCACCCTAAACCATCTCGACGCAGCTCATTAAATGAAGTCACACTCCAAACTTGCGAACAAATTCCTTTTTCTGCCAGCCAATCAGCCGCTTTTTCAACTTGCAATAAAATCGCTCCACAACCTAAAAGCTGAATGCAGTTATCATTATCTTTCGCAGCAGTGCCCACGATTTTCAGGGAATACATTCCGCGACGTATACCTTCTTCCGCACCTTCAGGCATCGCATGATGGGTATAGTTTTCGTTCATCGTTGTAATGTAATAGAAGACCTTTTCTTTCTTCTCGTACATACGATGCAATCCGTCTTGCATAATCACTGCAAGCTCGTAACCGTAGGTCGGATCGTAGCTCACACAATTTGGAATACTGGACGCCAAGATATGGCTATGGCCGTCTTGGTGTTGCAAACCTTCGCCATTCAATGTCGTTCGTCCTGACGTAGCACCGATCAAGAAACCTTGCGCTTGCATGTCACCCGCTGCCCACGCTAAATCTCCAATGCGCTGAAAACCAAACATAGAATAGAAAACATACACAGGTATCATGGCTAAACTGTTAGTACTGTAAGACGTTGCCGCCGCCATCCAAGCAGCAAAAGCACCCGCTTCATTAATCCCTTCTTCTAGAATGCGGCCTTTTTTATCCTCGCGGTAATACATCATTTCGCCCGAATCGACAGGGTTATAAAGCTGACCTTCAGAAGAATAGATACCTAATTGACGAAACATCCCTTCCATACCAAACGTACGAGCTTCATCCGGGACAATTGGCACTATCCGTTCGCCTAAAGATTTATCTTTAATAATCTGAGAGAGAATACGTACGAATGCCATTGTCGATGAAATTTCACGTTCACCACTGCCATCAAGCTGACCTTTAAAACTAGAAAGTTCTGGAGCTTTAAGTGCCTGCCAAGTTTCCGTTCGAACAGGCATGTAGCCACCCAATTTTTCGCGTTGCTTTCTAAGATAAATCATCTCAGGGCTATCTTCTGCAGGTCGATAAAACGGCAGTTTTTCTAAATCTTCATCACGAATAGGAATATCAAAGCGATCTCTAAAAGCTTTCAAACTATCGAAATCAAGCTTCTTAACCGAATGCGATGGGTTTTGAGCCTCTGCTTCTGGCCCCATGCCATAACCTTTAACCGTATGAGCAAGAATAACGGTAGGCTGGCCCTTATGATTCATGGCCTGTTGATAAGCTGCAAAAACTTTATAAGGATCATGACCTCCGCGATTTAGATTGAAAATATCTTCATCGCTCATGTCCTTAATCAGTTCTTTTAACTCGGGATATTTATTAAAGAAATGCTCTCGGGTATATTGCCCGCCTTTAGCTTTGTAGTTTTGGAATTCGCCATCAACGGTTTCATCCATACGCTTTTGCAAATAACCTTTACGGTCTTTTGCTAACAGAGGATCCCAGAAGCGACCCCAAACGACTTTAATTACGTTCCAGCCAGCACCGCGGAAAGAGCTTTCTAGCTCTTGAATAATTTTGCCATTTCCTCGAACGGGCCCATCAAGACGCTGCAAATTACAGTTTACGACAAAGATTAAATTTTCTAATTTTTCACGGCCCGCTAAAGAAATAGCGCCCAAGCTTTCTGGCTCATCACACTCGCCGTCTCCCAAAAATGCCCATACCTTACGGTCCTTACGCGGAACCAATTCACGCGCAGACATATAGCGCATAAAGTGCGCCTGATAGATTGCCTGTAATGGACCAAGGCCCATCGAAACTGTCGGGAATTGCCAATAGTCTGGCATCAACTTAGGATGAGGGTAAGACGATAAACCTGGCTTTAACGCTTCTCGACGATAAAGCTCCAAGTCCTTCTCATCAAACCGCCCTTCTAAATAAGAGCGTGCATAGATTCCAGGAGCGACATGACCCTGATAGTAAATTAAATCCCCAAGTGGCGATTCTTCACTAGCAGGATTTGGGGCGCGGAAAAAATGGTTAAAGCCTACGTCATAAAGCGTGGCACTCGAAGCAAAACTGGAAATATGACCGCCTAAATCACCAGCATCGGCTACGTTAGCACGACTCACCATAGCCAGTGCATTCCAGCGGATTAGTGATCTGATTCGACGTTCAATGAACAGATCGCCCGGTAACGGTGCTTCTGCTTCAGGTGGAATAGTATTGCGATAAGGTGTCTTCATTGCATAAGGCAACGGTGAACCATTGCGGGTTGCGCGTTCAGCAATGCGCTCAATTAAAAAGTGCGCGCGCTCAAGACCTTCTGCCCGAATAACTGAATGTATGGCATCGACCCACTCTTTTGTTTCAAGCGGATCGTTGTCTTGAGTCTCTTTGTAATCGTCCATAAAATCCTTATTCCTAATAGAATTATACATAGCTATAATTCAGTATAGTTAAAGATTCAAAAGACGAAGGACTGCAGAGCTTAATTAATTACGAGACTGTTCCATCGCTTGGCATAACTGCTCAGTACCGATCAAAAAGCGTGATGTCGGTCGCTGAAAAAGCTCAGGTAATATATGAAATAGATGATTCTTCTGCACGGCTTGCAAGGTAGTGTATTGTCGCCAGTCATCTAGCCATTCTGGACGGGCTTGACCCATACCACTGGCAACGATGACCTGAGGGTTTTGTACAAGAATTGATTCAATACTCACCTGTGGGTTGGTCATCGGCAATTCAGAAAATATGTTATTACCGCCACATAATTCAATCGCACGACTGATAAAAGTATTGCCATTCTGCGTCATTAAAGGTGAGTTCCATACTTGGTAAAAAACACTCACTTCTTTTTGCTTGCTGTAAGTATCTCTTAAGTATTTTAATTTTTTATTGAAGCCATCCAAAGCAACTCTTGCTTCTTTGTCTTTGCCTGTAATTTTTCCATATACCGCCAAAGCATTCGCGATGTCTTTAAACTCACGTGGATCTGAAACTAAAATAGGTAAGCCTAATGCCTTTAAACGCTCCAGCTCACGATTACGATTCCCTTCTGGCCAAGCAATCAGTAAGTCTGGCTCTAAGGCAACAATTGCTTCGATGTTCAACGCACTGTAGCCTCCAACACGAGGGATGCTTTTTGCCGCTTCGGGATAGTCTGAGTATTTTACTGCGCCAACAACTTGATCTCCCGCACCAACTTCAAATAACAACTCCGTTGCATGAGGCATTAAACTAACGATACGCATTACTGGCTGATCAAAACGGTGCTCAATGCCATCATCGTCGGTTACCTTAATGGTTGAATCTTGCGGCAATGATAATGAGTTTACCGAGAACATGATTCCAAGGGCGAGAAACATAAAACGATGTCTAAAACGAAACATAAAAAATCCAATTATTAAAAATAGGGCACAAAAATCAACAACCTCGCGTCAAGTCTTCTCGCTTCGCGAAGAGAGGTATATTTTATTCTAATGTAGGTCGTGCTTTAGCGCGACAAATTGTTAGCCTAAAGGCTAACCCACAATTGGCAGGTAATTAAACCCGCTCAGATTAAAACGCTAACTGGCTCAAAGCCTGATCTAAGCGCTGCCAGCTTTCTTCATTATTATCCGGTAATCCAAAGCGTAAACCTGAAGATGTTTTAGGCGTTTCTGGTAAGAAGCGAACCAAGATACCCTGCTGCGCCAATTGATTAAACAGGCTTTCAGAATTTTCATGGTACACCGTTTGAAATAAGTCCGTACCGTCGCACTGGCAACGAATATGCAGCTCAAGCATAGAGGCAAGATGCAAAGATTGCTGTGCTAGTTCATAACGTTGCTGGTTAATCCAAGCTTCATCTTTCAGGGCTAGCCTGCCTAAGTATTGAGCTGGATGACTAACTGCCCAAGGGCCAAGCATCTTATGCAAACGCTGAGCATTCTTTTCCGCCGCTAAAACAAAACCCAAACGTAATCCCGCAAGACCAAAGAACTTACCCAGCGAACGCAATACAAACAAGCCTTCTCGTTCGACATTGCTGGCAATACTATGTTCAGGTGTCATATCCATAAAAGCTTCATCGACAATCAACCAACCACCACGGCGATGTAAAACAGACCACCACTTCAACAGTTGTTCTGCAGGCCATCGATGCCCACTTGGATTATCAGGATTCAATAGAATGAGCACATCAATAGGCTGCTGTGTTAATAGTTCGGATATTTTATCACAAGCAACTTTACGTACTCGATGACCTTGCTCTTCCCAAGCAATGCCATGTTCAGCATAACTGCCTGACGTTACCCAAACTTTAGCTTCCGTTTTTCGCCCCTTCTGAGCTTCTGCATACAGCAATGGCAATAAACGAATGCCTTGCTGTGAGCCCGCGCACGATAAAATATTAGCGATAGTTATGGGCGTCTCTGCTAGGTCATTTCTGTTGAGTTTATTACTCGTTAAATAATGATCTAAAGCGGCCTGCTCTAGACTGTCACTAGAACCCTTTTGCTCTTCAGGCAAGCGCTGCCAAACTCGAGAAGGTACTTCAGGAACAGGCCAACTCGTTGGGTTTATGCCTGTACTAATATCTAACCATTGATCACTAGGAATGTTGAAAAAATCTGCAGCCGCATTTAAAGCCCCACCATGAACCGGCAGAAACATTTTTCCCGATGCTTGATTCGACATTGATTTATTAAAGGACAAAAACCAATCCTCCAATGCTGAATAACCAAAATAATAAGGTTTTCTGCACCAGTTCTAAAGAGTCGATTATTGTATGTGCTTGCGCTACTTCACCACAGCCCATAGCAGGTTTAACTTCCCACTTACCATGATAGAAAGCCCCTTCGCTTAAGCGAACATTTAACGCACCCGCACCGGCAGTCATAACTGGGCCACCATTAGGACTAGAACAATTCGTTGCCTGCGTACGCCAGCACATTAAGGCTTTTTTCCCTTGTTCGACCGATGCAGCACAAAATGCAAAACCATAAGCGGTTAATCGTGCAGGAAGGTAATTTAATACATCATCAAAATACGCGGAGAAACGACCAAAAAATAAATACTGATTTGTTTTATAGCCCCACATCGCATCGAGAGTATTCACTAAGCGATGTAAAACAGCGCCTTCCACGCCTGCAACCATAAACCAAAATAGGCTGGCGAATAATGCATCTGAACTGTTTTCCAAAACACTTTCTACAGAAGCTTGCGCAATTTGTGTGCTATCTAGCTCCTGTGTTTCTCGGCTCACTATCCAGCCCAATTTAGTCCGTGCAAGATCAAGCTGATTAATATTCAGCTCGTCAAAAATTGCGCGTGCATGCTGCTGTAAACTCGACCAACCTATACACAAATACAAAAGACCAGCATCGATAAAAACGTTAATGATCGAGGGCAATGAGTACTGAACAATAATAATGGCGCCAATGATGGGGACCGTCGCAAGCAGGCATGCTAAAGCGCCATTAATAAATTGTGTTTGGCTGCTTACCTTAAGATCGTCTGAGCGATTTAATTTCTGCTGTAAAAAATCAACATAGCGCCCAAACCCAACTAAGGGATGGTATTTTTTGGGCTCTGCGAAGCGATAATCTAACGCTAAAGCCAATAACAGTGAAAAAAAGCTGAGGATCAAGATAAAATCTCTTAAAATAGGTTTTCTTAAATACTTTATATTCAGTTCTAAGCTCTCGTAAAGGCCTAACTTAGGCTTTAGCGAGTCAGCTGATTTTAACAGGCTTACCCTTTTTATGCTTCCACAACTTGAACAGCAACGTGCGCTTGAGCGTCTTTTTCAGAATAATAAACAGCTCACGTTAATGGTTCAGGGCACTACCTCTGATGCGGGTAAAAGCACGCTATGTTGCGCATTAGGCAGGGTTTTTAAGCGCCAAGGCATCGCTGTTGCTCCGTTTAAGTCGCAAAACATGGCACTCAACAGTGCGGTCACCGAAGATGGCGGCGAAATTGGTCGCGCCCAAGCTTTGCAGGCTCAAGCCTGTGGATTAAAGTCACACACCGATTTCAACCCAGTACTGTTAAAGCCAACCTCTGACATCGGCTGCCAAGTAATTATCAACGGCAAACCGATCCTAAGCCCTGATGGCAAAGCGGATGGCGGCAAGATGAAAGCTCGCCAATATCACGACTATAAGCCCGTGGCAATGAAAGCGGTATTAGCATCCCACGAGCGTTTGAGACAGCAATATGACTGGGTTGTTGCTGAAGGTGCAGGCAGCCCAGCCGAGATTAACCTGCGAGATCGAGATATTGCTAACATGGGTTTTGCCGAAGCCGTCGACTGCCCGGTAATTATTGTGGCTGATATCGATCGTGGCGGTGTATTCGCTCATATCGTTGGCACACTTGATTGTTTGTCGGAATCAGAACGCAATCGCGTTGTCGGATTTGTGATCAATCGCTTTCGGGGTGATGTCAGTTTGTTGCAACCCGGCTTAGATTGGCTGGAAGAAAAAACAGGCAAGCCAGTATTAGCAGTTATGCCTTATTTGATGGGCTTGCATTTAGATAGCGAAGATTCTGTTAGTTTATCGGAAACCTTAGAAGACAAAGATTCTAATAATGAAAAACCTGGCAATCAGAAGAAATTAAAAGTTGTTGTCCCGATTTATCCACGGGTCAGTAATCATACGGATTTAGATCCTATTGCTGCGCATCCTCAAGTAGATTTGGAGTTGATTGGTCCTTCTATTTCAAGTGTCGGGGTCTCTGCTGCGGCTAATATTCCTAAAGCTGATTTGGTTATTTTACCCGGTTCAAAAAATACCCGCGCTGATTTAGCCTGGCTAAAAGAGCAAGGCTGGTTACCCTATTTACAGCAGCATTTACGTTACGGTGGCAAGGTGCTTGGCATTTGTGGCGGTTTGCAGATGCTGGGTAAAGCCATAAATGATCCATTAGGGTTAGAAGGTCTACCCGGTAATAGTGAAGGCTTTGGCTGGCTGGATATTGAAACTGAGTTGCAGCCAGAGAAGACGTTGAAAAATGTAGCCGGTACTTTAAAACTTCCTAATCAAGAAAGCTGCGATATTCAAGGTTATGAAATTCATGCGGGCTTGACGCTAGCTTCGTCTAATTCGACAGAAAATACTTCCATAATATCAACAGATGACGATCATATTTGCGCCCTTCTATCGGAAGACCAACAAATTTTAGCCAGCTATTGGCACGGTTTAATGGATACCCCTGAAGCTTTGCAGTCTATTTTACGCTGGGCAGGGGCTGAAACGAAGTTGGTTGATTATCAGGAGTTACGTGAGAAAAGTTTGGACGCTTTGGCTGATTCTGCATTCGAGAGTTTTGATTGGGTGAAAGTTGAGGAATCGTTGATTGAGTTTACGAACAGTTAATTTCAAAGGCTGATGCTTTTAATTCGGAGGTTGATGGTTTTAATTTGAACGCAGTGGCGCTGAAATTTGGCATGATTCGCTCTAAGATCGGCATTGGGTATTTCGTTCTACGACACGCGTGAATCCATCCATGGAGCTCGCCTCGGCATCCTGCCTCAGACGGTCTCAAACAAAACACCCAATACCGATCCGCGAATCTGAGAAGCTTATTCAGATTCAAGTGACATGAATACCATAGCGGTGACGGCTTATATGTGAATGATTAGCCGTCATTAGTTTCAATTATTATTGATTATAAATTCAAGAAAGCGTCAGTGGTGATGTATTAGGTTGTTCGTTTCTGAGGGCTTCCCACAGCAGGGAGCTGTGGAGAGCATACAGGAAGAGCGAAGCGGCGTACTTGCTGCGTCCCCAGGAACGAATCACCTGATACAGCGCTTGAATATTTCTACAGTTACGGCGTTTTTATACCAAGAATATGA
>Ga0105348_1000208_pt1 | contig 44702 bp, 39 predicted proteins | sample EN8Hudsemesocosm_2_FD_83504 | JGI IMG/M metagenome (GOLD analysis project Ga0105348, IMG submission 83504) | Methane-oxidizing microbial communities from mesocosms in the Hudson Canyon - EN8C Hudson Canyon | ecosystem: Environmental > Aquatic > Marine > Cold seeps | place: Hudson Canyon... | reverse complement strand
CGGGCAAATTTATCCGCGACCCGCATCAGACCATCAAGTGCTTGATGCGCATTAATAAAGGGTTGTTCAAGGGCCTCTGATAACAAGCCCATATCATGCTGTTGAAACTGACACCACGAAGCAAAACCGTTTAGAGATAAGAAGCTGAAAATAGCGCTTAACTCAAAACTCGGATATTTTTGATCACCAGAACTGGCAATTTGCTTAAGCGCGATGCGCTTTTTTTGAGAAGATTGATTGGACGTCATAGCATCATTTTTATTATTTCGTCACAAAGAAAAAACTCACTTGCTATATTATTGACGCTTTGAAAATCAATTTCCTTATTAATAAAACTCGCAACTAAACTTTTATTAACAACATAGCAAGTGAGGAATACTCTTAAAATATAACCGGAGAAACACAACATGAAATATTTTCACGTTACTTTTAAAGTCTACACAATTAAACCACCTTATACCTTGTTACTTATGGCCATTTAAAAGACAAAAAAGGACAAAAAGGGATGAAATAAGAACAAAAAAGGAAAGAGCAGCGCAAACTAAACGTTTATGCTGCCTATTCCTAAGCCCTGCTACCTTTAATATGCTTTGTTAATTAACTGAAAACTCCCTTGATGTGCCAGAGTAAGCATTAATACTACCGGTCCAGCCATTTTTCCAGTCACCTTGGTGAACGATACGGTAAGTACCAGTATCAGCCGTTGACGGTATATTCCAGGTAATATCGATTAAAGAACGATCACTACCATCACGACGCCACTCATATAAAGTATCCCAGTCCCAGTCGTACGCGACAGTCACCCAACTACCGCCTACCTTCTTCTGTACCTTTAAGAAAGTGTCTTGAATACGTAGGTTATTCTTCGGATGACCTCCTCGATAGGTCACTTTGACTGAATCACCCAAGCTGTAACTCGAATTGGCATTATTCTTCACCTCCCCAAACGACTCGTACCAGTATTTTCCATCCCAGACTACACCGGCGCGTTCATTGCGGTAATCATTAATTCGGTCACGTGGTGCCTTATCATCAATGACCGACTGATTATTTTTCATTGCCGCCGCTAAACCATTCAACTCTTGGCGGTAAGCAGCCAAGGTATACCTCCCAAACTCGGTTGATGCGCCTTCATAATGTTGCTTATCGAATTCTTCCGCAGTCGCTAGATAACCACTGTAAGTATTTGCCATGCCCGCAATCACCACGGTCGTCACGCCTTGAGAGCTAAGTTGATCAAGTACTTCTTGGCGCATCCTACGACCCGCCATTGTGGTTGCTTCAACGGGCACACCAATGACGGCTAGCTCACCGATAACAAACAACTGAAAGGGCAGCACTTCAGGCACCCAGTCCATATCCCCTGTTGAGAATAACACCGGTTTTGGCTCCTGACATGTATCTTGATTCCCCACAAAAGTGAAAGCAAACTGTAGCAGCGAATCAACGCCGTCACTGTTACTCGTGGTCAAGCCTTCAACAATACTGGGGTTTAACTCTGAAGGGCCGTTCTCAGCGCCTGCAGCAAATGAATAACCTCTAGCAGAACTGCATAAGCTCTGATTTCCCGCCTGCGTAAATTCATCACTGACGGTATAATTCTCAAAATCAGCCCAACGATGCCGGTAATCAACTGAGCCATTCAAAGCCAAACCCGGCTGATTATACAAACTCAGGCCTTTAGTATATTGACGCTCCCCCGCTAGCTTGGTATTTAAAAACTCATCACTGCTACCTTGATAACCGGGTGCAGAGTATGCATTACCGTCAACCGCTACCGTATCGCCTTCATCGCTGTTTGCAAATGCCGCGACGAAAGTTTCACTCGCACTAAAGTCGGTGCCTTTGAGTTTTTCGAATTCATTCTGAGCATATCCTTTGTTATCGCCACTAATCAGTGTGAACTTTTTACTAAAGCTTGTGGGGTGCACAGAAAACCAATTGATCATGCCGATTTCATCACCATTACTCTTTTTAAACTTTAAAACAGACATGGTGTTATTGGTGTTACTCGAAAATGCACTCGCATCGCTATTGTTGTTATAGGCAGTTTCTGAACGATTTTTGGTAGCACCGTTTAACTCCCCCTGCACCAGCTCGATTGAACCAGGCGCCAAATTGGCGTGAGCGCGCTGTATTGACTTCACAATACCGTCAACAATAGCGTTAAAGTTTTCTGAACTATAACCTCCAAGAAGCTGAGAAGAGTCAGCCGAAGCCAGTTCATAAAGTGAGTAATGAGAAGCACCGCCGGCAGCGACATGAGTATGAGTTGCGGTTAACATGACATTATCATGCGAATAAGTCCCACCGTATAAATTATTCAATTTCTTAACGACTTCTATTTTAACGCTTTGGAACATGGCGCCTAAATCAGCACTGACGAAAACCACACGTTTATTTGTTTCAGGGCTTTCCATAATGAATGCACGTGAACGGGAACGTTGATGCAAGCCTGTCGTTTGTTGATTGGTATCAGCATAGCCAAACATGCCATTTTCAGCAGCTGGGCCGGTAATATCATAAATACCCGTGCCAATATTATAAGCCGCCGAGCCAGTATTCGCTGTTTGCCAGCTCACCGATAGTGATGCACCACTATACGCTGAGTATCCTCGAATCATCAGCTGGTACTGTCCATTTGGGTTCGATACAGAACAGGTTTCATTATTACCACTTAAATAGGGCCGACAATCATAACTTGAACTGGTGGGAGCGGCACCTGCACGTAAGTACAGATCGGCGTCACCCGATCCACCTGACAATGCCACCTCAAGCTGGCTCGCACCTGCAGGAAGGTCAATGGTGTAAAAAACTTCTGAGCCACTTGAACCCGAGAGTGGTAAAGTCTCGCCGTTAGAAACAAAAGTCTCGGCATTTACCATGCTGGCACCTACCATTAAAGCAGTTGATAGAGTAAAACCATTCATTAGTTTATGTATAATCATGGGCTATCCTTTAGTGCTGAATTATTTTTATTTGACTAAGGCTGTCGTGCTTTTCTAGTTTTGGCTCACCATTTTCGTCGCTTTGTTTTTTCAACGAGCGTGGTGATTTCCTGAGTATCGCAAACCATTTGGCTTTGAATAATGTTAGATATGGCCACATGAGGCTCATAAAAAGTGATCGCCAGACAGTTCACTATTTGAACAGTTTCATAATTTATCTCACCCCTACCTGTTAAATACTCACTATAGATTCACGACTAACTTAATGACCAAGGGCTAAAACAATGTCTCACCCCATACTGTATTCATTCCGTCGCTGCCCTTATGCGATGCGAGCTCGCTTAGCCATAAAGTCGAGCCATGCAATAGTCGAATTACGAGAAATTGTATTAAAAAACAAGCCTGAGTCGATGCTCGCTTACTCACCAAAAGGCACTGTGCCCGTACTCGTGTTAGCGCAAAAAAAGGTGATTGAGGAAAGCCTGGATATTATGCTTTGGGCCTTAGAACTGAATGACCCTGAGCGCTGTTTACCAGGCTCACAAGCACAAAGAAATGAAATGTTGGCACTTATTCAAAAGAATGACTTTGAGTTCAAAGCGAGCCTGGATCGATACAAATATGCCGACCGTTTCCCAGAACATCCTGAAGCGTTTTATCGACAGCAAGGCGAGATATTTTTAAGAGAATTGGAGTTACGCTTGACCGAAAATAACTTTCTATTTGGTGAGCATTTTAGTTTCGCAGATATGGCGATATTCCCTTTTATTCGGCAATTCGCACACGTTAATTTAGCCTGGTTTGAGCAGGCAAACTATCCAAAACTTCAAAACTGGCTGAATATATTGAAAGCTTCGGCATTATTTTTGAGCATTATGAAAAAATACCCAGCATGGCAAGAAACTGACGAAGCTTTTTATTTCTAGAGAGCACAAGGTAGTAGCTCTAAATAATAAAGCCACGACGCGCTAAGCGCCGTTGTGAAAACGCACCTGTTTAGTCTTTCTCTGGTGCAAGACTCAAACCTGTAATATCGGGTAATGAGATAGGTATTTCAGACTTTTCGTCACATAAATCGGCCCCAACAGGTGCGAGACTGACATTATCAAGCGCATGATGATTATCTTCTACCTCAGGTTGCTCTTCAGCCAAACGAATACCGGTAGGATCCAAAGCGAAATGCGTATGCGATAAAATTTCATCTACTTTCTCACCCGCTATAGATAAACCACTGGCATTATCAGTCTTCACCGGATTGGGCGCTTGAGCGGCGCCGCTTGCCGTAGCTGACTGAACAGACGATTGGGCAGCAGTTTGAGCCGCTTCAGGTATCGGTGCAGCTGCGCTTTGCGGCGCAGGTGTCGGTGATGACGTCGTTTGAGGTGGAGCTGTTTGAGTTGGAGCAGCTTGAGATGATGTAGCTTGAGAAGCCGTCTGCGCTAAGTCGACCTTAACACCCGGCTCCCCCATTGCTTCAATCTGACATTCCGCCCCGCGTTTTTTCATCGCCTGGATGTATTTTAACGCTGTCTCGCTATCTAACTTGTTGCGAATAACAACCCGCTTACCCGTAAACATGCGTTCGACCTGATCAACGCTTGTTTTAAACAACTGCGCAACATGTTGTTTGGTCTGAGGCTCGGAAAAACCTTCAACCAAGGTGCCATAAAAAACCAGTTCGTAGCTATTATCAGACATATTCTATTTCTCTTTTTCCTGTCAGCAGACCCAGTCGTACTTGAATTTAACCAAGCTACTTGAATTTAACGAGCTTACTTGAATTTAACCAAACCACTTGAATTCGATTAAGCCGGATTCAGAAGCACACTTCCCAAGCCCACAGACTTAAATTGGATATAAACATTTCGCCCTTCTTTTAAGTCTAGATTAAGAACTGACTTTCGGGTAACCCGAGCCAATAATTTTTGCCCTTCTACCTCAAGCAAAAGTAATACTCTGCTTTCCTGAGTATGTTCAATTTCTAGTATACAACCTCGCAAATGATTCAAAGCACTACTTTGAACAGGCTCAAGCGTGCTGATAATAATATCCCGCGCCAAAATCCTCAGCGACACCTCTTGGCCAATGTCGGCATCCACTTGTTTAATCCAGACATGCTGTTGACCCAGCGCCAACTTACTCAAGGAAAACTCCGGCTCATGTTGCTCTATGCGACTGATAAGTAATGACGTTGAGTGGTCTTCATGAGACAGGGATAAATCCAAACGCGTCAGTAATGCCCCAACCGTGTCATGTGCCAGCACTCGGCCTTTTTCGATAATCACGGCATGCCTTGCCACAGACTCTATCTCGGTACGAGAATGACTAACGAGCAAACAGGGAATTTTCTGGGCCTGAACATAAGCGGATAAATAAGGTAAAAGCTCAGCCTTACCCACTTCATCAAGCGATGAAAAGGGTTCATCCAATAAGAGCAAGTCAGGCTGACTGACCAACGTTCTGGCGATGGCGACACGTTGGCGCTGGCCACCCGAGAGCTGAGCCGGGTAGCGTTTTAACCAGCTATCTTTGATACCCAGCCCTTCACAGACAGACTTTACGACAGTCTGTAATTCAAGATTCAGATTTTGAAAAGTTTTTCGCTTCCAAGTAAGTCGGGGTTGATGGCCTTTTGTGCCATGACGAAGCACGCCATAAAGAATATTAGCCTCAACCGTTAAGCCCTCAAACAAACGCCCTTCCTGAAAAACATAACCAATATTTCGATGTTCGGGTTTGACAAAATTTTGCTCGTCTTGCCATATTTGGCTTTCACCATTGGCATGATGAAATACCAATTTGGCATGTTGCGTTTTTTCCAAACCGGATATCAGTCGTAACAGCGTGCTTTTTCCCTCACCTGAACGGCCGTAAAAAGCCGTAATGCCGCGATGTTCGACGGTAAGTTGAAAATCGTAATCGAAGTGACGAGAAGCGGCTTTTTCATGCCTCAACTGGCCTTTAAAACTAAATTCAAGGCTCATGAACTTGACTCTCGATTTCGAGCTGAGAACGGCTGAGCTGTACCTTTCAAAGAAACGGTACGGCGATTCAAACTATACACAATTACCAACATAACAATTGAAAAACCAACCAGATTAGCCGCTAAACGGTGGGCGCCGTCATAATCGAGTAATTCGACATAGTCATATAAAACTAAAGACAGTACTTGGGTTTCACCCGGAATATTACCGCCGATCATCAATACTACGCCAAACTCCCCTACGGTATGTGCAAAGCCCATAACAGCCGCCAATAAGAAGCTATGACGTGTAGTTGGCAGCACAATAGAGGTAAAACGCTGCCAAGCTGATGCGCCAAGTATCTGAGCGCACTCCATTGCTTGCTTATCAATTCTCTCAAAAGCTAGTTGTAAAGGCTGAACCACAAAAGGCAGACTATATATTATCGAGGCGATGACTAAACCACTAAAGCTGAACGCTAACTGGAAACCCGTCAGTGAAAACCAGAATTGGCCCAGCACGCTATCAGGCGCCAGGAAAACTAAAAGATAAAAACCCAATACGGTTGGCGGCAAGACTAAAGGCAGCGCGACAATAGACTCAAGCAAAGGTCGAAATGGACTAGACCAGCGGGACAAAAACCAGGCTAAAGGTGTCGAGACAAGGATCAGCAAAATAGCGGTTGTTAACGCTAACTTCAATGTTAAAGTTAATGCCATCATATCTGTTGGAGTAAGAAACACGTAAATTAAACGCCTTTTTATTTAGCTAGCCTGAAACTACTGTTGCGGAATCAAATAACCATGAGACTTTATCAAACTTTGAGCCTCAGGCGCAGACAAAAATTTGAAAAATGATTGTGCACTGCTCACCTTTGATGACTTCTTCAACCTAACAGCAACCTGCTCTATAGCCGGGTAGTCAAGCGTATCTGGCAACCAGTAAGAAGTAGGTAACAAAGTATGCTGTTTTTCCCAAGCCTTTAGCTGGGCAACAGCCACCCAACCTAACGTAACGGCACCCGAGGCAATATATTGAAATGCTCCCGCGATATTTTGCGCCATAATTCGCTGCCTATCTTTCGCTTTCCACCAGCCTGCTTCTTGCATTAAGGCTTTAGCGGCCAGTCCATAAGGCGCGAGTTTAGGGTTCGCTAGGGTGTAAGTTTGCCCACCCTTAGCGAACACCTCAATACTCAAAGGGGCTATCTCATGAGAAGAGCTGTAAGCCGGCATCCAAAGTGCGATTTGTCCCTGAGCATAAACTTTACGGCTCTGCTTCAGCGCCAGACCCTTCTCGATCAATTGATCAGGGCGCATCGCATCTGCCGATAAAAATACATCATAGGGCGCACCTTTGGTAATTTGAGCGAAAAGCACACCTGATGAGCCAGAAGAGCTCAATATTTGAAGCTGGGCGTTCTCTGCTTGAGACTGAAATGCTGTAATCAATACCTCTAAGGTCTGCTTAAAGTTTGAAGCAACGGCAATATGCAACCTTTCTGGTTCACTCGCCTGTAGAGAACTTAAGCCGGTAAATAGCAATAGAGTCAGGCCTAAGGCGCGCTTTTTTTTACCTCTGAATATCGTCATTCAAATCCTTTGCTTGCCATACTTCAACGCGGTTACGTCCATTTTCTTTAGCCCGATAGAGTGCGCTATCAGCACGTTCAAATAAAATACCTTGAGTCACTTCTTGGGTAGGCTGGTCGCCATGCTGGTCAAAGTCGCCAAGCTGATCAAACAAGGCTAAACCAAATGACATGGTAATTTGAATATTTTCATCTCGGAAATGGAAGGGTAAGCGACTCACCATGTCTCTCACTTTTTCAATAACCTGCTCAGCCGTTTCTAAATCTGTCTCGGGTAGCAAAATCACGAATTCTTCGCCACCATAGCGTGCCACAAAATCTGTTTTTCTGATTCTGTTCTGCAGCTCTTTCGCCATAATCTGGAGCACTTTATCACCCGATAAATGACCGTAGTTGTCATTAATGCGCTTAAAATAGTCTATATCAGCCACCACCAGTGATGTGGGCTTTTGATAACGTTTCCAGCGTTCTAATTCCAGTTCAAAACGTTCATCATAGGCTTCTCGATTCGGCAAGCTGGTCAAAGAATCTCTTAGCGCTTTACCTCTTTCTTCTTTCAAGCGCTGACGAATATAGCGCGTTTCCTGCTCCATATTCTTAATACGCTCTTGTAGGAGTTTTACTTCAGCTTCTTTTTCATCAGTATGTTGCTGTCCATCACCCGTATGTTGATCAACCGCACTTGAGATACTATCGAGATGACTGGTGATTGAACGCTTTAGATCTCCAATATCATTTGCGCCTTCAACTTCTTGTGAAAGCTCGCCCACATGCTCGCGAATCTGCCGATCAAATTCGGTATTCTGAACTTGCCAATGAGCATCTGCTTTTTGAGTTTCGACTAAAAACTCCTGTACTTTGCCTAAACGTTCATCCAAGAGTTTCAGAAAATTCTCAAACTCCCGCTGACCCTTACCCACTACAGACAAAACCAAGCTCGCCATGTCATCCAAGGTTGGTCCTAACTCATACCAAACTAATTCTTTCTCAACCTGATCACGTAACTTGGCGACATCCCGGTTCGCGGTTTCCGGAAAACTTAATTGATCCAGTAAATTATTAAGCGTCGCCCTGATATGCCGCGCAACTGAAGAGAAACCAGGTGCCAACTCTTCTACAGCATTGGTTTCTTCGTCAGCCTCAAGTTCACATTCATCTTCTTCAACACTAGCAACTTCTTTTTCTAGGCTTGGCTCTGGTGTATCAGATGAACTACCGCCGCCTAATAAACGACTCAAGAAGCCCTCTTCTTTTTGCATCGGCTGAGCAATTTCCTGCAAAACTTCAGCCTGAAGCAATACATATTCAGATAAAATGCCCGGGTACGCTTGAAAGCTGGTAGCGCGTTTGGAAATAGATTTATTGAGTTTGCGCAATGCGCTTTTTTGTTTACGAGGAAGTTTCAACGCTAGTAGCTGATCGATCAGTTTGTTTAAACTACCCACCACACCACTCACATTCTTTTGCTTGTTCTCGTCAGATGCCAGAATAATTTTATCGATGCGTTTGAGACGCTTTTCCAAATCATTACTCTCAGGTGTGGCATTACGAATCGCAGTACGCAAACTGGCCAATTCATTATCCAGAGCATCACTGGTATTTTCAGCTGCCAGACTCACTCGAACCAGAATTCGTTGTAATAAGGCGGCATAATCTTTGGCTATTTGCTTGTGTTCATCAAAGGATTCGCCTTGTTCAAAGTACTTATCTTTCCAACGTTCCAGCTCTTTTTTGGTCTCTGATGGATTACTCATGTTATCTCCGAACAATCAAAACACATTCATTTTTTGTTAGCTCTCGACTGAGCGCTTTCATATATACGGGCTGAATGCTTAAAGTCTAATGAGTATAGACCTGTGTAGCGGAAACATCCTGCTAATGACAGCAAGTCAAAATACCTTGTAAATCACGCAGATAATCAAGGGAAGAGTGCTTGGAGAGTTGACGAAAGGCTAAGAGCTTCCCAAAAAATTGAGAGGCTGTTTCATGGAAAACTCTTAGTATGCTTTGACATAACATTCTGCTGCTATTTAATGCTCAGACTTACTCCAGCAAAGAAGGTATTTGATCTTCCATTTGCTGTCGTTTTGCAGCGAGTAGTAAATTGGGCAAAATTCGACTAATAAAATCACTAATATAAGACAAAAATAACGAGCCCATTGAACTATCAAAATGGCCTGGATCCTTGCTACCCAAACAGAATAGACCCAGTAGTTCGCCATTCCTTAAAGGAATCACGGCTGCAGAGCCCACTTTGTCCATATCACTCGGGAATAGATGGCTCATTTCCTGTTCTGAGAATTGCCCGCACACCGCACGACTATTTTCAATAATATTACCTAAATGCTCTTTAGCCTGTTCGTGTGTCATCACATTCACATCAGAAACGGGGTAATCACTACTGTCGCCAAATAAAACGATGCTGCTAAAGTCAATATTCACATCATTTTTGAAAGCCTCATTAACGACAATTTCAATCTCATCGAGACTTTTGACTTCGAGGAGGTTAAGCAGTAAGCGCTTACTTTTATCGAAATGTGAGTCATTCTCACGCGCAACAGAAATCAGCTCATTAAGCTGCTGCTTCAATTCATCCCGATGCTCTCTATATACCTGTACTTGACGCTCACCGAGCGAAATAGCGGCACCACTTTTGTGTGGTACACGCAACTCATTGAGCAAATACTCGTGAGTAACAAAAAAATCTGGATTGGTGCGCAAATATTCGATTACCTGCGTTTCACTTGCTACTTTCTCACTTACCGTTTTTTCACTTACAGGGCTTTTACTTACATCTTGTTCAGTCATACCGTTTTCTTTCATACCAGAGTCACTATTTTGTTATTAGCATCCATGTTGTGACGCTTAAACATGACGCGCGATTAACATCCATATCACTATTTAGATTCTAATTTTGCCTTCAAAAACTGTCGTCGCAGGACCTTCCATTAATAAAGAAGTACCAGGGCCTTGCCATTCAATTCTAAGGTTACCACCGGGAAGTCTAACTTCAACCGGACTTTCCAAGACGCCACGCTCTATTCCTGAGGCAACCGCAGCACATGCTCCCGTGCCGCAAGCTAAAGTTTCACCTACACCACGTTCAAACACGCGCAACTTTATAAAGCGCTTGTGCACCACCTCCATAAAACCAACATTTACTTTTTCAGGAAAGCGCTGATGTTTTTCTATCAAGGGGCCGAGTGTTTTAACTTGTTGGTCATTCAACTCACCTACCTGTAATACTGCATGAGGATTACCCATAGATACAGCTGATAGCTGAACTATTTCACTGTCAATCTCTACAGCGTAAACGCTACTGGCAGTCTCTGCCACAAATGGGATGTTTTTAGGTTCAAAAACAGGCTCTCCCATATTGACCAAGACACGTCCATCTTCGTTAATATTTAATTCAATGTCACCATTTTTAGTCTCGACACGAATACAATCCTTGTTGGTGAGCTTCTTGTCACGCACAAACACCGCAAAACAACGTGCACCATTGCCGCATTGCTCAACTTCAGAACCATCGGCATTAAAAATACGATAACGAAAATCAACTCCTGGTTTACCGGGCGGTTCAACCAATAAGAGCTGGTCAAAACCTATGCCTATATGGCGGTCTGCCAAACGTCTTACCTGTTCTGGACGAAGGTGGGCATGCTGGCTAATTAAATCCACCACCATAAAATCATTCCCCAAACCATGCATTTTGGTAAAGGTCACTACCATGTCTTTCCGCCTTCTTTTACAATGTTCACTTCAAGCTTATTCCGCTTAGAACACACATATTTCAAAAAATACTTATTGCCTCGTAAACCTAACGTTATGGCATTAGCGACTCTAAAGCAATCTGGTCTTCAATGGTTTCTCTTCGTCGTGCGACTATCGCCTGGTCACCATCAACCATAATTTCAGCGGCCCGGCCACGCGAGTTATAATTTGAACTCATTGCAAAACCATAAGCGCCCGATGAACGAACCGCGAGCAAGTCACCCGCAACGATAGCAAGTTCACGATCTTTACCCAGAAAATCACCGGTCTCACAAATCGGGCCAACCAAATCATAGCTGCGGACAGCAACATCAGGCTCAGCCTTCTCAACGACAGGAATAATATTCTGCCAAGCACTATATAATGCAGGGCGAAGTAAATCATTCATCGCCGCGTCAATGATCGCGAAGTTTTTATCTTCATTACATTTCAAAAACTCAACGCGCGTTAATAATACACCCGCATTGGCCGCTATTGATCGGCCAGGTTCTAGAATGATTTTCAAGGCTCTATCGTTTATTCGGCCCAAAAGTGCAGCGACATACTCAGCAGGCTCAGGGGGCGTTTCATCTTGATAGGTCACACCCAGGCCGCCACCTAAGTCTAAATGTTCGATGGTGATGCCGTTTTCTGCAAGACGGTCAATCAATAAGAGCACGCGATCCAAGGCATCCAGAAAGGGCGCCGTCTCGGTTAACTGCGAACCAATATGGCAATCCACACCAATAATATTGACACCTGCTAACTTGGAAGCAGCCAAATAAATTGACTCAGCTTGATCAATCGCGACACCAAATTTATTATCTTTCAAACCGGTCGAAATGTAGGGGTGGGTACCCGCATCTACATCCGGATTCACTCTTAAAGAAATCGGAGCAATTTTACCCAGCGATAATGCCACTTCATTCAAACGATAGAGTTCGGCTTCAGACTCAATATTGAAACAATGAACCCCCACTTCCAGAGCGCGCCTCATTTCATGCGCCTGCTTACCAACACCAGAGAAAACTACTTGATGCGCTTGTCCGCCCGCTTTAAGTACGCGTTCTAACTCGCCAACTGAAACGATATCAAAGCCCGAACCTTGTTTTGCCAATACATTCAATACCGCTAAGTTCGAGTTCGCTTTAACCGCATAACAGATCAGGTTAGGCTGATCACCAAATGCTTGCTTATAGGCCTGATAATGGCGCTCCAGCGTGGCTCTTGAATATACATAACAAGGCGTTGAAAATTGTGCTGCTATCTCGCTTAATGCGATATCCTCAGCACAGAGCTGGCCGTTTTGGTAAGAAAAATGATCCATGTAAATTTGACACACTTTGAGCCGCTCAAACACACTAGCTTTCCTAGGCGTCATCAGCGGGAGTTAATATTGTTTAGTTTATTGGCTTCTTGAGCTTATCGTCTTCTATTTTCAGGCTTTCAAGTTGCGCGTCAAGAGGCGCTTGATCAAGACCTTGGTTCAGCTCTTGATTCACCTCTTGTTTCAGCTCTTGTTTCAGCTCTTGGTTTAAGTATAAAGCCCCTTTTTGACCGCAAGCTAGTAACAAAGCAGGTAGACAAATCACCAAGAGCAGCTGTTTTAGCTTTAGAAAAAAAACAAATTGGCTATCGTCGCCGTTAGCAAATTTGCAATTTGACAGTTCTTTAGACATCTCGGGAGTTTCCCTCTACTTCAGCAAAGCCTGAAATTATAACCACTTGCTCAGATAAAGACTATGCCCTATAACGACTATGCCCATATAAAAATGGCCCATATAAAAACGGCCGATATAAAGCGGCCCCATATAAAGACGAACCCATATAAAGAACACTAGACCTTCATGAAAAATAGGCCGATGAAGAGGATTAGCACCTTAGCCAGTCTAACTAAAGGTTTTCTAATGCGCGTTGCAGCTCCTGCTCGGCTTTGGCATACATACGCAAGCAGTCTATTGTCAGATTACGGTGAACAGTACTGACACCCAAACTCATTTCATCACTCGCCAACATAAGCTCACTCACCATAAAAGGTAGGCGCGCATTAAAACTTGGCTGTTTATGGGCATAGTGGATCAATGCCTGGAATTGCTGTTCGCCATAAACGTCCCAATTGAAGTCCATCCCGGATAAGCTAAGATCCAAAGTAATACCCAATGCACCAACACTGCCTAAAACTTGCACTTCATGAACCGCTAGATGAGGAATATCAATAACACTCTTAACTTTGTACTCGCCTTTATTTTGTTTACTCAATTTATAAAGCCGGTACTTTATATCACTCGTTTGCCCTGTCATTGAGTCACTTAGCTGACGAGATTCAAGCATCCGCTGTATACATTGTGAGACAGATGACTGAAATAAGGTCTCCTGTGAAACAGGCAAAATGAAGCGAAGCAAACTGCCCATTTCATCCAAGACCACCACCTGATAATGCTGAAGCCCTAGAAAGTAAAACACTTGAATAGTATTTGCCTGATTATAGGGTAATACGGCGGCAAGCAAGGTCTCATGCTGCTGCGCCCTATCATCAAACGTAACAGGCGAGAAGTGACGTTGGCGCTGGGATAAAGCCTGATACAATTCAACATTCGATGCATAAGCTGAGTAACGAAACTGATCGTCAATATATTGAAGTATGTAATAACGTTCTTCTATTTCAATTACATACCTTACCGGCTGTATCTGCTTATCCTTAAAAAAACTCTGTTTGCATAAGCTAAATAAGTCCTCTACACGCCGCGCTATCGCCTCAGCACGCTGAGGACAGAAACAGGATATATCAATCTGGCACTCAGGCCCGTCTAACTGCGACTGGCAGACTTGTAGATACGACTGCAAATTCTGCATTAAGGTCTCACCCATTTCAAAACGATAAGCCATCACTTCATTCCATGAGTTTATGGCCAGCTGGTCAATCGTTTTTACTAAGTTGCTGCGTTCGGTACTATAATCCAGCGAATCGGTTCGATCACTTATTCTATGCATACCCTTTTCTGCCATATCCTTCATCGGATCTACCCCGACATTAATAAACAGCATGATGCGCTTGATATAGGCAGGTGCTTTAAAGTTTTCTTGCGGCACGGCAGGCAGCGGCATAGGCAAGGTTTGTTCTATCGCACGAATAAGGCTTTGTACTTCAAAAATACGCAAATCCGACTCACCGGGCACCAGGCTCAAGCGTGTTGCTTGCGTTAAAATACCGTTGAAGTAGAGCCATGCCAGCAGTTCAATTAAAGTCGCTGATTTTTTAAGACTGGGCTGAAAAGAGGCATCCGATGCGGTACTGAGATTTCGGTACAACAACCAACCATGCTGATCAACCTGCATAGCTTGAGAACTAACATGATGTATCGCTAAGTTTTCTTCCCAAAGGTTTAAAGCAATACCCGGATTAACCCTTTCAACTTTACCTGCTTTTTTCTGGTAGATGGCATATAACTTACGGCCCAGCAGATTTAAATCTGCTGACGTGATACTCGAGCGTATATTCTGCATTCTGGCGTATTGCGATAGAAAGCGATAACAGTAACTTAGCTCTGCCACCAAGGCCTGCCGCTCCTGGCTCACCTCATCAACCTTCCAGCCTGATCGTCTGTCGAGGTATCTAAATTTTTCGTCTGGCCAGCCCCAGTTTCTCACCACGCGCTCAAGCGCTTTGCGTTGCCATGAAGCACTTCTACCACTCGGGCTACGCGAGAGTTTTTTAGCCACCTTCAGGTAGAAACTTTTACGCACTATATCCAGTCTTTTATGCTCCTTCTTTTCCAACAAGTAATTTTCAAGACGACGATAAATCAACAAGTAAGGGTCCAAATCCTCGACGCTCAAGTCATCATCATAAACCGCTTGTTTGAAACTTTGGCTTAAGCTACTTTTTTGGGGTAGCTCCTGTGAATAGACCTCGGCCAGAAGAATTTTTAATACCGATTTATAGGGCGAATCCAGACCTTTATATAATTGCCATAGACCCGCACCAATCAATTCACTTTTGGGAATATCCGATGCCGTTCCAAAGTCCAATACTTCACTGTCTTTAATAAATCGCTTGCTAAGCAAATTTTCGACGTGCAACTTATAGTCACTCTCCAAGGCTGGTGGAATCAACCACCAGACGGGGTAGCGTCCTGCCAGCAAGATAGCGGTTCGATAAAACTCATCCAACAGCAGGTAGTGCTGTGCAGAACCACTGCTCTCTTTGTCCATCGCAGCTGTGGTACCTGCGTCTCTAAATTGTTCAGCATTCATTAAAAATGTATGCAGTTCCAATCCTAAAGCATTGGCCCACTCATCAATTTTTGATGTTTTTTCAGCTAACTCTTGCAGTTGCTCGCTTGAAAGCTCCGGGTCATGACAAAGCCACAAATCAACATCACTCACCTCAGAGTGCGCGAGTGTACCGGTGCTGCCCATCATGAATATGGCTTGCACCTGGGCTTGGGAGCGTTTGTCTTTCTTGAATTTGAAGGTTTGGCTAAAAGATTTGGCAATACTGAGCGTGGCTTTATCAGGCTCATACCCCGATACCCCCACAGGCGTAGTACGAGAGACATAACCCGGCATAAGTGGATGATTCACTTGATAGAGCAAGGGCAGTACCAATAAAATATCTTGATGACGGGGCGAGAGACCTTGCTGTGTTTTCCCCAGACGATCCGCATTTACTTGAAGAAAGCGATCTCGTACCTGCTTCAATAGCTTTCGGTCAACCCCCTCCGAAAAGTTGGGGTTAATTTTATTCTTAAGCTTGCTCATGCGACCTTAGAAAATTGTCTATATAGATAGATAACTCCGCCCACTCTGCATTAATACGTACCATTAAGGCTAGGATATTTTTATCCTCATTTCTAGCGGCGTTTTCAAGCTCAAACATCAAGTCAGAAAATGATACCGCACAGAGGTTAGCAGACTCACCTTTCAAGGTGTGCGCATAATGTCTGATCGATTCATAATCTTCTTCTTGCAATGCAAGCTCTACCTTGTCGATTTGGTTTTTTGCATCCACTAGAAACAAACCGGCTATTTTTAATAGCAAGGGCTGATTACCCCCCAAACGTTTGAGTAAGGTTTCATGATCCCAAAGATTGATCGGTAAAATTATATCGTCATTCACATCCGGTAACCATTTATGTAATTTGGACTCTAAATCTTCAGGAATAATGGGTTTGCTCAAATAGTCATCCATACCCACAGACAAGCAGTGTTCCTTATCGCCCTTCATTGCATTCGCTGTCATCGCAATGATCGGAATAGCTTGCATTGCCTCCCCCACCTGCCCTTGCCTGATGGCCTGAGTTGCCTGATAGCCATCCATTTCAGGCATTTGGCAATCCATAAATACCAAGTGGTAAGGCGCTTTATGCTCCATCATTTTCAACATGTCGAGCGCTTCAATGCCATTAGCGGCGATATCAGCGTTTAAGCCAAATTCACCTAATATGCTCTGTGCGACTAACTGGTTGATCGAGTTATCCTCAACCAATAGAATTCGGGTAAATTCTGAAAATTCTTTGCTTGCTTCAGCCTCATCGCCCATGACATTTAGCTCTTTCAAGTAGTGAGAGGTCACTAAGGGCTGAGCTTGCTGCAGGGCTTCACCATCTTCCGACATCACTGAGAGCGCTTTGAACAGATCATCTGTTGTCACAGGTTTTGGGAAGTAGGCCTGAAAACCTAAATCGGCAAAAAAGCGCGCATCGCCCATTTCTGACATTGAAGTCATCATCACTAATTTAACTGAATCAAAACGTTGATCTGCGCGAATTCTCTTGCCTAGCTCAGCACCATCCATACCCGGCATTTGCATATCCAGAATAGCCAACTCAATCGGAGCACTTGAGTCTGGCCTAAACGATTGAGCCAAGAGATTAAGCGCAACATGCGCGTTTTCAGCCTCTTGAACTTTTGCCCCCCAAAGACTCAACTGTCCCCTCAAAACCTCTCTATTGGTAAAATTATCATCCACAATCAGAATATTAAGGTTGCTAATATCCATTTCAGGCAGCACTGCTTTAGATTGAACCGTTGGTTCAAGCTGAACCTCAAAAGAAAAACAAGAGCCTTCACCTAACTCACTGGAGACAAAAATTCTGCCGCCCATTAATTTACATAATTGCTTGGTAATGGATAAACCTAAACCCGTCCCGCCATATTTCCGGGTCGTAGACGTATCGGCTTGGGTAAATGAATCAAACAAGGTGGCTCGTTTGCCCTCAGGAATGCCAATACCAGTATCAGAGATCTGACAGTATAATTTCCCTTGCTTATCCAATGAGGCACGAATCATAATTTCACCCTGCTCAGTGAATTTGAACGCATTGCCCACCAGATTATTTAATATCTGCCTTAAGCGGCTCGGATCCCCTCTGACACTCGACACCTTAATTTCACTAGTATCAACAATTAACTCCACTTTTTGCTCAGAAGCCTTGAGCCCTTGTGACTCTGAGAAACTGTCAAACATCTTACGCAGGTTGAAGTCGACGTTTTCAATTTCAAGTTTACCCGCTTCAATCTTAGAAAAATCTAATATGTCGTTAATCAAGGCTAACAAAGAATCGGCACTGGTTTTGGCCAATATAACCTGTCGCTTCTGGCTCTCATCCAGACTGGTTCTGCTTAATAGACCCAACATGCCCATGACACCATTCATTGGTGTACGAATCTCATGGCTCATATTTGCCAAAAACTCACTTTTAGCCCGCGCCGAGTCTTCTGCTGCAAACTTGGCTTTCTCCATGCTTTTTTCAGCCTGCTTAGTCAAGGTAATATCGGTACGGATAGCAATATAACTCCGTGGTTTTAAGTCTTCACCTAGAAAAGGAACAATCGTGGTATCGACCCAATACCGTTTACCTGACTTGGCTTTATTACAGATTTCACCACGCCATACCTTGCCTTGGGATATTGTCAGAAACATCTGACGAAAAAAGGCCTCATCATGATAATCTGACTTTAATATCCGGTGATTTTCACCCAACAACTCATCCCGGTCATAACCACTGATATCACAGAAACGGTCATTAACATGGGTAATTGTGCCCTTGATATCAGTTGCAGCAACAATCGCATGTTGATCCAAAGCAAACTGTTGCTCATTCAGCTCTAATAATGCTTGTTTACGTAGCACTATTTCTTCGTTCAAGCGGTCTACAGATATCGTTTTGGTATACAGGTTTTCAACCATCAGATTAATCGCCTGGCCTACGCCTGCTATTTCGTCATCACCCAAACCAGGTATTTTATAAGCTAAATCTCCTTGGCCAATTTTCACCATCGAACGCGATAAAACAATAAGTCGTGATAAGATTATTTTTCTAATGGTGAGAAAAAAGAACGTACCTAAAAGAAAACTGCCTAGCACGGTTGCAATGCCCACAAATTCAATGGCACTGGTAATAGGTTTTAACGCTAGGGCCTTATCATAAGACACACTCACCTTGTAATCGAACTTGCCTACCGTCAACGCCTTGCTCAAGAGGAGGTCTTCTACCGCACTATCAGCGCCATTCATATTGGGTGCTATGGATGCATTTTGGTGCGCTATATCGGTGCCTTTAAGTCGGTTATTTTTAGCCAAAATGTGAGTACTACCAAGCTTCGAAATTGTTACAAATTTTATTGGGTTGCCAGTGTTTTGCAATTCATGAACAATATCGTCTAGCAGTCCACCCTGTACCTGACTCCAATCTATAGACACCACAACCTGGCCAATCGCTTTACCCCTTTTATAAATAGCGGCTCGATACCATTGTGAAAACTGCCCTTTCTCTAAATCCACTATGTCTAGATAAGGGTCTTGATTAACGCTGCTTATGTTTATATTTGAGCCCTTTAAGGCCTCCTCACTGACTGAGTAAAGTGGGTGTTCATCAGCTTGTAACAATAATAGCTGCTCACCCTTTGTTTTACCGCCGTGGTTATCACGCGTGCTAACAGCGAAGATACTGCCGTCGTTTTCAAGCACCAGGATATAGTTAATAAAAGGATATATTTCAATTTGATCATTTAAGATCTGGTTGATGCCTCGACTCTCATAAGTATCCAAAGCACGTGGTATGTCTCTTATTCTGGCAACTACCCGGGTAATATCACTCACATAATCAGCTTGCTGTTTTATCCGAGCTATCGCGAACTGAAGGTCACCCGCCTGACGACTCGCCAAGTTAGCCCTCATATCCTTGTTTAAGCTGCTGACAACAAAATAGCCCGTCGCCCCCATAATGAGGCTCACGACTAAAAAACCAATCAGCGCAATCTTGGGCGCTAATTTCACTTATCAACCCAAGTGACGGCAGCATTGGCTTGCTTCGAAAGCGTAATGCCCAGTTGTTTCAGCGAAGCCCTATTCACCAAAAACAGCGGAGGGTCTTGGAGCTCTGACTGAAGTTTTCTAGGTTCGACTGCTTCCAAGAGAATTTTCGCCGCTTTTTCGCCTGAAATTTTAGCCAGAGCATAAAAGTCAGCAACCGGGCCAAAGGTCGAGCCATTCTCAATACCCGCCTTATTCGAGCTGAGTATGGGAATACCTTTGCTCAATGACACGTCGATAAGTGCGCTTTCACCGCCCGATTGCATCAAAGTATCTGTCGTGGTCATAAAAGCGTCTACCTGATCGGCATACTCAAGCGCAAGCGCTTTAACCTGTTCAATATTTTCTGGATGCAGGTCGACCGCCTTAATACCTTCACGCTTCAAAAAACGAATCATATTCACGGCTTGGATTTTAGAATTCGGCTCACCCTTGCGATGAAAAATACCCACTGTTTTAACCATCGGCACGATCAACTTTAGTAATTTCAGATAATGCCGAATAGGTACATAATTACTGGTGCCGACCAGATTATTCCCCGAGTATTCAAATGACTCGATCAAACCGGAATCAGCTGGGTAAGTGACGATTGAATAGACAATTGGCGTGGACTCAGGCAAAACCTCTTTAACAATAGAGGTGCCGGGTGTTGTTAGACTATAAACCAGATCAACCTCTGCCTGCTTGAAGCCTTCAGCGACTTCGCGCTGAAGCGCTTTATCAGCGCCGATTTTACCTACCAAGAAAGACACATTCTGGCCTTCAACTAAACCCTTATCTGCTAAGCCTTTTTTAAAACCTGCGACACTTTCCGGGTAACCACTCCAGGTTGCCAAGGCTATTTTATAGTTTGCTTCTGCCAAAGTAGGCTCAGCATGACACACAAAACTACACACAAAGGCCATTAATGAAATAAATAGTCTAAAAAAGTAGCTCGTCATAATCCCACTCATACATAAATTTATCATCCTATAAGATTAGGTGAGATTGGCCAGTATGCAATGCCTTATGGGCGCTTTATAAAAATGAGAAATAGGGCTTAGGAAAACTGTTTTAGGTGCTTATTTGGAATAGGACGTTTTATTAGGGAGCTGTCTAAAACAACTCTATTTCTGACTCTGCCAGATCATCCTCACGCTTAATTTCTTCTAATGAGAAGTCAATATCCTCAGCAAAGATCTCAATGCCGATATGAAAAGCACAAGACTCACCATCCAGATCAAAGAATAAAGATAAGCGATGTTGATCCGCCAGAATTAAATTATCTAAGTCTGCACCAAAATAACTAGTCGGCAAACCCAGATCAACTTGCAGGTTATGCTTTAGTAGTTTCGCTTTCAAACGTCCAATTAGCTGATTAGAAAGCTCAGATATCCAATCTTCAAGACTCTCTTCATCAACATCTATAATATTAGGCACGGGGTAAGTTAAGGCTAACACTTCCATTGGAAGCTCAAGCCCTATATTCAACTCGATATCGGAAGAGCCTGCGTCAATACACGCAATCGGGGCATGCTCAAAGTCATGACTAGATTCACTTATAGGCTCTAGAGAGCAATTTAAGCTTGCAAATAAATCACGACATGCACACTCAAACTGTTCATGAATCTGTTCTACAATTTGTGTAAGGCGCATTTAGTTTACCCACCCCTTGTATTTTCTGTACTACTTTTTCTTTATATAAGCATGAAGCAAGCACTTATTTCCAAGATGCATAGCATCTAAAGTTTAGTTCACAAGAAGCATATTGCCAGTTACTAAGCAATTCCTTATGCTTAGTAACCATAGTGAATACCACTGTGATGACGCAAGAAGAACATGTTTTAAAGTGACGGACAAAATGACGGCGAACCCTTTATCTTCAGTGACCTATTTGAACCAGTTCATTCGTTTTAGTCGCGAACAAGGTATTGATATTGAAGACATCTCAGCGAAGCTATTAGCCATACAAGGGCAGGACTTCGTCGCGTTTGAGGATTTCAAGCTTCTGATCAGCGACATTATGCAGAAATCAGATGAAGCCTGGTTAGGCTTGCATTTTGCAGAAAAGGTTCAAATCTCCAGTCATGGCAGCTTGGGCTTCGCCTTGTCTCACGGTATTAACTTAAATGAGTGCCTGGCTTTAATCAGCCGCTACTACCAGACCCGCCTCCAAGCGATAGAGATAAAAGGCTTTATTGAACACGATACTTACCTGCTAACAATTTTTGAAACCTGCGACTGGCACCCTATTCGAACCCTCTTATATGAAGTTCTGATCTCTTCGCTACTGAATGTGATTGAATATATCATTGGTCATGATGTGCACCAGTGCTCAGTGAGTTTCCCTTATCCGGAACCTGAGTGGGCAGACAAATACCATGAATTGATACCTTGCCCGGTTAGTTTTAATCAACACTCGGCCACCATCTCTATTCCGCAGGCCTTACTCTCTATCCCAAGTATTTCAGCTAATTCCCGATCCGTCGATCTCGCCAAGAGCCAGTGCGATATTGAACTCAACCGCCTGAGCCACTACCACACTTTGACTGACAAAATTACTAGCCTGATCGAAGGCGGCCAAAACTTTCATCTAAACCTCGATGAGGTCGCAAAACACCTGAATGTGTCTAAGAGTACTTTGTCACGCAGACTAAAACAGAAAGACACTTCTTACAAAATCATTCTAGAAACTCTCAAAAAACAGGAAGCCCGAAATTTACTGCTCAACTCTGAAATAAGCATTGAAGCAATCGCCTTAAAACTAGGCTATGAAGATCACTCCAACTTCGGCCGCTCATTTAAACGCTGGTTTGGCTGCTCACCCTCGATTTATCGCCAAACGCATTAGAGCCTGCCCCAGCGAAGATGGTTATTTAGGTGAAGACAGCTATTTAAATGAAGACAAGAACTTGAATCAAAATGACCATAACTTGAGGTGAATTACCCTGTTTCCCGCCTCCCCCTAGCGCTATCCTGATCACACTAATAATAACCTTAATGATTTTTACAGTGCGAGAGGTGAACCATGGCAACCAGTACTTACGACCCATTACTATCCGAGCCTGATCAAGATACTGCAAAGCAAAACAAAAATAATGCTAAAGACAGCGCTAAAGACAGTGCATGGGTAAAAAATAAACGCTATTGGTATTGGCTTTCATGTGCCATTCCGCTCACTCCTTTAGCGTTTGCATATTTGGCGGTCGAGACTAATCAAGGTCTCTGGTTATGGTTTACCGTTGCCTTGCTTTATGTGTTGCTTCCCTTATCGGACCATCTTTTTGGTATAGATAAAGCCAATCCAGGCGAAACTCTAATCGAGCAGACTAAAAATGAACGTTATTACGTTTTCATCATGTACTTCACCACGGCGGCACACTGGCTTGCTTTTGTGACCATGGCTTATGTGGTTTCTCAGTATGAATGGTCCTGGTTTAACATCTTAGGCGGCGCGCTGAGCACCGGTATTTTGAATGGTGTAGGTATGAATGCCGGCCATGAAATGGGGCATAAAGTACGTGATAGAAAACAAGTAGGCTGTGCAAAGCTCGCTTTAGCGTGTTGCGGTTATGGGCATTTTTTTATTGAGCACAATAAAGGCCATCATAAAGATGTCGCGACTCCCGAAGATCCAGCATCGTCCAGAATGGGGGAGTCTATCTACAAATTCGTGAAGCGTGAAATACCCGGAGCCTTTAGGCGCGCTTGGTCACTCGAAGCCAATCGTTTACAGCGTCAAGGAAAGTCTGAGTGGAGCTTTGAGAATGAAATTCTACAACCTGCAATGCTCACTATTTCTGCCTATATATTAATGTTAGCTTTCTTTGGTCCGGTCATGATTCCCTTCTTATTTATTGCTGCAGCTTATGGTTGGTGGCAATTAACCTGCGCCAACTATGTGGAGCACTACGGTTTGCTGCGCTTAAAGAATGAAAATGGCCGCTATGAACGCTGTCAGCCTCATCACTCCTGGAACAGTAATTATAAAGCTTCAAATTTAATACTGCTGCATCTGCAACGCCATTCAGACCATCACGCTCATCCGACACGCCCTTATCAAGTATTGCGTGATTATGAAGATGTGCCGACCTTACCCTCTGGTTACCCCTTGATGTTTGTCTTGGCGATGATTCCGCCAGCATGGTTCGCCGTTATGGACCCAAAGGTCGTTGATTGGGCAGCAGGCGATTTAGAAAAAGTAAACATCGATCCGGATATGAAAAAAACGCTTTTCAAACGCCATCATCGTGCCCCCGCCAGCGAACAATCTAAAACTAAGCAAAGCCAGACGGAAGCTTCAGGCGCATTAAATACCATGACGGAGAAGCCAGCATGAGCCGGTATGAATGCCCAGATTGCGGCTATATTTATGATGAAGCGGTTGGCGCAGAGCATGAAGGCTACCCAGCAGGCACTAAATGGGAGGATCTCCCCAATGACTTCCCTTGCCCTGAATGTTTCGTAAGAGAAAAACCAGACTTTACGACGCTGATAGATTAAAAACGGCACGCCGGAAAAGTGATGCACATCATTTATTTGACATATTTCAGACCCGAATAAAAAAGTACACAATGTAAGCCGGAGCGCGACCACTCTGGCTTACATTTGTTATTTATTTCGCCCTATTCAATAGAAAAAATAGAACCCATCTCGCTATTAGCGTTACCTAAGCTAAACCAAGCTTGGGTAAAATAAAAACACTCACAGCACAGATGTAAGTTAAATCTGAACTCATTTTCGTACAGCCGGTTCTAATATCCTTAGACCTGCTATTTCATCATGATTAATAAGCAATACCTGCTAAAAATCACCTTCACAAGCGCTTTATTCCGGCATAAGCTAAGCAAGAAAATACGACACATAAGCTCATGCCAACCATTATTTAATAGGGCTTATCAGAGACTCCAAAACATATAAGATCTAATTAATTAGGGAATAGCAACAACATGCATTTATTGAACCCAAAGCAGTTTGCCCAGACTTACCCCGACAAAGAAACCAAAGAGGTCATGCTCAAGACCATCGACTTCTTCGAAGGAATGGGCCTGGCTAAAACTAAAGCAGATTACGAAAGCCGTCGCTGGTATACCGAATTTTTAGCGTTTAATAAAAAAGAGCAAATTTTTGCGACCATGCTCACACCCAAGGGTTATGGTAAAAAATCGGCTCGCTGGGATACTTCCCGCATCACCGACTTCGCCGAAATTCTTGGTTTTTACGGTTTAACCTATTGGTACTGCTTTCAAGTTTCTGCCCTCGGTGTTGGCCCAATATTCCTGGGTAGTAATGAAGCACTGAAAAAGAAAACCGCTGAACTCCTTAAGCAAGGTGAGATTTTCGCTTTTGGGCTCTCTGAAAAAGAACACGGTGCCGATATATACTCTTCTGAGATGAAACTGATTCCTCAAGAAGACGGAAACTATATCGCCCGAGGCGAAAAGTACTACATTGGTAATGGCAACAAAGCGGCCTTAGTCTCTACCTTTGGTAAAGTGGATGGCACAGATGATTATGTGTTCTTTGCTGTCGACTCCCAGCATGAAAAATATGAATGCATTAAAAACGTCATTAACAATCAGGACTACGTGGCCAACTATCGTTTAAATGATTACCCGATCAGTAAAGACGACATTTCTGAAATAGGCCATAAAGCCTGGGATGACTCGCTCAACACCATCAACGTCATGAAGTTCAACTTAGGCTTTGCCTCTATTGGCATTTGTACTCACGCCTACCACGAGACGATTGATCATGCAGCTAATCGTCGCTTGTTCGATCACTACGTCACCGACTTTGTGCATATCAAACAACTCTTTGTAGATTCTTACACGCGCCTGACTGCCATGCGTTTATTCGCACACCGTGCCCGTGATTACATGCGTAGCGCGGGCGAAAATGACCGCCGTTATTTGTTATTTAACCCAATGGTAAAGATGAAAGTCACCACCCAGGGTGAAGAAGTAATGAATAACCTATGGGATGTCATGGCGGCAAAAGGCTTCGAGAAAGACCTGTACTTTGAAAATGCCGTGATTGATATTCGCGCCTTGCCTAAGCTCGAAGGGACCGTACACGTGAATATGGCCTTGATTGTTAAGTTCATGGCGAATTACTTTTTCAAACCGGCTAAATATGACGATGTACCTGTTCGACGCGATGGCGTGAATGATGATTTCTTATTTAACCAAGGCATCACCAAAGGTTTAGGCAAAACCCGTTTTCATGATTACAACTTGGCTTATGACAAATGCAAGCTGCCTAATGTTTCAATCTTTAAGAAGCAAATAGGCATCTTCAAAAAAATGCTCATGGTGGCTCGCCCTAACAAGCAACAGATCAAAGACATCGATTTTTTGTTAATTGTCGGCGAATTGTTCACCTTAGTGGCGTATGGTCAGCTGATACTAGAAAGCTGGGATAAAAATGAAATCGACGATGATTTAATCGATCAAATCTTTGACTTCATGGTACGTGATTTTTCTAAATACGCACTTCAGCTTTACTCTAAAACCAGCAGTACACGCGTACAACAAGTGTTCTGTCAGGTGATGATTAGCAAACCCAAGCGTGATACACGTCGCTTTGAACGTATTCTGAATGAATTTGCGTATGCGAAGAAAGATGCGTATGTCATGAACCCTTAAGCTCAATTAGTCATACCCACATTAGTTGTCATACCCGCGCTTTTGTGCGGTATGACAACTAATGTGGGTATGACAACTACCTCCAAGTTTCTTCGCTCATAAATGGCGATATCCTGGTCTTAGAGTATTCTTAAACCACTACTGTATTTTTACTCCAGCAGGAAGGCATATGAGCCACTCTCAAGAAATAAAGTCTCGTGATAGAGAAATATTAGTCATTGGTACCTACGGCATTGATATTTTCTATGGCATTATTGATCAAATGGAAAAATATGACTGTATCGTATTTACCACCACAGAAGCCAAGATCACCTTAGAGTATCTTCAAAATAGAGCCTTTGACGCCATCATTATTAACCTGGAGCCCGATGGTAAAGGCGGTGTAGCTGAACTTGAATTACTCGATGCCATTAGCCAATCCCCCTTACAACAAAATGCTGTTTGCTTAGGCGTCAGTGCGCACTACCCTCACACGCTGCCTCATGAAAAAGCCGAAAAACATTTAGACATCCTCGCGGGTTGGTTAACCTTGCCGGTCCAAGCTGGCGTATTAGCAGAACATATCATTGAGCTCATCGAGTCACCCCACAAACTCACGGTGTCTCAACAAAAGAGAAGCTGAACAAAAAAAGCTCAACGGCACACTCAGAGAGTGCATAGCTCACAAAATTAAGTACTTCAGTGCAGCTCAGCCTGATAACAAACCGTTTATCAGAAAGAGATTTAAAATATCTGCCGCATACAGATAATAAATACCATCCAAGCATTTAAAAGCAGGTGGTTAGTTATGAGTACTCTGAAAAACAAATTATATTTGTGTGACGATTTTGCCCAGCATTTTAATTTTGTTTATGCCAATACACATGAACTCAGACGCGAAGCCTATCAACTACGTAGTCATGCCTATAATACGAGTCATAACTATAGTAATAATCAGCGCCATGAACCCACGCTAAACAATACTCCCGTCTTACCGCCTAAATCAACGTTCGAACAAGCAAAGCTGGATATTGACCCCTACGACGCGCATTCTCACCACCTGCTTTTACAAAATAAAGATACCCATGAATTTGCAGCCTGTGTGCGTATCATTGAAGCCTCGGCTCAACAGAGTAATCAATGCCTTCCTTTTGAGCAGTGCCAGAAAGATATTTGGGTTTCAAGCACCCCTATCGAAAAACTCTCAAGACACGCTTTCAGTGAAATGTCGCGTTTAACCATCAGCGAAGCATATTTGCAACAAAAAGGTCGTTATAACGACGAGGCTAAAATCACCTTGGGTTTGTGCCTGGCAGCCTACTCTCTCGCCAGACTGTTATTTCACGATTATATGTTCGCGGAGTTATCATTAAAAACATTCAAGAAACTCAGGGTTGCCGGCTTATTATTTGAACAAGCCACTGATCACATGACTGACACCAGCAGCCAAGAGCAAAAATCAATTTTCTACATCAACCTTGAAACCGGCATCAATGCCGCAAACCCTGTCTATGAACTACAACAGCACATTTTAAATGAAGTGGCACATCAGCTTAATATTCCGCTCGTTCACCATACAGACTCATCTGAGACAGATGATCAAAGTAAGCTCTCAGGCACAGAGCGATCGGCTTAACTCAGATAAGATAAGATAAATTTGAGACAAAAGCATTTACTGAAGGAAACCACCATCAAAGTTTTTGCTAAGGGTATCACCCTCATCTTGAGCAGATTTTCGAGCACGCTCATTATCCAGTTCCTCAATCGGCGCACTTAAATAATAAGGCAAGGTCGTCACACGCTGACTGACCTGAATGATCCCACCGTCTATGAGCCGCGTAATCACCGAGTGTAAGGTGTCTTCCAATTTTTCAGGTGGGTTCGGATATTGACTCCCCATGTACTCAATCAATTGTTGAATAGTATGAAAGCCATCAGCAAGTGATACCACCGTCCCCAACCAGCCATCTAAAGGGGTACTATTTTCAGGCTGAAATAAATCAACCAAGGCCACCTGCCCATCTTTCCGAGTGAAGGGAATGTTACGGTAAAAAAACTGAGTGTTATCCATAATGGCTTCCTGAACGAGGCTTGGCAAAAGTAGTTTATTTTATCAGTCTTTGTTCGTCGAGCCTGGTTATTTCTATTAACAAAAACGCTAAAAAGGCCGTCTCTATGACCTAAATCAAATAAGCGATATTTACGCAATCTAAGGTGGATGATACTTAATGATTATTCATACACAAAAGGCTTTAATATAAACTAGTTTTTCTCATAGCAGATTCCTAGAGACGGAGTATTTGTGGATCTAATCGAAGCACGTTCCATGCAAGCAAAATGCATCATTAATTTGATGACAGTCATCGCAAAAGACAACCTGTCCGCTACCCAGCGTGAAGACCTACCTGAAAAAGCCTACGATATTGGCTGTCTGGTCGGCATGCTTGAGGGTGAAGTATTCAAACGCTTGCGCAGTAAAAGTAGTATTGTTGAAGACTTACCCTTTAAAGGTGAGATTCTTGAACAATTTGTCAATGGTATTACCGTGGTCATTCATCGTTTACTGCTTGATGAAAATCAGGATCAGCTCGAACAAGACCAACTAAGACTTGACGCTATTCGTCAGGAGTTGAAACAGAACCTGGAGCATACCGGCACCTTGCTTGAAAATGCCGAGCGCTTAGAAAGCGCACTGAACAGCAATAAACTTTACAGTGAATCAGCAGAAGTACTCGGCACCTTTCGTACCCATATAGACACGATGCAGAGCATGTTTAAAGTAAAAACCCAAGAACATGAAATGCTGAATATTCTAGTCGACAAAAATGAAGTACTACTCGGCCAAACAGATCACTCCTTAAAAGCCCTACCAAAAATGGACGAAGTCACTTCATTAGTTGATCTGCGTCAGGAATTTCAACGCCTGGAACAAGATATTTAAACCATGCCAAAACATACTACAAGCTTCACTGAACTACTTGTCGAGCGACAAGAACATATCCTCATCGTCACTTTGAATCGCCCTGATGTTCACAATGCGATATCTCACCATGACATCATTCAAGAATTAGTTGCTGTGGCAAAATTGGCGAATGAAGACACCTCAATACGGGTCATGCTGATTACTGGCGCAGGTAAAAGCTTCTGCGCAGGCGGTAATGTCAAAGACATGCTTAACAAGTCGGACATGTTTGCCGGCGACACCTGCCAGATTGAAACCGGTTACAAAAATGGTATTCAACGCATCCCTTTGGCATTCTGGAATATCGAGATTCCCGTCATTGCAGCAGTAAATGGTGCAGCAGTTGGCGCAGGCTGTGACTTAGCCATGATGTGTGATATTCGTATCGCCTCAAGCAAAGCCCGCTTTGCAGAAAGCTTCGTCAAATTAGGCATTATTCCGGGCGATGGCGGCGCCTGGTTTCTACCCCGCGTGATTGGCGCAGCAAAAGCGGCACAAATGGCCCTGACAGGTGAGACGATCGACTCATTCAAGGCATTAGAGTGGGGCATGGTCTCTGAGGTTTGTGCGCCGGAGGACTTATTAAATAGCGCATTAGAAATGGCACAATCCATTGCCGCCAATCCACCGCTTGCAGTGAGACAAACCAAAAAATTATTGCGCCAAAGTGCAGATTTAGCCTTACCCGAAATGCTCGATTTGTGCGCAAAAACCCAGGCAAAACTACATCAAACAGATGACCATCTTGAAGCAGTCAAAGCCTTATTTGAAAAACGACAGGGCAGTTATTCGGGTAAATAAGATCGTAAGCACCCCCTAATTGGTTATCTCATTCGGATGCTCAGTATCATCAGAGGTCATTTCACCGCGCTCCAGTTTCTTCTGAATCCCTGGGCCCATTTCAGGGCGCATCGTTTTGGCACTAATGTCATGCGCGCAGTGATTACAGGCATATTGCGGCGTGGATATATGCCCACACTCTGTATGCTTGAATATAATCGGTGGCCCATCTTCATCACAGAGCCATTGATCCCCCCATTGCACCAGCGTCATCAAAACCGGATACAGGTCCAAGCCTTTCTGAGTGAGTTTATACTCATAGCGTTTACGTTTTTCATCGTAGAGCTCCTTTTGAAGGATCTTCGCATCAACCAAGCGGTTGAGTCGATCAGACAAGCGGTGCTTAGGAATCCCCAGAGATTTCTGAAAGTCTGAAAAACGACTTAATCGCCTAAATGCGTCCCTGATAATCAATAAAGTCCATTTATCACCAAAAATGGTCAGTGATCTTGCTATTGAACAGACCTGAGAGTCAATTTCTTCCCAACGCATAACTACCTCTTTTATCGCTTTTTTCACTACCAACGATTGTTGTTATTTTATTACCAGACAATACAAAAACAAACAAATTGATCCATATATGGAACAGTGTTTTCATATCTATCCTATGAGTTCTCGTAAATTATATCTTGACAGGTTCCAAATTGGAACCCTATACTTTGACCAAGGTTCCAAAATAGAACCTTGTGATTTAAGTGTTATATTTTCTTATATTTACATTCAGCTATTTGCATTGAATAGCCACATGAAACCAAAGTAATGAGGACGCAATTATGAGCATAATCAAAACTATTTTCAGATGGATTGATAAAGAAATAGGGCTAAGCCACATAGAGTTGGACTTAGAAGCTGGGGATTTGGATTAAACACCAAAGCACTAAAATAAATCAGCACAACAAATACATTTATTTATAAACTTGTTATCTACAATAAACACCAGAGGAACATTATTATGTTTGGATTTCCTTTTATTACTAGCTTGATCGTAGCAATGGTCGCGGTTGTCGCCTTTTCTCTTATTATCAATAAAGGCCTGGCAACTAACTCAAAAAACCGAAAAGAGATGAATACCTTAAATACCGAAGGAAAAAACCAAAACTGCCATGGGTAAAGTTCAAGGCAGCATCAAATTAAAGCAATCTAGAAAAAGCTAGTATCTATATAAGCAATACTTAATAGATACTAGCAAGCTCATCTTAAGCCATTAGCTTGCCGCACTCAAAGCCTGTTCAAGATCAGCTAAAATATCATCAATATGTTCAATCCCCACCGATAAACGAATCATCTCAGGTGTTACCCCTGCCGCTGCTTGCTCGTCATCAGTCATCTGCCTGTGAGTAGTCGAAGCCGGATGGCAAGACAGAGATTTAGCATCGCCGATATTCACCAAGCGCTTAAATAAGGCTAAGGCATCATAAAATTTAGTACCGGCCTCAAAGCCTCCCTTAATACCAAAAGTCATAATGGAAGAAGGCGTGCCCTGCATATATTTTTGTGCCAAAGCGTAATTGGCATCAGTTTCCAAACCGCCATAATTAACCCATTCGACCAGATCATGATTTTGTAAGAACGTCGCCACTTTCATCGCATTTTCACAATGGCGTTCCATCCTCAAACCCAGTGTTTCGATACCCTGTAATAAAAGGAATGCATTCATGGGTGATAAAGCCGCACCGGTATTTCGTAGTGGCACGGTTCGACAACGCCCAATAAAAGCAGCAGGCCCCATCGCTTCGGTGTAAACCACGCCATGATAAGCCGGCTCCGGCTGGTTCAGCATCGGAAAGCGCTCTGCATGCTCCGCCCAAGGGAATTTGCCCGAGTCAACAATAAGACCGCCGAGGGAGTTACCATGCCCGCCCATGTATTTGGTTAAAGAGTGCACGACAATATCCGCCCCATACTCAATGGGTTTACATAAAGCCGGTGTCGCCACGGTGTTATCAACAATTAAAGGTACGCCCGCCGCATGCGCTGCCTTTGCCATTCCTTCCAGGTCGATGATATTGCCTGCCGGATTACCAATACTTTCGCAGTACACCGCCGAAGTATTCTCATCAATCAGCTCGGCCAGCGATTCTGGTTTGTCATCTTTCGCGAAACGCACATCAATACCCTGGCTCGGCAGCATATGCTTGAACAAAGTATAGGTGCCGCCATATAGCTGTGGCGTCGAAACGATATTTCGCCCCTTTTCCGCAATCGTGATAATGGCATAATAAATAGCAGCACTGCCGGCACTCACCGCCAAACCCGCCACACCTTTTTCAAGTTCAGCCACGCGTTTTTCCAAGACATCGTTGGTCGGATTCATTATTCGGGTATATATATTACCCGGCACCGCCAGATTGAATAAGTCAGCACCGTGCTGAGCATTATCAAACTCATAAGCCACCGTTTGATAGATAGGTGTAGCAACTGATTTGGTGGTTGGATCGGTGTCATAACCGTGATGTATTGCAATAGTTTCGTCTTTCATTTCTTTCCTCTTTTATGTCGCATATTGGTAGCAGCTGTCGTTATTGTTATGGCTAAAATCAGCTTCAATTAAATCTTAGATCATATTTGATTTTTTATTTATTTAAAGCATTAGAAAATGACCCAGAACAAGACTATCCTTCACCCTAAAAGTGCTTACCTCTTTTTATTCTTCAAATAATAAACCACTCAAACTACACAGCTTAATAAGGATATTTTTATGGAAAACCTTGAACAAACAAACGAACAGGTTCAGGAGCTAATACAAACCGCCTACACTTTAGGCATGAGTTATGGCCCTAAAGTAGTTCTTGCGCTGCTTACTCTGATCATTGGCTTGTGGCTTATTAACAAATTTATCCGAGGCCTTAACAGCAACCTGACCAGTAAAGTTGACGCAACCTTAGGCTCATTTGTCAGCAGCATATTTTCCGTCATTCTTAAAATGGTACTACTCATTTCTGTCGCCTCTATGGTGGGTATTGAAACCACGTCGTTCATTGCCGTTTTAGGTGCAGCAGGTTTAGCCGTTGGCCTAGCCCTTCAAGGTAGCTTGTCGAACTTCGCAGGCGGCGTGGTTATCTTAATTTTCAAGCCTTTCAAAGTCGGCGATCTAATTGAAGCACAAGGTTATATCGCGACCGTGTCTGAAATCCAAATTTTCAATACCATTTTGAAAACGGCTGATAACCGAGTTGTTATCATTCCCAATGGCGCACTTTCAAGCAGCAGCATGGTGAATATCAACCAAGAGTCGACCCGCCGTGTCGATTTATTATTTGGTATTGGTTATAGCGACAATATTGATAAGGCTAAGTCGATCCTTGAATCATTGGCTGCGAAAGATACACGCGTATTAAAAGAGCCTGCACCGATGTTTGTGGTATCTGAATTAGCGGATAGCTCGGTGAACTTTACCGTTCGACTATGGGTAAATACCGCTGATTACTGGGGTGTATTCTTTGATATGCATGAGAACGTGAAGAAAGAATTTGATGCTCAGGGTATTTCTATCCCTTTCCCACAACAAGATGTGCATATGCATCAAGTGGCTTAAGAATATTTGCCAAGACAATACCCAGCGGCAAAAAACTTTTGCCGCAGTTTTATATGACAAGTTTTATTACAAGGACAAACAGAAAATGAATAACGCAAGAATAGTTGTAACCAGTAGTTTAATCGCCTTAACTGCTAGCATGCCTTTACTGGCAGAAGAGGCGGCACAAGAAGAGGCTACGAAAGAAAAAACAACAGAGCACACTTGGGAAGCGACTGCCGAACTAGGTTTTGTTAAAACTAGCGGCAACTCTGAAACAGAGACATTAAACGCAAAATTTGATACCTCAACCTCTTATTCCAACTGGAAGCATTCATTACATTTAGAAACCTTGAATAGCACATCCAATGATGTAAGCTCTGCAGAGAAGTACTTGGCAGAGGGCCAGTCAGACTATGCCATTAGTGATCGTACTTATGCTTTAGGTGTCGTTACCTGGGAAAAAGATCGATTCAGCGGCTTTGACTACCAAGCATCTGTTGCGCTTGGCTTGGGCTATAAAGTCATTCAGGAAGCCGATATGGAATTAGATTTTGAGCTAGCCCCGGGTTACCGCGTCAGTGAATTTGAAGCGGGCTATAATGAAGAAGATACTATTTTACGTGCCGCCGAAAACTTCTCTTGGAAACTGAGTGAAACCTCTACCCTGGATCAGATGTTAAGCTCAGAAATAGGCGATAGCAACACCGTCACCCGTTTTGGCATCTCACTGACCAGCCAAGTCGCTGGTGCGCTATCAATGAAAGTGGGTTACAACATCAAGCATAACTCTGATGTTGCAGCTGGAGCCGATAAAACTGACCGCGAAACCTCAGTCACCTTGGTTTATAAAATCTAGAGTCGTTTAGTTTTAAGTATTTCAGCCTCTTACCTCTTTTGAGGTATTGAGGCGAAACATATTCATCTCTCCGCCCTTCTTTATAAAAGCCTGCTGTCAGTTTGGCTAGCCACAGAACTAGCCGTCATAAAACTTATCTAAGCTGCAATTTATCAAAGCTGCGACGCTTGTATTATGTTTGATCTCTTCTATCTTTAAGAGGTCAAAATAACAACATTTGTACTTGATAATGATAAACATTGAAGACCCCTTACTCGCTTTGATCATTCGCTTCGTTGTCGAAGACGACCAGCTAGACGGTGTTAGTAATGAATTCATCCAAAGACAAATAAAAACCTTAGAAGGCTATTTAAGACAATTTCCTATAAACGAACATGAACGGCATACGATGTATTGGGTGCAGCAACACGCCGCGGAATACCGGAGGCAATGGGAAAAAAAAGTAGTCACGCATCGAGTTTCAAAATGGCAGTGTAGCGATTGCCCCTTGCTAAATGAAGCGGACGCAAATCATTGCATTATTCATCAGCATTGGTTGAGTTTACTGCAACAATTTAGCCGGGATGACATCAGTTCTGAGGAATATGTCGAAAGTGCATTAAAGCTGCTAACTGAACATAAAGAGCATCTTAGGCTGAATCAGCAGCTAAAACTTAAACTCGGCCTTATTAAATAAAACACTCGGTAGCCTAAGTTAATCACACAATATATCCCTTGAAAAAGGGTAAAGCTACTTAGTGTTTCGCAAACGAAATAACCCAATTCGCAAGCAAGGTGTTATCCAAAGTTTGAGTGAGCGAGTCAATAGCCGCTAGCACAGTATTTTCCGGGATGATATGTCGTCTGTCATTAATCAAGCCCCGAGAATATTCATGACACCATTCAGGGTGCCCTTGAATACTGAATAAATGGCGACTCCACTGCACCATAAAATAGGGGCAGAACTCACTTTCTGCCAGCACAGTGACTTCAACTGGCAAGTCAACCACCTGATCCTGATGACTCACCAGCAAATTAAAATTCGCCGGTATTTCTGAGCCCATCCATTGAGCCGATTTTATGACTTGGTTGGTGGCCACCCCGACGCCCCAGCCTTTGTCTGATTTTTCAACCCTGCCGCCTTTGGCAAGCGCCATGATTTGATGACCAAAACAAATGCCAAATACTTTAAGCGCCTGCTCATCGAGCCGCTGTACACAGTCGACAAGCCCTGCGATCCACTCAGAGCCATCATAAACACTGGCTTTACTACCCGTAATCACATACAAGTCCCAATCACTTAGCACGCAGGGGTAGTCATTATTGCGCACATCAAAGGTATGAAAAGTCACATCATCTCTAACTTGCTTGAGCATATGCATGACCATACCCGGGTAGTTACCAAAGTCCGGCTGAAATTTGTCCAGCACATCATCACATTGCAATATGGCAACCTTCATCAAAGTAGACCCTTCACCGCATTCACAAATAATTGGCTATATTGTTGTGCCGAAAAAGCAAGTGGATTACCGCCTGCAGAGGGGTCTAAGGCCGACATCTCACCGACCAACTTGGCCTGAGCTTCGTTTATATCAATGGCAGACAAACTATGAGGAATACCTAAGTCTTCACGCGTCCTTAATACCCAAACCAAAAAGCCATCAAAGCTTGGATCTTCCAAACCAAGGTAAGCGCTCAATCTCGCAATACGTGCTTCAATTTCACTCCGGTTTGCCTGCAACACATAAGGCATCAGTATCGCATTTAACAGACCATGGTGAGCGCCATATAAAGCCCCCAAGGTATGGGCAATTGCATGCATGGCACCCAAGCCTTTCTGAAAAGCCGTTGCCCCCATACTAGAGGCCACTAGCATTTGAGTGCGTGCCTCTAGGTCTTGTCCATTAGCAACCGCCCTTGGAAGATACTCTTTAACCAAACGAATGCCTTCAATGGCAATGCCTTCCGCCATCGGATGGTAAAAAGGAGAACAGAAGGCCTCCAGACTATGTGACAAGGCATCCATACCGGTGGCTGCCGTGATATGAGCTGGCAGGCCAACACTAAGCTCCGGGTCTAAAATAACCGTATGTGGCAGCATTTTAGGATGAAATATAATCTTCTTAACTTTACGCTCAGCATCTGTGATCACCGAAGCACGACCAACTTCCGAGCCCGTGCCTGCCGTTGTAGGCACCGCCACAATGGCTGCGATGCCCGCTTCTTTCACGCGCATCCAGTTATCACCGACATCTTCAAAGTCCCATAGGGGTCGATCCTGCCCCACCATCAAGGCCACCGCTTTGGCTGCATCTAAGGCGGAACCTCCGCCAAAAGCAATCACCCCATCATGACCTCCAGCCTGATATGCTGAGACACCGTCGAGCACGTTTTGCCCTGTCGGGTTCGACTGAATATGGCTGAACACCTCACACGCTAAACCAGACTGTTTACAGGCTAACATGACCTGTTTCACCATAGGCAAAGCGGCCAAGCCTGGGTCCGTCACCAATAGGGGCGCCGACATGCCTAAACCTTTGCAGACTTCGGCCAACTCACTTATCCGGCCTTTGCCCACCAGCATATTACTTGGGTAATTCCAGTTTGCGCTTAATTCTGCCATCGTTTGTCTCAATTAGTATGTTCCAGCTCAGATCACTCAAGTATAAGATGCCTATATATAAGGTTTCTCAGTAAAGACTATATCGTTTCTTTAATATGAAAAGACTTCAAGCGTGTAAACGCGTCAAATCCACGTTTCGATAAAGTGACGCCGCGCCCGGTATGCTTTACCCCCGTCCAAGCCAGCTCAGGGTCTAAAAAATCACAACGATTGACAAAGAACGTACCAGTTTCTAGCTGTTCACCCAGCGCGACGGCTGCGTCGATGTCTTTTGTAAAAACTGAAGCCGACAGACCAAACTCACTGTCATTCATTAAACGCAGCGCCTCCTCATCGGAGTTTACTTTCATAATGCCGACAACAGGGCCAAAACTTTCTTCTGTCATCACACGCATCGTATGGTCTACGTTGGTCAAGACCTGAGGTGCCAAATAAGCAGTACCCGGTTTATCCAAATAAAAATCAGAGGGATCAATATGCGCCTCTGCCCCCTGCTCTTGGGCATCCTTGATCTGATCACGTACAAATTCTGCTGCACTTTCGTTGACTAAAGGCCCCAGTGTTATCTCCGGGTTATCCGAACGCCCCAATTTGTATTGCCTGGTTAATGCGACAAATTTAGCAACATAGTCGTCATAAATGGACTCATGCACATAGATTCTTTCTATGCCGCAACATGATTGGCCTGAATTGAAAAACGCGCCATCTACGGTACTTTCAACCGCATAGTCGATATCTGCATCTGCCCGGATATAGGCAGGGTCTTTGCCCCCCAACTCTAAACCGACACCGATAAAGCGACCCGTGACCGCTTCATCAATTTTAATACCTGAAGGCACTGAACCTGTAAACGCCACTGCCCCAATCTCATGAGATTGAATCGCCATTTCAGTATATTCATGACTCATATGTAAATACTGAAACACACCTTCAGGCAGACCCGCCTCTTTGAAGGCTGCAAATATTTGTTCTGCACATAAAGGCGTTTGCGATGAATGCTTCAAGATCACTGAGTTACCCGCCAATAGCGCAGGAATAATGGCATTGATGGGTGTATGTAAGGGGTAATTCCAGGGCGCAATGACCATCACCACTCCCACAGGGTCTTGGTGAATATAACGCCTGAATCCAGGCTTTTCAGACGTTTGTATCGGTGCGAGTGCCTCTTCTGCTATCGAGATCATATACTCGGCACGCGCAGCAAAACTAGCCACTTCGCCTTCGGCATAACGAATAGGACGACCCATCTGCCAACATAACTCTTTGGCAATGTGCGCTTTGTTATTTACAAAGGCCGCTACCGCTTTGCTGCAAAACAGCTTACGTTCAGTTAATGGGATGTTCTTCCATATTAACTGCGCTTTTTCAGCAAGCTCTAAGGCATCATGAACTTCTTGGATACCCGCTAGCTCACGCTCGACATAGAGTGAACCATCAATGGGTGAATAGGTTTTTTGTGTATGAGTCATAATGCCTCTTTTTAGCCTGACTATTTTTAGAGTTATTCTTCACGCTGTTCTTTAACAAATTTCACCGTAGCGAGCTATTAACTATTTTTAAAGACGTGGTCTATTAATTTTTTTAAAGAGTGATCTATTAAATAATCTCAAAGTACCTATCCATCTCCCAATCAGAAATATGCTTGCGGTATTCCCGCTCTTCCCATTCTCGACTGGCTGAAAAGTGCTCTACAAATTCATGACCAAATAAATCACGTGCGGCTTCTGAAGCCTTCAAACGTTGAGCCGCGTCCCATAAAGTACTCGGCAATTTGAGGTGAGCCGGATGTTCTTGCTCATAAGCATTACCCTTCACTTGGACTTCTGGCTGCCATTGTTGTTGAATGCCATATAAGCCCGAGGCCAATGCCGCCGCCAAGGCTAAATAAGGGTTACCATCGGCTGAGCCCAAGCGATATTCCACTCTTTGTGATTTGTCGCTACCGGGAATCACCCGCAAAGCCGTTGTTCTGTTCTCGACCCCCCAGGTGGCATCTGTTGGTGCCCAGAAACCGGGAATCAAGCGGGTATAGCTATTCACCGTCGGCGCGATCATACTCAAAAACTCGGGCATGAGTCGCTGCTGCCCGGCAACAAAGTGACGCTGAATCTGACTTATACCATGCGCCTCGTTCGAATCATAAAATGCAGAACCTTTTCCAGCAGCGGAACTTTCACGATGGCGTAAAGAAAGATGAATATGACCGCTTTGGCCAGGATAATCTTTAGACCATTTCGCCATAAACGTCGCCATTAGGCCATTTTGTTGCGCTAGAACTTTAATGAAAGTTTTGAACAAGGCCGCTTTGTCGGCCGCATGCTCGGCATTATCGACTGCAATAGCGGCTTCAATGACGCCCGGCCCGGTTTCGGTATGAAGCCCCTCTATTGGGAAGTCCATTTGTTCAGCCAATTCCAGTATCTGATGATATAGATCAGCATGAACCGAATTGCGCAGCACCGAATAACCAAACCAGTCAGGCGTCAGGGGCTGCAGGTTCTTAAAGCCTTTCTCACGTACGCTCTCGGGCGTTTCATTGAAAAGGAAAAACTCATATTCTAAAGCGGAAAAAACATCAAAACCCATCTCATGCGCTTTGTTAATTACATGCCTGAGCACATTACGCGGACAGACCTTTGCAGCCTCTCCAGCGAATTCACAGATAAACAGCAACATATTTTCTTCAAAAGGTAGCTCCCGACATGAGGAAGGGATAACACGCACAGGTGCATCCGGATAGCCGGTATGCCAGCCGGTGTAGGTACCGTTATCATATAACTGGTCTTTTGAATCCCAACCCAGCACCACATCACAAAACGCAAAACCATGATCAAGCGAAGAGAAGAACTTCTCCTTACTCATGTACTTACCACGCATCACACCGTCAGTATCAAAGAGTCCGACTTTAATATGTGTGAGCTGCCGTTCATTCACAATCCGTTTAGCGTCATCTACGGTGATTACTTGTCTTGCATCCATTTTATTACTTCCACAGCTTAGCTTGTTGTTATTTTGCTTTTGTCCTATTTATTGAGTTTAGACCAAGTTTCAGGAAACTCACTTTACTAGTACCGGCCATGTTTTCAATACCTGCCAAACATTCTGCATCATTAAGGGCTGGCCTTGCAGAGTAGGGTGAATACCGTCTGCTTGCATCATGCCCGCCGTGCCGACAAGACCGTCCATAAAAAAGGGCACCAGAAGCGTCTCATTTTTTTGCGCTAAGGCCTCATAAAGTCCCGTAAACTGCCCGGTATAACGTTCACCATAATTAGGTGGAATACGCATACCCAGCATGATGACTTGCGCACCACTCGCTTTAGCTTGCTGAGTCATGGCATCTAGGTTCGCTTGAATATGTTTAATAGGCGTACCGCGAAGACCATCATTTCCACCCAATTCTAAAATGACCAGGTCAGGCTGATACTGCTTCAGCGCGGCCGCAAACCGGTAGCGACCGCCTGTCGTTGTTTCTCCGCTAATACTGGCATTAATAATATTGAAGGCTTGATCTGTGTGCTCACGGCTTAAACGCTGCTTCATTAATTCAACCCAGCCTTTGCTTTTGTCTATCCCGAAACCTGCACTAATACTGTCACCCATCACCAGAATAGTATTTTTCGGAAGCTTCATTGATGAGACTGATGAAACAGTATTTCTCTGCGCTGTTTGCACTTCAGCACTTGTTTTTTCAGGTAGGCTCGCATAGCTTATGCTGACAAAGCATAAGTTCACCAGCACGGCCAATGTAAAAAATAAAATCATATTTGGAAGACGTAATAAATCATGAGCGAAGAGATTCAAACAAAACTCCTGTTAAAGTTGCAAAATGTTTCTAAGGTCGTTACCACCGGTAGCGAGGAACTCACCATCTTGCAAGGCATGAGTCTCGAAATCAAGTCAGGCGAAACAGCAGCCATTGTCGGCGCATCCGGTAGTGGCAAATCCACCCTGCTTGGTATTATGGCGGGTCTAGATGAAAGCTCTTCCGGTGAGGTTTGGTTGCAAGGCGAGCCCTTGCACCAACGCGATGAAGATCAACGCGCAGCGATTCGTGCGCAAGGCGTTGGATTTGTCTTTCAAAGTTTCCAATTATTACCGGGTTTAAGCGCGCTGGAGAATGTTAGTTTACCGATAGAAATGTCAGGTCAATATAGTTTGAAAGAAAGCGCAAAACGGGCAAAAGAATGGTTACAGAAAGTCGGTTTGGCGCATCGTTTAAAGCATTACCCACGCCAACTCTCTGGCGGTGAACAACAACGTGTCGCGATAGCGCGCGCCTTCTCTGCGCAGCCAAAAGTACTGTTTGCAGATGAACCCACCGGTAATCTTGACCAGCATACTGGTCAGCAGATTATCGACTTATTGTTTGAGCTCAACCGTGAACATCAAACTACGCTGATTTTGGTCACCCACGATGAAAGTCTGGCACAGCGCTGTCAGCGTCGATTGAAAATGGAAAACGGTGCCATCATCGAAGAACAAAAGCCACAGCCTGGGTATGGCCAACAGGATCATGAACAACAGGAACATGAACAACAGCTGCAAGAGACAAGTAAAACCACGCTGGATACGCCAGCATGAAGCAACATTCCAAAGCACATTCATCAGGCTTGTCCTGGCTAAAACTGATTCAGCTCAGCCGTGTCTCTCTTTGGCGTGAATTACGCGCAGGGCAAATGAACATTATTGTGCTGGCCTTGATTTTAGCGGTCACCGCCGCCACGATTATCAGCGTGTTTAGCAACCGTATCGATGCCGGCATGCTCAATAAATCTACCGAGCTTTTAGGTGCAGACCTACGCGTACGTTCAAGTAAAGCGCTGCCCGATAACTTCTATGATCACGCCCATTCTTTAGACCTGAAAACATCAACCACCCTCGAATTCCCCAGTATGGTGATGGTCGGTGATGAGATGACGCTCGCCGCCTTAAAAGCGGTTGATCAAAATTACCCTTTAAAGGGCAGTGTCATGGTCGCTCAGGATGCTTTCGCCTCCTTAAACGAGACCGATCAAACAGCCGAAGCAGATATCAAACTAAATTCTGAGGCCATTCATTCTGGCCCAAATACCGGTGAAGTTTGGGTAGAGTCACGTTTATTAGCGTTATTAAATGCCCAGGTAGGAGACGAAATAGCCGTAGGCCGTTCGACCCTGAAAATAGCCGCAGTCATCACTCAGGAAAGTGACCGGGGCGGTAATTTCTATAGCTTATCGCCTCGATTGATGATGCACCTTGATGATGTCGAAAATGCCGGTTTAATTCAAACCGGTAGCCGCGTCACTTGGCGTATATTAGCCGCCACCAACGCTAACTTGCCACCACAAAAAACAGCACAGATCGTAGATAATTATAAGCAATGGCTTAAACCACAGCTGGCGGCGCATCAAAGCATTGAGTCCTTATCAGATAATAATCAGGCTTTAGCGGGCGCGCTCGATAAGGCCCGTAGTTATTTATCCTTAGCTGCCATTCTCGCTATCTTATTATCGGGTATCGCTATTGCAATGGCGGCCAGTGATTATGCGCAACATCATTTTGATACCAGCGCCTTATTGCGTACTCTGGGTGCCAGCCGACGACAGGTTCTGAGCTTATTTACCCTACAGCTGCTATATCTCGCCATTTTATCCAGCGTCTTGGGTTTGATATTCGGTTCCCTTATTCAAAATGTCTTAGTCGATATATTAAGTGGTTTATTTGTGCGTGAGTTACCGCCAGCAGGCTGGACAGCCTGGGCCATTGCCTGTGCCACCGCGCCTTTTACCTTGCTCGGTTTTGCCCTGCCACATTTATTGCGCATTGGTCGGGTATCGCCGCTAAGAGTATTACGCCGGGAGCTTGAGCCCATGAGCTGGAATAGTTGGGCCATTTATAGCTTGGCGATTGCCGCAGTGTTTATATTAAGTTTCTGGTTCACTCGAAATCTAAAAATGTCGGCGATTATCGTGTTTGGCGGTTTCATCGCCTTACTGGCACTGATGGCCATCTTGCAAATACTACTAAAACTCGCCGCCGGTATTGTGCCTGCTCATCGTTTCTCCCTGTATATTCGATTTGCCTGGCAACATATTATTCGTGATAGTCGCAAGACTTCGGCGCAAGTATTAGCCTTTTCGATGATCTTAATGGTGATGATTATCATCGCCACGGTACGCAATGATTTATTGGCCGATTGGCAACGCAGCTTACCAGAGGATGCGCCCAATTTTTTCGCCATGAATATTCAGTCTTATGAGGTAGAGCAATATCAACAAACTCTGGATAAAGCAGGCTTCGAACGTAACCCGCTGTTTCCGATGGTGCCAGGCAGACTCACTGAGATTAATGATCAGAATGTTCAACTTGATGTGCAACTTAAAGAAGAGCCGGCATTACAACGAGACTTAGCCTTGACCTGGAGTGAAGCGCTGCCTTCTGGCAATAGAATTCTGCAAGGTCAGTGGCTGCAGACAAACGACAATGCCTTTGATGGGCCGCAAGTCTCCGTTGAAGCAGGGTTAGCAAAACGTTTGAAGATCCAATTAAATGATCAGCTGAGCTTTGACGTGGCGGGAGAGATATTCAAGGTCACCGTCACCAGTATTCGCAGCGTTGACTGGGGTTCACTCAGCCCGAATTTTTATATGATTTTTTCGCTCGATGTACTGCAGCACCTTCCCGTTAGTTACCTCACCAGTTTTCATGTACCGGCGCAGAAAAATCAACAATTAACGCAACTTATTCGTACTTATCCCACCATCACCTTACTTGATATGAGCATGGTGTTTATCCAGATACAGCGTTTATTGGAACAAGTGAGCCTGGCAGTCGAATATTTATTACTGCTGGTACTGCTCGCAGGTATATTGGTCTTAATGGCGGCGCTACACACAAGTTTGGATGAACGGATTCAGCAAGGCGCTATCTTACGTACTTTGGGTGCGAGCCGGGCGCAACTCAGGTTGAGCCAGTGGAGCGAGTTTGGCTTGTTGGGTTTGATTGCAGGAATCATCGCGCTGACAGGTGCAGAAGCTATTTGTTTCATTTTATACGATAAATTATTTGATCTTGATTACCAAGTCCAGTGGCCTCTTTGGCTCTGGCTACCGCTCAGCTCGACACTTTTAATTACTTTACTCGGCGCGTTAGCGACACGCCGCGTAGCTAAACAGCCACCCATTGTGGTGTTGAGGGAGGTGTAAGACCTTCCGTTTGGGCAGGGGGACCAAGTATCTCGATTTACTTAAAAGTTGGTTTTTATTGCCCTTACCGCTTTTCTAAATTTTTATTAACTTAACTGCGTAGCATTCTATGCAGTTTTGAATGCCACATTTAAATTCAAATAAATTAATGTGGTGAAAGTAATGATAAAAACAAAAGCATTATCCTTTAAGCTGCTCAAGTCAGCACTGGGACTATCCCTCGCAGCAAGCTTAAGCTCCGGTGTATCGGCCATTGGCATCGAAGATATTGTCGACGGAGGCAATAATTTCCCTTGGGAACGGGTCGAAATTGCCGGAACCAAATGCAGCGATGGTTCTCAGTATAAATTCTGGGTACATGACAACCCAAACTCAAGAAACCTGGTGATTATGTATGAAGGCGGCGGTGCCTGCTGGGATTATGAAAGCTGTAGTGGGGCATTAGGCCTACTAGGCGCATCTAACCCCAATGGCCTACCTGATGACTATATCACTCAACAAAAAGCCAAATATGTTTCTCCCATCGTAAATGGTGCCGACCCGGGTTTTCCCCTACGTTCG
>Ga0105348_1000205_pt1 | contig 44993 bp, 43 predicted proteins | sample EN8Hudsemesocosm_2_FD_83504 | JGI IMG/M metagenome (GOLD analysis project Ga0105348, IMG submission 83504) | Methane-oxidizing microbial communities from mesocosms in the Hudson Canyon - EN8C Hudson Canyon | ecosystem: Environmental > Aquatic > Marine > Cold seeps | place: Hudson Canyon... | reverse complement strand
GCTTTGTCAGCATCTTCGCCATTTTCAACATTGGCATCTACTGCGCCTTTGTACGCATGGGCACGGTTCATTAAACCTTTGCCGCAAACGCAGTTAAGCATCCAAGTTAGCTCTGGAATTTCGCGAATATCGGATTGACGATAGAACATGGTATTGTCAGTATCTAGGCCTAATGCAAGCCAAGTTGCCGCAATTTCCATGGTAGATTGGTGAACAAGCTTAGGGTCTTGGCATTTGATCAAGGCATGATAATCAGCCAAGAAGAAAAATGAATCAATTTCACTATTTTGGCTCGCTTCAATCGCAGGGCGAATGGCGCCAACATAGTTACCAAGATGCGGAGTACCTGTGGTGGTAATTCCGGTTAAAACGCGTTGCTTACTCATCAATTGCTCACTTATACACGAATACTGATCGCCGAATTTGACTCTAATTTAGATGGAGATAAAAGTGGCGGTAATAAAACCCGCCATCATACCTAAATTACGCCTTTAACTTAAGCGTTAAATTCGGTCTTGCAGTCATGCTCTGAGCGTTGATGAGCTAATAATTATGGTTTAAAGAGGCCTATTCTAGGAATGCCGTCGCATCACCTACACCCTGACGCAGCAATACGACTTCTTCGCCGGTCAAATCAAGTACTGTTGTGGCTTCAAACCCACAATATCCACCATCGATAACTAGATCTAAACTGTGTTCCAGCAACTGACGAATCTCATAAGGATCTGAAAGTGGTAGTTCCTCTCCTGGCATGATCAACGAGGTCGACATTAGCGGCTCATTCAATTCTTCTAGTATGGCCTGCAAAATTGCATTATCAGGCACTCGCATACCGATGGTTTTCTTCTTAGGCTGAATCAAGCGCTTTGGCACTTCTTTGGTCGCATCCAAAATAAAGGTAAATGCCCCAGGTGTATTATGCTTAAGCTGACGATAGGTCGCGTTATCTACTTTGGCGTAATTCGATAGCTCAGAGAGGTCTCGACATACCAAGGTGTAGTTATGCTTATCGTCTAATTCACGCAGCGTTTTTACCCGCTCCATCGCCGACTTGTCACCGATATGACACACTAAAATATAAGCACAGTCCGTTGGCAATACGACTAAGCCACCTTTTTGGATGATCTCAACCGCTTGCTTAACCAAACGTGCTTGTGGATTTTCTGGATGTATCTGAAAAAATTGGCTCACGATTGATCCTTACTTTACTTATATTGGGTATTTTATTAAACGCCGTAATTTTAGTTTGGCACATAATTGGTTTTTTGACCGCTATTTGCTTGCGCTCAGCATGAGGTTCATCATTGTACGGGTCGCTGCAAGTACTTCCATGTAAGCTCTAATGAGAGATCCCTCTCTCAGAAGCCCTTCAACGATAAACCCCATACTTCACCGCAACTAGCTAACAGCGACTTAATCCCATGCATCTGACTATCAAAACACCACGGCTTTGAGTAAATGATAAGCCGTCATATTTCTTTGAAACAGAAATGCAAGAGTTAACATTGACACTGGGGGCGATGAATTAGGTGGTTCGTTTTGGGTGGCGTCATTTCGCAACGGAGCGTCAGCGCCATGAATGCATGGAATGGCTGGCGAAATACGAGCTTACAGGGAGAGCGAAGCGGCGTATTCACAGCGTACCCAAAAACGAATTACCTGATTCAACGCATCAAACACTCTAGAGCCTTGGCGTTATAATAAACACCCAAATCAAAAATTAGTCCAAACTCCCACTACTTCTTCAGGCTTAGGAAAGGTAGGCATTACCCCCAAATCCAAACCAAATTTATTTGGCCCATGAAAGTCACTACCACAAGATCCTAGTAACCCCTCATCCATGGCTATCTTTTTCAACTGGCCTGACTGATTGCGATCCATCAAACCACAACAAATTTCCATAGCTTTGCCGCCGGCATACTGAAACGCAGCCACACAATCCAATAACTTAGTGCGCGTCAGATTATAATGATGAGGATGCGCTAAGACCGCTTGGCCGCCACTTTCAATAATCCACTTAACCACGGTTTCCATTTCTGGCCAGCCGGATTTCACATCACCTATCTTGCCCGCACCTAAATACTTCTTAAAAGCGGTTTGACGATCTGGCACCATGCCCTGCTCAACCATATACTGAGCAAAATGAGGGCGACCCACTTCTCCACCTGCTAAGGCTTCAACGGCAGAGAAATCGATTTCAACCTGCAGCTTCTTCTCTAAGCGTTGTGCAATCGTCTTAGCACGTTCTCTACGTACGTTTGTCTGCGTGCGCTCAGCCTCAACAATAACCGGGTGCGTTGGGTCCATATTCAAACCCACAACATGAATACCCATGCCGCGCCACTGTGACGACAACTCAATACCCGGTACTAGATTCAAACCACGCTCTTTCGCATAGCCCGCAACCTGTCGATAACCCGCCATCGTATCGTGATCTGTAATCGCCAAAGTGCTTACATTTCGATCAATTGCGCGATCGATTAAAACCTCTGGAGCCAAGGCGCCATCGGATGCTGTGGTATGACAATGAAGGTCGATTTGCGAAGCCATAAAAATTCCTCAATAATACCCCCCCATTGTATGCCCTAGGATATTGATCCACAAATGAAGTTACTCATTGATTTTCTCCCAATCGTCATCTTTTTTATCGTTTATAAAATGGCGCCCCAGTGCATTGAAACAATCAGCCCACTATTAAATGCTGATCAAATTCAATACCTCACAGACATGCCCGCGATCGTATTAGCGACTGCTGTTTTAATACCTGCAACCTTGCTACAGATTTTATATACCAAGATGTCCACGGGTAAAGTCGAAACCATGCACCTCGTAACCTTGGCACTTGTGGTTACCATGGGCGGTGCAACCGTAATATTACAAGATAAAACTTTCATCCAGTGGAAGCCAACCGTCGTAAACTGGTTGTTTGCAGCCGCCTTCTTGGGTAGTCGCTTTATTGGAGAAAAAACAATACTTGAACGTATGATGGGGCAAAATTTAACATTGCCACCCGAAGCATGGAAAAATTTAACCTATGCATGGGTCGCATTTTTTACCTTTAGTGGTGTCGCAAACATCTATGTTGCTTATAATTTCTCCGAAGATATTTGGGTAAACTTCAAATTATTCGGTTTATTGGGCTTAACCATCGCATTTATTGTTGCTCAATCTTTCTACTTATACCGCTTCATGAACCCAGAAGGCGAGGAAAAATAATATGTGGTACGCCATTATTAGCCAAGATGTCGAAAATAGTTTAGAAAAACGCTTAGCGGCTCGCCCTGCACACCTTGAACGTTTGCAAGCACTAAAAGCAGAAGGTCGTCTCTTAATTGCGGGGCCACACCCTGCTATTGATAGCGAAGACCCTGGCTCTGAAGGTTTTACTGGCAGCTTAGTCGTTGCTGAGTTTGATTCATTAATCGCGGCACAAGCTTGGGCCGATGAAGATCCTTATGTAGAAGCAGGTGTTTATCTACACGTTGTCGTTAAGCCCTTTAAAAAAGTGCTGCCTTAACATTTAACGTATAAACAACTACTATCAACCAACAACTAAAATATAACGATACACGTTAAAAGGTGACACGATTGAAACAGTTATTTTGCATGGTCCTATTAACCTTAGTAACCATTACAAGCTATGCAGCCGTTGAAAAACGCTACGTCAGCGACAAACTTTGGCTTCAATTACGCAGTGGCCCAGGTAACGACTTTAGAATTTTAAAAGCACTGGCCAGTGGTTCTCACCTAATTTACATGGAAGAAACTGAAGATAAGAATTACACCAAAGTTACGACAGATAAAGGGATCGAAGGCTGGGTACTGACCCGTTTCCTCGAGAACGAACCTGTTGCAAAAGAAAAGCTAATTCTAGCTCAACGTAAATTGGTTAAAGTTCAAGCTGAACTCGATACGCTGGTGAAAAAAAGCGATGTCTTAAGCCAAGAAAAATCATCACTTTCAGGTGATCGTTCAAGCTTAACCCGTGATAAAAAGAATCTAGAAAAAGAGCTTAAACGCATTAAAGCAATTTCCGCTAATGCACTGCAGCTCGACAGTAAAAATACTAAGCTAACTAAACGTAATCAAGAGCTTGAGATTCAGCTAGAAACATTAACCGCTGATAATACTCGCCTTAAAGATAACAAAGAGCGTACCTTTATGATCATTGGTGGTGGCTTAATTATCTTTGGCATTGTGCTTGGTTTAGCCATTCCTGCAATGCGTGGCGGTCGTAAATCAGCTGGATGGTCTTAATTCAATACGGCTTTCTTATTAGCAGTAATTATCTTTAGTCGCTGTTAATTGTAGTAGTGCATCACTTTGCACTACTACAATCTGAACAATTCATGAGTTTGATCAATATTGGTATTTTCGTTGCTTGCTAAGATTTCATATTATTTTGATCGAGCCCTTCCAAATGCCAGTAACACATATATCCCGTCGATTAACGTTTAAACCCCTAGCTTTTAAACTTCTAGCTTGCCTGCTAATCGCCATCCCTTTCTCTTCCCAAGCGAACACCGCTAGCCAGAGCTCTAATAACACAAGTTCTAAACTCTCGAATTCAGCGACTCTCGTTTCGTATCTATCCGACGGCACAGCCATCAACAAAGCGGGCCGCCAGCGTATGCTGAGTGAACGCATTGTTAAAGCTTATATCCAGTTGAGCATGGAAGTGGATATGCAGAAAGCCGAGAAGCAATTCACACAAGCCCAAGAATTGTTTAGCCGACAGTTACAAGAGCTTAAAAATTACGCCCCAACAAATAACATCGCGCACAACATTGATGCAGTAGAGAGGCAATGGTTTAAAGTTAAAAACTTAATAAAAGGGACACCAACGGCAGACATAATTCCACAACTTATTCCACTAGGAGAAGAACTGGTTGCTCGCTGCCATCAAGTTGTTTTAGACATTGAACGCTTTGCAGGAAATTCAAGCGCTGCATTAGTTAATACATCTGGACGTCAGCGTATGCTGAGTCAGCGCATTGCCAAATATTACTTTGCTCATTTGTCAGGGCAAAGACAAGATAAAACAATTGAGCACTTCGAAACCAGCTTGCTTGAATTCGAACAAGGCTTACAAACACTCAGCGCTGCTCCTGAAAACTCAGCGGCAATCAGCAAAGCACTGAACAAAGTGAAGGCACAATTGAGATTCTCAAAATCGGGTTTTAAAGGGCTAAAAGATGGCTCTTATGCTCCCCACGTCATTTCTCGTACCACAGAGAGTATGCTAAACCGAATGGAGAACATTACTCAACAATATGAAAACCTCCATAATGAGTTGAATGATCAACAATCGCCTAGCTAATTCAAGCTTATTTAAGCTCTTAGTATTTTTTATACAATTAGCGATGACTAGACAGTGCACTCGATTCAGATCTCTATTATGATGCTTGGCAACTTATAAAAACCAAAATTAATCATTGGGGATCTGACTATGCGCTTTACTACTCTGGCTCTAAGCCTTCTATTATCACTATCTTTTTCTGCTCAAGCTGAAACAACCGCTACGCCGATGGCCGATAAGCAGGCAACTACAACAGAAGCCGCAAAAACTATCGACCTTATTATTGAAACTAACATGGGTAAAATCGAAGTTGAGCTGAACGCAGAGCTCGCCCCAATTTCGGTGGCTAACTTCATGCAGTACGTAGAGAGCGGTTTTTATAACGGCACCATTTTTCACCGTGTAATCAATAATTTCATGGTACAAGGTGGCGGCTTCGATAAGTTCATGCAGAAAAAGAAAACTCTGCCAATGATTAAAAATGAAGCTAAAAATGGCTTAAAGAATGATCGTGGTACCCTATCTATGGCACGAACAGGCGTTGTCGATAGCGCTAGCAGCCAGTTCTTTATTAACCATAAAGATAATGACTTTTTAAACCATGGCGGTCGTGATTATGGTTACGCCGTATTTGGTAAAGTAACAAAAGGCATGGACGTTGTTGATGCCATTGCTCGTGTGCAAACTAAATCGGGTGACGTTCCAATCAACCCTGTTGTTCTTAAAAATATTCAATTAAAAGAAATTGCCGCACCCGTTGCAGTTAAAGTTGATGCAGCAAAAGCTCAATAAGTATCCGCACCAGAAATATCAGAGGTTCTATTGGCCTTTTAACACTATTTAGTTAAAACAATAGAGCCTTCTTTTTGAGCCTTCTCTCAATTTTTTTGCCGTATCGCATACCACTCAAGCCAAGCTCAGGCTAAAATGACGCCATCTCTTCATTATTCATGAGCTGGTCCGTTGAAAAAATCACCCTCAAACCCTCTGTCTAAAAAGTCAAATTCAGCCGCTGATAGCAGTATCACGCAAGCTTCCCTACGCCAAGCTAACATCCTTTGGGATGAGCAAGGTCAGCCTAAATCTGAAGAGTTTGACGATTTTTATTTTAATACTGACAGTGGTATTGAGGAAAGCCGCTACGTCTATATCAATCCCAGCCAATTGCAGCAAAGATGGCAACAGCAAGATGGGACATTCACAGTAGTAGAGACAGGATTCGGCACAGGGCTTAATTTTATTTTGACCTGGCTTGAATGGATCGCCTTTCAAGATAAAACCAGCGCTAGCAGCAGACAAGTAAGTAATCACTTACATTTCATTAGTATTGAGAAAAGCCCTTTAGATAAAGAACAAATAATAAAAGCATTAAAGCAATTCCCTGAGCTCAATACCTTAACTGACCAGCTTATTGCCGAGTACCCGCTATTGATCAAAGGCTTTCATAGCCTGCAGTTTAAAGGTCAGAGCATCAGTTTAACGTTAATTTTTGATGATATTAACTCTGCTCTCCCCCAGCTAAACGGTCCAATTGATGCTTGGTATTTAGATGGATTTTCACCGTCAAAAAATCCAGATATGTGGACAGACACATTATATTCCTCGATGGAGCGATTAAGTCATCCAGGCACTAGCATCGCAACGTTCACCGCTGCCTGCGATGTTCGTCGTGGATTAAGCGCCGCAGGTTTTGCACTGAATAAAACGACCGGTTTTGGCCATAAACGCGAAATGATGCACGGTGAATTTATTCAAGGCCAGGGGCCGCTGACCAATCCACTAGATCACATAAAACCTTGGTTGAAGCCACAAAATAAGACTCTCAAGCATATTGCTATTATCGGTGCTGGCATTGCCGGCTGTACGACCGCCTACGCCTTGGCACGCCGTGGAATCAAGGTAACAATAATAGATGAGCACGGCATCGCGACTGAAGCTTCTGGCAACCCTCAAGGTGCGATGTACGCTAAACTCGCCGCTGGTGAAGCGACTCACAGCGATATTTATATACAAGGCTATTTGCAATCACTACGTTGGCTACATCAACATTTAGAGCCTGGAGATGGCTGGGATAATTGCGGCCTGATTCAGCTAGCAAGTACCGAAAAAGAAATTAAGCGCCAACAAAAATTTATTGAAAATACCCACTATCCAAAACAATTACTGCACAGTTTAACGACTGCAGAAGCTTCAGAAATTAGCGGCCTAACAATGAACAGTGGTGGGTTATTTTTCCCACAAGCAGGCTGGGTAAGCCCACTTCGCTTATGCCAACAACTTGTTAAGCATCCATTGATTCAACTAGAAAAAAAACCGATCACTGAGTTAGTGAATATTGAAGGTGAGTGGCAACTACACAGCCCTAACAATTCTGCCGAATCCAGCAAAACATATAGCCATGTTGTTATTGCGTGCGCCAATAAAAGCCAAAAGTTATTACCCAACTGCTACTTGCCGACTAAATCGATTCGAGGACAGCTCACTTATTTAGATAAAAACGAAGCTGAAAGCAAAATCAATCAGAAAGAGATCAACCTAAAAACGGTTTTATGCGGTAAAGGCTACATCGCGCCGGCCAACAATGGAACGTATTGCTTAGGCGCAAGCTACAACATCAAAGATGATGAAACTGATTTACGCCTGAGCGATCAGCAAAAGAACTTTGATTACCTTAATGATTTTGGTGAAGAATTTAAGATCTTACATCAGCAACTTAACCAGCCTAATCAAACCCTATTGCCAGGGCGTACAGGGTTTCGCTGCACAACACCCGACTACTTACCCATGGCAGGTCCATTAATTGACGAAGTGGCCTTTGATAGCGACTTTACTGCCATTCGAAAGAACCTTGCGCGCTACCCAAGACAACAAGCCAAATTTCATTCGGGGCTGTATTTAAATATCGGTCATGGTTCACGCGGATTAACCTCTGCCCCCCTCTGCGCTGAATTAGTGGCGTCTTATATTTGTAACGAGAACTTCCCTATGGCAAAAGACCATGCAGAAGCGCTGCTACCTGCTCGTTTCTTAATTAGGGAAATGGTGCGTAATAAACGCTAAGCACTGTCTTTATTCTAGTTTTTGACCGAGTCTAGATCGAGTTTTGAATCGGTATTCGGTACGCTGTGGATGCTAGAACGTTTAGAGCGCACCCTAATGGCGCGCATTTCTTCTTGCAGTAATTTGCACTGAGCACGAACAATCGCTAGATCATGCTTCATTTCATCAATATTAATTAAAGCCGCAGAAATAGTGCGCTTTAAGCGCTGGCGGGAAATATCATTCATACAGCCCCCTAACTGGTTGCCTTTCTTGCTATTTAGCTTAAGCACAAGATAATGCGCTTAAGTTAGACGTTGGATTTCCAGTCTCGACTATTAACAATTTGGCAGCTTTGACTCATAGGGTCAAATAGTAGGGTTAAATGACCTGTTTTCAATTGACCTTCAACCTGACCAATTTTGTCAGCTAGACTGCATTCAAATTCGCCATAATCCGTACCATCTCGGCTAGCAAACTCCTGTACTATGCCTGCTAGAGCATCGGCAGATAGGGTTTTATAAGGAATTTCTATGACGCCTGCTTCATCGTCATCATAATCAGGAGGGCCATCGCTCACAGTAGACATAGATACCTATACTTAGATATTGAAAAGAAGAGATTAAAGATTAGAAACTAAAATTAGAAACTGAAGAGCCGAAAACTACGATCGAGATCCAGGATTGAAAGCCGATTCACGCTCCCACTCACAAACCATCTTCAACTCACTATCACTCGGATTATGCCCTGTACCCGCACTTTCCCAAGTAAACGTATGCTTCCCAGACAGTTCAGTTTCAAGATGTACTGTCGCACTCGTCCAATACATTGAACGTAGCATGGCTTCAAAGCGGCTGATCCAGCGCTCCCATTCATATTCGATGGAATTATAAGACGCAGCAAAATGAATCAATTGGGTATGGTAAGTCCCTGAATAGACATCAGGTCCTGGCATGGCAAACATCTCACGCGAGAGAAATGGCCAATCATCATCCAAACTAGAAGGCAATTCCTGAATGGCCGCCCAATTAGTTCGGCGACGGCGATACGCTTCGAGCTCTCCTCCCGTAGGAATATCTCGAATAACACCATAGACTATCGATTCTTGATCAAAAGATGACACAGCTAAAGAACCACCTAAAACATGAAGCTACTAATTAAAGAGAATATATAAAGGAATTATATGCGAATCAGCATGATAAGTTATTTTTATAGAATAAAAAATGCCGACTGATTAAATAATATTACTAAATATTATAATGAGTCGGCAAATAGGTCTATCTGACTAAATTTCGTACGTGCAGCTACTTATTAGCGACGTTCAATATTTTAGCTTGTACATAACTACCAGGGGCATCTTCGATGATGGTTAACTTGCTATCACCAGGGATACGCTTAGCAACTTGGGTTTTATCTTCTTTAGTTGCCCAAGTTTGCCAATCGGTCCACCAAGAACCATCATTTTGCTTCGCATCTTGATACCAAGCATCTGCCGTTTCAGGCAAAGCATCATTGGTCCAATAGCCATATTTATTCGCTTTTGGTGGGTTGATAACACCGGCAATATGGCCAGAACCACCTAAAACAAAGCGTGATTTGCCAGATAAATTCTTAGCACCATCGTAAGTACCTTTCCACATGGCAATATGGTCTTGAGCTGTGGATAGAAAATACGTCGGAACCTTCACCGCTGAAAGATCAATTTTAACTCCGCCTAATTCCAAACTGTCCTTTTCTTTCAAACGATTATGCAAATACATGTTACGTAAATAATAAGAGTGCATGGTTGATGGTAAATTGGTTGAATCTGAATTCCAGTACAGCAGATCAAACGCTGCAGGGCGCTTACCTTTCAAATAATTATTAATAAAGAAAGACCAGAATAAATCATTTTCACGTAGTGTATTAAAACTAAAGGCCATGGCACGACCATCAAAATAACCCACCGCATCCATTTGCTTTTCTAAAGCAGAAATCGCAGTATCGTTAATAAATACGCCTATTTCGCCAGGGTCTTTAAAATCAATTAACGTTGCTAAGAACGTAGCCGATTTAATGCGCTCATCTTTTTTCTTTTGTAAATAGCTCAACGTAGTTGCTAGAAGCGTACCACCTAAGCAATAACCAATGGCATTCACTTCTTTCTCGCCAGTTGCTTTTTCGATAGCGTCTAACGCCGCAACAGGGCCTTCTAGCATGTAATTCTCAAAGCTCTTATCACGCAACCCAGGTCCTGGATTAACCCAAGAGATACAAAATACGGTATGGCCTTGATCAACAAGCCACTTCAAATAAGAGTTCTTTTCACTCAAGTCGAGAATATAATATTTGTTAATAAAAGGAGGTATAACTAATAGCGGACGCTTCTGAACTTTTGCAGTCGTTGGCGAATATTGAATCAGTTGCATCATATCTGTTTGATACACAACCTTGCCTGCAGTCGTTGCAACATTACGCCCTACCTTAAAAGCTTCCATATCAGTCATGGAGACATTCAAGCTGCCACCTTGGCTAGCATCTAAATCTTTTAACAGCTGTTCCATACCATCTAATAAGTTGGAACCACCGGTCTCTAACGTTTTGCGAATAACCTCAGGGTTTAATCCGGCAAAATTTGTTGGCGATAGCGCACTCACTAGTTGGCGTACTAGATAATCTACTTTCTGACGGCTTTTATCAGACAAGCCATCGGCATCACCGACCATATCGGTTAATGACTCACTCTGCAGAAGATAAAACTGTTTAATGTAATCAAACATTACATTCTCAGTCCATTCTGCATCGTTAAAACGGCGATCCCCTTTTTCAGGATGAATCACAGCCTCAGTTTCTTTACCTAAAAACTTTAACGCAGTATTTTGAAATAATGCCTGCTGCTTTTGCATCAGTTGAATTTGATCAGCAACTACCTTTGTCGGGTTACGATAAACAGCTTCACTCAGTTCTTCAAACGCCTTACTAAAATCATTCATGATTGAAGCTGAAGGATCTTCATTACTGGTTTCTTGATTCGCTGCTTTTTCCCAAAAACGATAAGCTTGGTCAGTGGCTTTAGTCGCCATTTCCATAAAATCGGTGATGGTATTTTCAACTGGCTGGCTCATTTCTTAATCCCTGAAATAAAAATATAGATAAAAAAGAATAAAAAAAACCGCAAGTAGTATCTAGCCTAAGGCCAATACTAAACAAGCGGTTTTCATTAACTAAAACGGCTATGCAGCTTTAGAAGTTTTAGCTTTATTAGGCGCTGTTGCTGTTGCAGCAGATGCTGCAGAAGTAGCTGTACTACGAGCTTCTTCCATAATTGCTTCAACTTGGCCTTTGAACTCTACAGCCATTTCAGAAAGAGATTTTGCATCTTCCATGATTTTTTTGTTTAGTTCAGTTGTTGCTTCAGCCTGTGAAGAAGAAAAAGAACGCATAGAATCTGCATCCTTAATTTCAGCCGCTTTTTTCATTTGATCGATACCAGCATCTGCATAAGACTTAATTGCATTCAGTTGGAATTCAGTCATCTTTTCCATATTGCCAACAAACAAAGCACTAAACTTCTGCATTGGGCTATATAGGTTTTTAGTTTGCTCAGCAAATGCGTTTAAAATATTCTCTTGCATGGTCTTACTCCTTCAAGGATTGTTTTCCGTTATGGGCACAAAGATTGTAGGCGTGAATATCTTACAGTTGTGTTACCGATGCCACAAAAATTAACACTAATTAGATTAAAATAATGTTTTCGTATGAGTATTTTTTTGGGGCCTGTAACATTCGCGACAAAGATCAATTATTCAGTGAACAAAAAGACTAATAAATAGTTAAAAACATTAATAACCATGCAGCAACATGGATTAACCAATACCGCTATTTATATGCATTACAGCTCCAACATAAGAAACAACTTACTATCAATTAGATCGACAACTTATTAATACAAAAGTATTAGTGCAATCTTATATATAGGAATTTGTTATTATATTATTTGTCACTAAAAGTATCACTTATCCGACGAATCATTTGAATGATTCGTTTTTGATCCATTCATATAACCTGACATCATATCCATGAAAGTTTTTTGCACTTGATCCAGCGACTTCATGCTTTCTCCCATCATCGGCTTAAATAAGCTCATGGCATCGTAGCCCTCTTCACCCGCCAACATTTTTTCGGTCATACCCTTCATTACTTCGCTTTGAAATTCTTGTAAATCAGGCAACCCCATAACACGACGAAATTCTTCAGGAGTCATATCAAATTCAACATTTATTTTCATCATACAGTCCATGTTTAATGTTAGTTTTAACTTTTATTATTATTTTAACAATAGTTATAAATTACAACTATGCCATTGAGCTTAGCGTACTTTGTTTTCCTGCGGCAAGCCGTAATACGCAATAATTGCCGCAATTACGGCAATAACTGCTGCCGCGACAAAAACCCAAACAGCGCCATATGCAGCCCAAGCTAGCCCAGCAAAATAAGCCCCCAGTGCGCCGCCTAAGCCAAAGCCTAAACCACTGTATAATGCTTGCCCATGCAATTGCTGCTTTCCCGGATAAAAGATGGCGATGTATTTAATAGAGACGACATGCAATAAGCCAAAACTAAAGGCATGCAAACATTGAGACAAGATCAGAACAATTCCAAACTCAGCACAATACGCAGTCAATAACCAACGCACGGTTGTTAATGCTAAACATAAGATTACCAGCTCTCGTAATGACCAGCGTTTAATAAACAACGCTATTTTCCAGAAAATAATAATTTCAGCCAATACCCCCAGCGACCAAAATAAACCAATCATCCAATGACTGTAATCTAGCTGCTGAAGATAAATACTAAAGAACACATAATAAGGCCCATGAGTAATTTGCACTAAAACATTGATCGCTAAAAAACTGATTAGGCCCCAGTTTAAATATTTATTAGCGCTCTCTTTAGCGCCATCTTTACTAGGCGTTTTATTATTATCTTCGTTAATATAATCGAGTGTCGATTCATTCACTTTCTGCTGAGGTGCAATCAAAGTAAAGCTATTGACTGCGATCCCCAGCATTAAAACCAGCATAATGGCCGGTAAATAATTTAAGCTGATAAGATCAAAGGCCCAACCTAATAGACTGACTAGCACAATGAAACCAATCGAGCCCCATAAGCGAATACTGCTATAGGCATCCAAATCGTTTCTAATGTGGTTTAACGTTAGAGTTTCATACTGAGGTAAAATCGCCGACCAGAAAAATCCATAGGCCAACATGATCACTGCATAATGCCAAAACTCGGTTGCCCAATAAATTGCGGCAAAACAAACAATCATCATTACTCCACCCAAGCGTAATAACTGGATGGGCGAAATAATATGCTCAACTAGATGACTGAAACTTGCCCAGATATTTGGCGCAAAAATACGAACTGCACTGAACAGTGCCAGCAAAATTCCAATATCGGCAACATCAAAATCCTGCTTCTGCAGGTACAATCCCCAAAAAGGCATGATGCAGCCAATGAGAGCAAAATAAAGGCCATAAAAGCCTGACAATCGCCAGTACGGCACCTTCAAGGATACACTCATAGGAGTTCTCTAAATCGACGGTTTTAAAAATAGGATGGTTTGAATAAGCAACTATTCATCAGGTTTTATAAATCGATCCATTACTGGATCTTTATTCCACAAAACGGCGTAGATACGTCGCTTCGCTATCCCTGTAGCCTTAGGTTCGGCAATCCCTGCCTCGCATATTTGCTCCATAATTACCCAATAATAGATCTAATGCTGGCTAGACTTTAATTATCTGAATAGTTACTAAAATAAAAACAATTTAAAAGGAAAGTCGCTAGACCCACGGACATGGGCCTAGCTCAAGCGACATCAATTAAGCTGGCGGTTAATCAACCTGGCCATTAATTATAGGCGTTGTGCAAACAACATCTGCATTTTGGCCACGGTTACGTAAAAAGTGGTCCATCAATACAATGGCCATCATTGCTTCGGCAATCGGTGTCGCGCGAATGCCTACACAAGGATCGTGACGACCCTTAGTAATCACTTCAATCGGCTCGCCTGCACTATTAATAGAGCGGCCAGGAATAGCCATGCTCGAGGTTGGCTTCAAAGCAATGTGAGCAATAATATCTTGGCCAGTACTGATACCACCGACGATACCGCCGGAGTGGTTAGCTAAAAAGCCTTCTGGCGTCATTTCGTCACGATGCTCTGTGCCTTTTTGAGCGACACAATCAAAACCATCACCAATTTCAACGCCTTTAACCGCGTTAATACTCATTAATGCATGCGCTAATTCAGCATCTAGGCGATCAAAAATCGGCTCACCTAAACCCGGCTTCAAGCCCGAAGCCGTCACAGTGATTTTAGCCCCTACTGAATTACACTCTTTACGCAGTGCTTCCATATAAGTTTCCATTTCTGGAACTTTAGATGCATCAGGGCAGAAAAACGGATTATTACGAACTTCATTCCAATCGAAATTCTGATTATCTATCTTAATCGGGCCTAGCTGAGATAAGTAACCACGAACCTCAATGCCTTTGGCTAATAAAAACTTCTTCGCTACCGCACCTGCCGCAACACGCATCGCCGTTTCACGTGCAGAAGAACGACCACCACCACGATAATCACGGAAACCGTATTTATGGGTATACGCATAATCAGCGTGAGCCGGACGGAAAGTATCGGCAATATTAGAATAATCTTTCGAACGCTGATCCGTATTTTCAATGATCATGCCAATCGGTGTACCGGTCGTTTTGCCTTCAAATACACCAGATAATATTTTTACCTGATCAGGTTCACGACGCTGAGTGGTAAACTTAGACGTGCCTGGCTTACGTAAATCTAAATCATGCTGCAAGTCCGCTTCACATAATTCGATACCTGGAGGACAACCATCCACAATACAGCCTAATGCGATTCCGTGACTCTCACCAAAGGTCGTTACAGTGAAACTTTTACCAAACGTATTACCTGACATATCTGTATCCGTTTTAAATTATTATCAATACTAAAAAATTATAAGACTGAATTATTTCAACGCAAGTGCCGCTGCACACTCATCGAGCTGATCTGCGGTTAAAACAAAAACACCATGACCACCTGATTCGAATTCTTGCCACATAAAAGGCACCATTGGGTATGCATCTTCAAGTGCAGGCCAGCTATTACCCACTTCAACAATGAATAAGCCATCATCGGCTAAATATTGTCGTGCCTGAGCCAGCATAATACGGACAAGGTCCAAGCCATCTTCCCCAGCAGCGAGTGCTAGTTCAGGTTCATTATGAAATTCTTCTGGCAAGCAACTCATATCATCCGCATCAACATACGGAGGATTAGAAACGATGATATCGTATTTACCATCAGCGGCTTCAAAAAGATCTGACTGCAGGGCCATAACTCGATCACCTAGCTGGTGACGGCCAATATTTTCGTCCGCTAAAGTAAGGGCTTCAAACGAGATATCCAACAATTCAACATGGGCATCCGGAAATTCAGTCGCACAAGCAATACCAATGCAGCCACAGCCGGTGCATAAATCGAGAATACGATGAACTGACTTGCTGCCAATCCAAGGCTGAAAACGCGCCGCAATGAGTTCAGCAATCGGCGAGCGAGGAATTAATACGCGCTCATCGACAATGAAAGGCAATTCATAGAACCAAGCTTCACCCGTCAAATAAGGTGTAGGCATACGTTCATTAATTCGGCGAGCAAGCAGCTCAATGACCGTCTGACGCTCAGTACGGGTCAGTTTAGCGTTCTGCCAAGCGTGATCGATACTCCAAGGCAGATCTAATGCATGAGTTACCAGCATTACCGCATCGTCACGAGAATTATCGGTGCCATGGCCAAAGAATAAATTCGCTTTATTCATCTGACTGATGCCCCAGCGCAGCATATCCTGTAAGGTCGAAAGCTCATTCAAAGCTTCTTCACACGCTTCTGGTGTTAAAACAAAAGGGGTTGTATCAGACTCTAGAATACTGGACACAGGTACACCGATGATAAAAATTTAGGGGCATATTCTATCATCGAGGCGGCTTTCAACCAAGCCCATAGAGGCCCAGATGTGGGGGATGCCTAGCCTAAGCGCTGACCATATAAACTACTATGACCCTGCTCAAAAGCATCCAGTGCTTGTTTTGCTATATTCTGCCCCAGCTCGACCAGCTCTTCTGTACGATGGAATTCATACATTTCACCACTCGACTGAGGTATTCTGACCAATAAATCAGGAGGATAACCTGCTATTTTATATTGGCTTAAAGAGGCCTGCATCACTTCAAACATTTGATACAGAATCTCAAGTTTACCTAAGTTGGATACACTTTTTCGCGCTTTCGCCTTAACCGCTTCTTCATCGTCAGCCACCAGCTCATCATCACTGGTAAACCACTGGCTGGCTTTGTTCACTAGTGAATTTAGCCAGTCATTCTTATCAACCATCTCTTCAATATTTTCAGCAGGCTTTGCTTGGGCCTCACTATCTTTGCCGTTACTCAGATCAGGGATAGGTACATCAGCATTAAGATCAATGGCGATAATGTGATCTGCATGGGCTGAAACCGATGCTGCAATAGGTAATGGGTTTAATACTCCACCATCAACAAATAAGCGTTCATCTAGCCTAACGGGTTGAAACAAGCCTGGAATAGCAGCGGAAGCTCGCATTGCTTGCTCTAGGGGGCCACGTTGAAACCAGACCTCTTTTGAGTGAGCCAAATCCGTCGCGACTGCGGTAAAGGGAATTTCTAGATCTTCAATATTAATGTCATCCAGCATATCGGCTAACATCGAGAAAATTTTATCGCCACGAATAGCGCCATTGCTAATAAAACTAAAATCAACCAAGCGTAATAAATCGATGTAACTGAGAGATTTTGCCCAATCATAAAATTCATCTAATTTTCCAGCGCAATAAAAGCCGCCGACAATGGCCCCCATAGAACAGCCAGATACAGAGATGATCTGATAGCCTCTTGCTTCAATCTCTTTGATGACACCAATATGAGACATACCCCGTGCACCACCGCTGCCGAGGACTAACGCGACTGTTTCAGCCAATGTAACTTCTCCTTATACAATGTCTGACATTAGGTTTAAGGTTTAAATACCCTTTATTTTGTGCTGTTTAGTGCTGACGTGGCCATAACATAAAGCGTAACTGAGGCTTTAATTCCTCTCCTGCTGGCAAGGTCAGTGCACCATGGCCAAAAACCTGAATTTCAAAATCTTCATAGATCGCAGCGCGTAACTGTTGTGCCAAGCGATTAGAGCAAGCAAAATTGTCGGCCATATTATTCGCCTGATAACAGTGAACAACTAAATAGAGGCGACGTTTAATACTAGAATCTAGGTTTTTAAGCGTATCAATTAAGACCGATGACTTCTTCTCATCAATACGACCGTCTATAGCAAACATACCTTCAAGCCATCCAGAGTCTTGCTGCAAAGTATCAATAATCTGTTGTCGTTCAACTTCTTGCTCAGTTACCGCATCACGAGTGGTAATCTCATCTAGGTTAAAATACAGTTTTTGCTTGCTACGTTGCACAGCATACAATACAAATATGCGGTTGATTTCACCCGGAACCATAGCAACAACATACGCTTGATTCGCATCACGGCCATAAAGCTTGGCATTTTTAAATATTTTGTTGGCCCAGAAATTACTGCTACCACAATCTAAACCCGAACAGCGATACATTACCTGAGCACCTTGCCACTGAGATAAAAAATGCTCTAAAACTTGCTCAACTTCATGATTGATTGAAAGCTGCCAAAATTGGCGATTTACATCGCCGACAATTAAGCGCTCAACTTCACCCGATGTCTTCGCTTGCTTACGCTTTAACTCAGACAGCACCAACCGATATTCTGAATTTTTAACTTGGCTTTCTTCGACCAGTTCGGCACGAGGAAAATCGACCCATTTTTTCGCCTCAGCATCCGCTGCCTGAACCATAGCAACGCCGAAAAAATTGAATGATAATAGGGAGATAAAGAACACGGACAAGCAAGATTTTAATTTCATCGCTTGCTTAAGGGAACTCATAACCGATAATTGCATCTTATAAACTCTGTAGATAATATTCTAAAATAATTTAATCAAATTGAGGTTACCATGGCTGAACCTAAATGCCCTAATTGTGCCATTGAAGGCATCGAACATTTCAAATCCAAAGACAGCATAGAGCGTGCAAAAAATGGAACCCCTTGGTTCATTTTAGTCTATTGTGGAGAATGTGGTCATGTTCATCAAACATTGGCCAAACATGTTTTCACAACATCGACTTCATCTCCCTTTATAATGCCTAATTTGAAATAGATTATTGCTGGTTATGCTTAGCCCGAACTCTCCATTTTGCTGCGATCATTGCATTCAATGCCGCTTGCCTGTGACCCATTGCGTATGCAATAAGATCAAGCAGGTTGAACTGCCTTTTAACATTATGCTCTGTTGTCATAGCAAAGAATGGCAACGTAATGATAATACAGGCCAATGGGCTTTATTAAGCAGCAAGAATATTGCTCGTATAAAATGGCACCGTAAAGCTGAACTCATTCACCCTGCAATATCAGCCAAGGCGATTATTAATGAAGATGGCCATTATTTATTATTCCCTTCGGATGACGCAGTTAATATCCAGCAATTACTCCAAAATACGACCGACCTACAGCCAATAAATCAAAAACCACCTCAGCTAATAAAACAACTTTGGGTGATAGACGGCACATGGCAAGAAGCCCAAAAAATGTTAAATCAAAGCCCTTGGCTTAAAGCGCTGCCCAAAGTTAAGATTCTAGCGCCCGAGGGGCAGGCTTTAGAGAGTCAGTTTCAATTACGCCGAAACCAGCAAGGCTTATGTACAATGGAAGCGATTACAGCAGCGATAAAATGCCAATCACCCATGGCAGCTCAAAGTTTGCAACAGAACTTCTCTCTTTGCCAAAATGCGTTACTCGATTTGTTGCGCTAACAGCCTCCTGCTATCATGGCCTACGTTTGATTTTAGAGTAATACATTTTGAGATTTCAGCTGCTCGTGCGATTCCCACAAAAACTTAGCGCTTTAATGAGCCTATGCCTAATACCGCTTTTTATGAGTTTAAGTGCTTGCCAATTAAACCCGCTAAAAACCGAACCTGAAATAGTGGTTCCAAGCTTCAGCCAAGAACAGAAAATTTTGGCGCAACAACAAGCAGAAACCATCTTTCAACAGTATTACCAATATCAAATAGACTCTAGCCCTGTCTTACGCAGTACTTTAGCCATACCTGGGCAGTTTGAATGGGACGATATTTCAGCACTTGCTCAACAAGAGTACATTGAGAAAATCCAACAATTTCGTCAACAGTTGATCGAGCTAGAACAAGGTGCTCTTAGCGCTGAGAATCGTTTGTCGTATGAATTATTATTACACCACATCGAACAAGTATTACTGTTCACACCTTTTGAACATCACAGCTATGCACTTTCTCAAATGGGTGGCTGGCATACACGCATTCCAAACATACTCATTAACTACCAAAACATTAATGACATTCAGCAAGCCCACGACTATATAGAGCGCATAAAAGGGGTTCGTCATTTATTCAGAGAATTAATTAATCGTTTAGAAGAGGCTGAAGCGGCTGGAATAATGGCCCCTCAGTTTGTTTACCCTTATGTTATTGAAGCCGCACAAAACGTTATTAAAGGCGTTCCTTTTAATGACCAAGGTACCAGCCCTATCTGGCAAGATTTCAATAAAAAAATAAGTGCCCTGAACCTATTTGCGAGTAGCGATAAAGTACTGCTTAAAAAAGCCAAGCGAGCAATGAAAAAATCTTTATTACCTGCTTATAAAGATCTGATTAAATTTCTACAAAAACAAGCATTACGTGCGCCTAAACAACAGGCCGCGAAAGATCTTCCACAAGGTGATGAATACTATCAACTGCTATTACAAAGCCATACCACGACCGACCTTAATGCTGAACAAATTCATCAGCTTGGCCTAAAAGAAGTCACACGTATTCAAGATAAAATTCGACTTTTAATAAAGCCACTGGGTTATCCGGCAGCGGATGTCGAAAATATTGATATTAAAGAATTGGATTTGAAAACCTTCTTCACTTGGATGGAAGATAGCGCAGAACGTTTTGAACAAGATCCGCAAGGAGAAAAAGATTTTGTAGCTTATCAACGAGACAAGGTCGCGGCAATGTCGATGCGACTGCACCAGAGTTTCTCGCAGCTGCCCAAAACACCGATTGTTGTTCGCCCAGTAGCCAAGTATCGTCAACAAAGCGCCCCCATCGCATTTTATGAACAGCCACCCTTAGACGGCTCGCGTCCAGGGTTTTATTACGTGAATCCTGCACGCCAGCACGATCTGCCTAAATACCGATTAGCGGCGCTGGCTTATCACGAAGCTTTACCAGGACATCACATGCAAATTGCACTAGCCCGTGAAAATCAGAATCTTGCCAGCTTCCGTCGACTAATGAGCTTCACAGCATATAGTGAAGGCTGGGGCCTCTATGCTGAAAAGCTCGCCGATGAAATGGGCGGTTATACATCCAATGAAGAACGCTATGGCCAGCTAATTATGGAGTTATGGCGTGCAGCGCGCTTAGTGATTGATACCGGACTGCATTCAAAAGGCTGGAGTATAGAAAAAGCTTTGGAATTCCGTTTAGCGAATACCCCCTTCTCTGAACAAGATTCTATTCACGCGATTGAGCGCTATTTAGTGATGCCTGGCCAAGCAACCAGTTATAAAATTGGTGCTCTGGAAATCGAACGTTTAAGACACAAAGCGAAAAAATCTCTAGGCAAAAAGTTCTCATTGCCAGAGTTTCATCAAGTAATTTTAGGACAAGGCGCTTTGCCTTTGGATATTTTAGAACAGCAAGTCGATCAATGGATTGAACGTAAGAGTCATTGATTAAATAGCAGATACAAAAAAGGGCTTCAATTGAAGCCCTTTTTTACATCACTAAAATCTAGTCTTCAGAAGCGCACAAATTATACTTCACTTCACGCAAGACTGGCGTAATGCTAGCAATTGTAACCGTAACAGGTTGTTCAAGACGATACGTCTTTTCACCGTGCTTATGAGTCATGGTTTTAGTATCAAATTTCCATTCTTTATTACGACGAACATCCACCTGACCTTCAATACCATTACCTTCCAAGCGCACAGTAAAACCACCACTGTTAACTTGCACAATTTGACCTTCGCGCTTTAAGCCTTCTTTGCTCACGCTGTTTAATTCTTTTTCTAATGTAAACTGACGGTGTAACCATTCAGCTTTTAACCACTGATCCGCCTGCCACGCAGCCATACGACTATTATTCTGTGCTTTACCTAGCTGAGCTAAGACATCATCAGAAATAACATCCATTTTGCGTTCGAACAAATAAGATTTCACCAAACGATGTACTAATAAATCATTGTACTTACGAATCGGAGAAGTAAACGTTGTATACGCAGCCAGACCCATACCTACATGCGGCTTAGCTTCGGTACCAAATTTACTACGCTCTAGCTGACGCGCTAAAATTGCCTGCAGTGGCAACTCAAACTTATTATTTTCAGCTTCTGGATTACCTGCAGCAATAATTTGTTGAATTTCAACAAAGCCTTCCAGAGTGGATATTTTTTCAGGATTGGCTACATTCAATTGCTCTTTCACTAACGCACGTGCCTCGCCTTGGCGTTCAGAGCGAATACCCGCATGCTGAATAAACAAACCGTGTTCTTTTTGCGATAAGAAATCAGCAACACTGCGATTCACTGCTACCATGCACTCTTCGACGAGCTTGTGCGCAATGTTACGCTCCATTGAAACGATCTGATCAACTTTACCCAGGTCATTTAAATAAGCTTTATATTCAATGCGGTCATCAAGCACTAAATTATTCTTACGACGGCTGCCATTCAGCGCCAGCGCACAAAGATTTAAATCCGTTAATACCGACTTAATGGTCTCTGTTAGCTGTTCATCAGCAGACGTTGAATCGTCTAAAAAGGCCGCAACTTGTGTATAGCTTAATTTTGCCTTTGATTCGATCAAAGCCGCTTCTAAGCGATAGTCAGTAATATCACCCTGTTCAGAAATGTCTAAATGGCAAACCAAAGCAGGTCGAACTTGATTCGGTAATAAAGAGAATGCACCTTCCGATAATGAACTCGGTAACATTGGAATCATGTTATCGATAAAATAGCTGGAGGTACTTCTGCGTAATGCTTCTTTATCGAGATCCGAACCCGGCTTAATTGCACAGCTAGGATCAGCAATCGCGACCTGTAACGACCAGCCAGAATCTGTTTTTTGACAAAATAGTGCGTCATCCAAATCGCGACTCATGGCCGAGTCGATCGTTAACCACGTTGTTGCGGTTAAATCCGTGCGAGGCTCTGCAGCTGTCGCTTGATCCATTACCGATAATAAAGCCTGAGCTTCATTTTGGCAGTCTTCCGAAAACTCACCAGCGATGTCCCACTTACGGACCATCATATTACTTTCTATTTGACGATCAGTGGTCTGGCCAATGACATCAAGCACCTGTGCTTGAACCTTACCGTGTGGATAAGGATGCTGTGAGATCTTACAGCCAACTAAATCGCCATCTTTAGCACCATGACGCTGAGCCGGCGGTACAAATACCCAACGATTAAAGGATGGATGCTCAGGAGAAATAAAATGCCCCTTCCCTTTAACTATGTACTGGCCTACAAATTCATCTTGAGCTGTAGAAATTAGCTTTTCGATAATGGCCTGACTTTTACCTTCTTTGGTCTCTTCGACCTTAAAAGCGATAATATCCCCTGACAGGACTTTATCCATTTCATCAGGGTTTAGAAAAAACTGTTGGTTATCGTCAGTATTCACAAAACCATAGCGGCCGCCAGTGGCTCGCACCTTCCCCTCATGACGAGGAATACTGGAGTGAATGTCTTGTTTTAGTGACTTAAGTTGAGACAGTGCATCGAGATTTAACATTGAAACTTCTTCTACTAACGATATGAAAAGTGGGAGTTTAATGGCTTAGGGCAGACTAAGCCAGAAATAACAAACAGCGAGCAAGAGATAGCCAGCTATAGGAAGCCAGCGGAGAGCCTCTAATACTTAAAACTGGCACCAATTCGCCAATATCGGCTCTGACCAGGTGTTGCTTTAACCGCAACCGCCGTCGCGTCATAGGCCGATATACGGCGATTACGCAGCTGCCCAAACTCGGTATTGAGCCATATGGCACCGCGCCAATGAAAATTAATACCCATGCCTAGCTGCCAATTACGATACTTCAACTTCACGCTTTCTTTAGCCGTTGCTGTTTTTATTTCTTCCTGCCAAACCCCACCCGCAGGCTTGAAGATAAAATAGCTCTGCAAAGCACTGGATAACTGATGCTGCACATTAATTTTAGGAAACCCCAACTCTACCCAAGTTCGCTTTGATGCCTGCCAACCCATGCCTAATATAGGCCGTAAATCATGATCACCAAAAGATCGATCAACGGTTAGACCAAATTGCCAGTAGCCACCGTTACGCCATAAGCGTCGACCAACGATATTCGCATTAAGCCCAATATGATCCATATCGATACTGCCACCGTCGGTCATCAAGCCAGGTTCAAGATCCACTAGAAACAACGTATTTTCACTGCGCTGCTGCTGGTAATGAATCGGCATTGATAACCAGAGATATTCCTTGCGCGCACCCGTCGCCCCGCGCCAATCAAATTTTGTCATATCGAGATGAAAATGAGAGCTAAAAGCTTCACTGCGTTGACTTTTACTCTCTAGGGGTAGGGTTATATATTTATGACTGGCTGAGAATTTTGATCCTGGCCCAGAGTCTAAGGAGCCAACCCCCTCTCCGCCAATATAGAGCCCTGCTTCTTGCCCCTGCATATTCTGCTTGGCAGCTTGCGCACTATTCACCATAAATAAGGCAGCCGCCAGCATAAGTACTGGCCTAACTCGTAACTTGAGAGAACTAGCTCGGCTTGGTCTGATCATCTTGATATTCATTAAATGTTTCTTGCACACTTGCATAACTGGCCAACGCACCTGTTTGTAGCTCATTTTTTCGCACCGTATCCAACGCCTCAAAAACTTTCAAGACTTGCTCAAAGCTATCCACTAGATCGGCCGGAGCACTGGTTTCCTTTAATATTTCAGTGTAGCCGCTAACAAACTCATATGCCTCAGTTTCTTTACGACGAGAGCCTGCAGTGCTCGCTTCATCCATTCGCTGAAGTGCATCAACCGCCATCATTAAACTTTTAGCGCCTTCACTATCGCCATCAATGGCTTCATTCATAATGAAATCATTCAGAAAATGGACCGTCTTAGCAATCTCAGAAGTTGCCTCATCAGCCTTAACACCACCTAATGAACGGTATTCAGACTCATTGATAAAGCCATCTTGATACAGTCGTTCAGTCAGCGCGGGGATGTCGGTCGATTTAACACTGCCAGAGAAGTATTCAGCCGAAATCATGCCCAGCTTTGCACCTTTATAAGACAAAGAAACGCTGTCACTAGAGCCACTGCTACCACTAGAGTAAGGTAAAGAATCAACAATTCGCTGCTGACTGCTAACAGCACTACTATCAGCACCATCAGACTTACCATTCAGCATATTGAGCAAGCCTTGATATGATTGGGCTTGATTATTAATGTCCATGAATAAATCCTAACTAAGTACGCATGTTCAGTGCTTAGCAAGATATAGGCCATTTATAAATAAGCCATATTTTTCAAGAAGTTATGTTTACTAAAATGAAGAAGACCTGAACCGACAATTATTTCGCTCATTTGATAACGGTATAATTGTCATTTTATTGCCGCAACAAGGAAATACAAATAATACCAGCGGCAATGTATTTCCCCTCGCGTAATGAAAACACCCTATTGAGCGTTATTTTTTTTGATTTTTAGCAAATGATTATTTTTTGGGCGCGCCCGCTTTTTTGCTCTGTTTGGTCAATCGAGTGCGAATGCTGTGCATACCAAAATAGATAGAAAACAAGACAACTGGCATGGCAATACCCGTCGCTATGTCTTTATTTACCGGTATACCAAAGGCGTTGAACGCGTTGAACGCGTAGCCCATCAATGAGAGTGCGTAATAACCAATCGCGACAACAGACAAGCCTTCAACTGTTTGCTGCAAGCGTAACTGCAAATGGCTACGGCGATTCATTGACGTTAATAAATTTTGATTTTGCGCTTCAATCGATAACTCAACTCGAGTTCGTAATAAACTCGTAGTACGGTGAATTCGTCGGGATAGATCTTCTAAGCGATCACGTACTGATTGGCAGGTTTTGATGCCTGGGCTTAAGCGACGATCCAAGAACTCTTGCAGCGACTGTACTCCGTCCATATGAGATTCGTGCAGTTGGTGCAAGCGATCTCCCACGAGATCGTAATAGGCATTTGTCGCCGAAAAACGAAAGTTGGTATCTGAACGGTGCTGTTCAATATTGGCGGCTAATTGCGAGAGTTCCGATAACAAAGAGCGTTCATCATCTTCACTTTGAATATCGGCAATTCGCTGATTAAGTACTGCAAGGTCTTCTTCAATTTGCGTGATTGCTGGGTTTAATTCACGCGCAACCGGCAAGCCTAATAGTGACATCAAGCGATAAGTTTCAATTTCAATTAAGCGCTGAACTAATCGCCCTTTTTGATAAGGGTTCAGCTTATTACCATGTGCGACCATACGGCCAAAACCATCACTATGGAGTTTAAAAGCTGTCCAAGCAGCACCACGATCAAACGCAACCTTAGCTCCGTTCCAACGCTGACCTTCAAACCATCTATGTAATTCTTCATCCGAAGGCTCATGTTCAATCAGAGCCATGTGCAAAGCGACAACGACTTTACCCGGAATTGTCGCAAGCCAATCTTTAGGGATGAACGATAACGCATCCGACGAAAAAGGCTCTACTTTAGGACAAATAAAAGTAAAGTTTGAGAACTCTAAGTGACGCTCCCAACGTAATTCAAAGCCACCAAAATCTAAATATAAGCAGGAAGAGTCGGCCGCAGGTGCTGGCATACTAAAACGTTTACATAAATCTACTACGTGCTCATACACAGCTTGTTTAGCATCACCAAACATCACGGTAAAATGAGTAATGTGGCAAGCGCCTTCAATCATAGGTGAAGGACGGTTGTGCAACTCTTCATATAAAGCAGAGCGCCATGGGTGAACTTGCAGTGTAACCACAGGAGCAGAGATATCCGGAGCAGAGCTATCTTTAACATTAGTATCTGGTGCAGATTCAGCAGAACTTCCTTGAGCACTGGTCTCGGAAGCTTTAGTTAGCAACAACTCAGACGTTGACTGCTGTCCTGGAATTAACGTAGTCATTCACAACCTTTCCTTACATAGAGGAAGCGCATTTTACACACTTGATGATGAAATGTTGAATTTTCCCCTTCTTTTACCATCAAATTAGTATGCTCTTTTGATTCACATCAGCAACCGAATAAGTCTTAAGGCTTTTTCAGAAGAGATAGTCACTGCTACGCTCATAAAAAAGCCCAGTATAAACTGGGCTATAATGATTCTAATCTTTCTACACAAAGAAAACCCTTAAGAGTACTCTTAAGAAAAATCTTAAGAAAACTCTTCCATAAAGTCTAAGCCAGCCTGATGGCGAATTGACTGTCTATGGTTCGCCCAAAGCTCTTTGATCTTGTCTTGGTTACATTCTTGACGATCGACCAGTACTTTCGTCTGCAGTTCGCCTTTCTTCACACCACCCGCAAGCGGTACTTTACTGAAAACAAACTGGTTAGAAATCAAATCCATAAACGGACCCGCTTTACTGGTTGGCATAATGAACGATAACTGCAAACCAAGCGCTTCAGTTAAATAGTTAATCACTTCTTTCGAACGAGTCTCATCCATTTTAGAGAAGGCTTCATCAACCAGTACTGTACGTAGATGCGTATCGCCTTCGTTGAAACGGAAAGCAGAAGTAATAGCGGCGCTGCGAATAATATAGGCAGGAGTTTCTAACTGACCACCCGAACCCGTGCCATATTGGCTTAAGGCAATAGGGTCTTTATTGAGCGGCTGCTTATAAATTTCATAACCACGATAGTTACGATAATCAGAAATACGCTCTAGCTCGCGCATTGCTTTCACTTCGTCTTCATCAAGTAACATCGCCATTAATTGATCACGGACACGCTGTGAATTTTTACTCAGGCCGGCATCAAATAATGTAGCGCCATCACCCAAACTTGGTGATTTAATAACTTCATCAAAGAACTGGAAGTATTCTTTATATTCCGGAACCCACTCCCAATCAAACCAATAGCATTCTTGGTCAGCACCAAATTTATGGTGTGCGAGCTCTTTATTTAACCCTTCTAATACACGCTTACCATCATTAATTGACTGGTAAATCGAATGGCACAGATTGGTTACAAAAGCGTTATTAAAACTGTCTTTTAATCCCGTTAACTTATCTTGCTTTTCGACCAAAATATTATTACGCAAGCGGTTATGAACACGATCTACTTCTCGCTGCAAACCACAAACATCTTTAAAGAAAGGTACGCCATGCTCTTCACGATAATTAGGATCATAAACAATCGCATCTATCGTTTGGCATGTTTGATTATGCTCGGCGATATTACGTTCAATTTCATGAACCTTTGAATTCATTTCACTATAAACAGATTTACGATGATTTTCGATGGAATCAGCTGGGCTGCTTTCCGCTTCAGCATCGGCTTCTTTAAGACGCTCTTCAGAATCAAATTCAGGCCATACACTAACAATTTTGCGTAAGTTATCTTCTTTGCCATCAGCAACATAAGACGTTTCTTCTTGCTGATCGCTTAGTTTCTTACACAAACGTTCGCTATCTTTTAGCTGTTGTTCTATCCGACCGGTTGACCCATCCAATAGTTGAATTTGCTGATCAAGCTCGTCGCCCTTAGTCTTTAACAGTGCAAACTCATCTTCTAAAGCTGAGAAGTCAGATAGATCGACTTTATCTAATGCGGCTTCCGCTTGCTGTATTTGATAATGGGTTTCTAATATATCCTTGATTGAATTAGCAAATACCACATGGCGTAAATTATTAACGGCCAATAGAATATCTTGAACTTGCTTCGCACTAATTTGAGCGTCATTCGCTTGATCAATCAAACTACCCAATTCAGATTGCTTCGCCGCTAAAGCACGCTCACGAGCACCTTGGCCAAATACCAGCTCCGCATCATTTAAATCACAACGATAAATCGAATAAGAACCGCTACCCAGCCCTTCCTTCGTTACACCACGTCGTGTTTGACGCAAAGCAGTCACATCTCGGACTTGCTCAACAGAACCATAGCTCGCTTGTAAATAATGACGTGCGGTTGCATGGTCAAACGACATCACATTAATGATGGAGTTGTCGGACAGTTTCATGCGATCGCAATCTTTTTTCGCTTTGCTGCCTTGCACGACTCGTGCACGGCTACCACCTTGAATGGAGCGAACGATGCGAGCAGCTTCGGCTTCATATTCTGATTCAACGATGATGCTAAAGCGCGCACCACCAATATAACCTTCCAGCGCATTTTGCCAATCAGGGTCTGTAATTTCAACGTAGTCAGCCAAAACACATGGCTCTGCTTGCGGGCACTCACGACGAATCGTCTCTAATGCAATACGCACAAAATGAGGGTAGTTAAGCTCGCGTGCTTCCAAGCTATCAATATCATTTTGTTTTTGAGCTATTTGACGCTGAACTTGTAAAAGTTTTTGCTCGCGGCGATCCACCAGCTTTGCCAACTGGTCACGTAACGGTATTCCTGAACTTTCCAACTCACCACTGAACCAGCGCTCACGCCATTGGTTCATTAACTGCTGATTTTGCTGAGCGGTTTCTAAATGCGCTTCCAAAGGACTAAGATCTACCCAGTCTTTACCCAATAACGTAGGGAAATCAACGGCACCTTCACTGGCAATGGCAGCAACATTTTTAGCCATTTCAATTAATTTACGCTGTCCTAAAGACGGCAAATCAACCGAGATAGTCGATTTCTGCAATGACTTATACAGCGACTCTGTTGCCTGCAAAGAAAACTGCGATGCTTTATCTTGCTCCAATAACAACATAGCCTGCTGTTGTAGCTGTGCTTTTCCCGATTCAACTTTTTGCTCGCACTGATCTTTATCTTGCAGCGCATCAATACCTAGACGCTGAGCTTCCATGGCGATCAACTGTTCACGTAATTGACTACGACGATCTTGAGATTGCTCACGGTCTTGTTCTGCATTGGATAAATCATCACGCAGGTGTTGCTGCTTTTCTTTGGCTTTTAAATAAATCTGCTGATCACTTAAAAAACGACTTTTCGCAGCAGTATATTCAAGTACGTTATATTCAATCCACTGATCGATATACGTTTTAGCAGTCAACTTAGTAGAACTTAAAATATCAATGGTTTCTTGCAAACGCTTTGCGTCAGATTCCATTGAATAAATTGTTTTCATCAAGTCAGAAACGGAGCGAATTGCATCTCCCAAATCTTTCTTTTCTAAAATCTCATTAGCAACAAAACCATTAATACTCTTAACCGGTTTATACGCCATGAAACGGGAAAAAGTACGTGCAGCATTCATCGCCTCACGTTCAGAAACTGCATCATGACGACCGCGTAAAGCACCGTATAAGCGACGAAGGTATTGCTTTTTAGTATCGTACTTCTCGATATTATTAGCGTCCATTCGGCTTTTAAAATGGTTGTTAATTTTATCTAAACCAATAACCTGACGCTTACCTTCAAGATCTTCTTGCAGAAAATCAGACAGCGTTAATTGCTCACCGGCAACAATGTAAAACTGTAAATCATTCTGTCGAGCTGTTGTTTGACTGCCTGATTTTTCAATCGAAGCACTGATACCAATAACGGCAGTAAAGGCTTCCCCAGACTCACCTTCCGTCGGATGGTAAATGGCCGCTAGATAGCCAACAGCACCATTTGGGCGGGCGTAACTGCCGTCATCGCAGCCTAATACATAGGAAGCCAAGGTACGGACATTTTTACCACGGCCACGCTGAGTCGCTTCGTCTTGACCAGGGTTGTAATGGAACAAGGTATCGTGCGCGGCGGTCATCACGGTTTGAATCGCATCGGCTGCGGTCGTTTTACCCGAACCATTACCACCCGATAATAAATTGATTGGGCCAAAATCAAATTCTAAAGCAGGAATATTGCCCCAGTTTACATATACAAATTTCTTTAAAAACACACTCTATTCCTTATTCCGCAAACAAGCTGGTTGTCTTACTGTCTTTATCACTGTCAGGCTCTTTATGTGCCTTATCTTCAGCAACCGCTTCTTCTGGTATTATTTCATTTTCAGTTTGCGCTTCTTCCGATGATTCTGTGCTTTGTAATTCTGTGCTGTCTGATTCAGTCTCTAAAATTTCTGCTGTTTCAGGCTCAGAATTGTCAGAGTTTATTATGATTTCATCTGACGAACTTTCATCAACAGAGCTTTCATCGACTGAGCATTCGTCTGTCGCCTCAATAGAGGTTTGCTCATTCTCAATCAAATCGGCTAAGACTTGCTCACTAACATAACTCATGATCATTGGGCGAATACGCATCCACATATCACCATCATCTAAGCGATCTTCATTGGCAATTTGAATCAAACGTAATTGTTTCAAGCGACGGAATAGCTGCTTACGCTCCGTCATATTTTCGGGCAAGGTTCGCTTTAATAAATTTTTAATCGCAATACTTAACGACTCCAGCGAGACCATCACACAGCCTTGCTCATCCACTTGACCTTCGCGCAATGCTTTATCGTACTGAGCACGCAGAACCAAAATTAGTGCTACTTCGTTTTGGTTCAAGCGCATGCGTAAACCAGGGCTTTGAATAGCATTAGGTTCATCTTGCACCCCCGGAATTTGAGCACCTGGCGGGTATAATCGAATAAACTGGAAACGTTTATCATGCTGAACGCGTACACCGATTAACTCTAGATAATCAGAAATAATTTCTTCTAGACGTAAGTAGCGATCATATAACTGTTGTTCGACCTGACTCTCATCACGACAAATCACACCATAATCTAATAATCGAATTAATAACTCAGACAGCTCTCGGCGGTCTAAACCTTGTTTCTCTAATTTTTGCTCAATAAAATGCAGCATTATTTGTCTCTCTATTATTGAACACTATGGTTGAGCGCTTTGATTGTTATTAGGCTGTTTTTTAGACTCAGCAACGGTTTCGCTAGCGCGCCCCGTGTGAATTATTTCCACAGTAAAATGATCTTTTTGACTAAAAAATTGAGGAGTGATAGAAGCATTTTTCAAATCATCCTTTTCTGTGCCTTGATAGCTCATCACAAACTCAAAGTCCGATGACAAACTACTGGTCGACGCTAAGCCAATGGCATTGGCAACTGCTAAAAAGTCTTTTGCACTATCAATGGGTAGGTCTTTGGTTGATATAACCTTACCTGCCATCAAATGATTCTGCATATACGAGCGCAACGAATTATTATTAATGAAGAAGGCTTGGTCTAATACTTGTTGAACATAAATATCTTTGCGCGCGTCCATATCAAAGGCTTCATTACCTTCATCAAGATCAGCTTCAATAACTCGGCGTTTACGCGGTGGTGCTAAACGGACTTGTGCCGGATCAACTAGCGCAACTTCAGGCACACTCATCAACTGGCCTGCAGCCATTAATTGAGCGTCCTGATTTTCAGGGGTTAATTCAGCTAATTGCTTACAAACACTCAAAACATCATTGTGCTGCTGAGATACGAGGTAACTCATTTGGCGAATAATGATATCCGCTCGCTTAGTAAACCCTTGTAATGCTTTACGCAAAGCAGGCAGCATAACATCACTGGCATTTTTAATACGCTGATCTATGCCTTCTAGAATGGTCCATAAAACAGACGTGCCGGGCTGTATTAACTCTGGCAATAGCTCACGTAAGCGTCCTTCCGCTTTCGCTTTATATACCTTATCTTTATTACGCACCTGTTCTAATAATTCACTGATGCGATCGCGGTGCTTTTCAACGTTATCCGCCGATAACCTTACCGATAAGTCAGGCTGAAAACGCTTTTCCATGAAGTCGAAAAACTCTTCACTCGCGCGCTGAACTAGCAACTGATCATCCATCTCTCGAACAAGGTCACGCTTTCGCTCTTCCAGCTCAGAAATAACATCGGTAAAGTCACTGATTATTCGCTCAGAGTATTCATAAGCATCCAATAAATCGTAGACTTCCCCACGTTCAATAAAAGCTTCTAAAGAGTTTCGAGTATTTCGAGTATTCCGATGACGAGTACGGGCAGAAGCACGACTTTCGGAAATGAAGGGATCTACAAACTGGCGGCCATAACGGCTAAATGCAAAGGTGCTTTGCAAAGTGGCTTCGTCGACTTGCTTTTCCATCCAGCCAAATTCTATTAACTGATTTAGAACCCAGCCAGCTTGTTCACGACTATTTCGGAAGCGACTATCTTTATCAGACGGCTTCACTAAATCATCACTTTCATCACCATCGGCGAGTATCGGAGCTCGCACTAAAGCTTCTTGGAAGATTTCGATCACGATATCACGCTGTAAAGCCTGACCATAGTCCGCGCTGCTACTGCTGTATAGGCGCTGATAGAGTTCTTTTAGACACTCCAATACCTGTGCGCGGTATTTGCTCGTTAAGGGGCGGAAAAACTGCACCCGTTCTTGATCAAAAAACATACAAACCATATTGCCAGTTAAATTCGAATCACCTAGATTAATCAAACCTGAAGCTCAAGGCTAGTATTGCTTTAGACTGAGGGGATATTTGTCACTGATTAGCGGCATATAGCACTGTTTATTATGAAATCATTGGCACTTCTCTCGACGTATTTGCTGCTTCTTCTCGTAGTTAGCCAAAGCCTTGCGCATTTGTGACAAACCTTGGCGCTGAGTACGTGATCTAAAAGCAAGATCTTCTTTATTTCGCGCTTTCTTACAAGCCAGCTTTCTCTTTTTAGACGCTGCCAATTGCTGCTTTCGTTTTTTGTTTTTCTTTAGCCGAGCTTTATCGTCTCTTGCTTTCGCCTTTTCACGCTTGAGTCGATTACTTTTTAACTGCTTCGCAATATCCTCCAGCTCTTTTGGACTTTTGGCGTTATGACTGTCAGTCAGAGGTAGGGTCTTATGTGAATGTACATAACCAGATGAACTGTAATCTTCATTCGGCCTATCAGAAAATTGAGACCGACCTGCTGAATCGACCCAGCTATAAATTTCAGCTAAAACTTGCGGGCTATACAAAAAAGAAAAACTGACGATCATGGGTAAAAGCTTAGATATCACTGACATAATTCCCTCTTTTTTGGCTCATGCTATAAGCCTTTCGTCACCATCCTAGTGACTCGTTGTATTTAGTCTTTAAAGCATAACCAATCTTCAATATTGAGCACTCGTTCTTTCGTCGTATTTATCCTTTTAGCAAAGTCCGTTAAGATGCCTGCTTATATTGACTAAATTAATATTATACTAGAGCTTAAAAATGCTTGAGAAATACTCAGACTGGATTGCTGTTTTAGCCGTACTCGGCATGTCTCCCCTTGTTTTTGCAACAGCAGATCGACTGTTAGCACTTTAACGAGATTTAATTCCAAGAAACACTTTGCAAGGAAGCAAAATGCCATTCGCGATAAAAGTTACCACCATCGTTAACAAAACTCAGGTTGATTCTTACCTAGTTCAAGTCACCGATAAAGAAGTCATCACTAGCCCTAGACTCATAAGGGCTGCAATATTTTGGCGGGAAGCCGATTGTAAACCTCATATCGGTGCGTTTAGGAACATATCAGATCAAGGCATCACAAGAGCAATAGAAGTGACCTCTGCCACAGAAACAGATCTAGAGCATATTCCCGCGTCACTGCTAATTTAAAACTTATTCATTAAAGAAAGCACTCAATTGCTTTTGCATCGCTTCATTTAGATGGCAAGTCACATACTTGCCATTCTTTTCCACTGAAACTAAGCCAGCATCGACTAACTCCTTCACATGATGTGAAATTGTTGGAGCCCCAACACTTAGCTTAATTATTAAATCAGCAATACCACAACCTGCGCCTGGTGCTTCTATGCCTGAATGTCGATGAGCAAGCACCTCAAGATAGATTGCCAAGCGGTTCGGATTTGAAAGCGCCTTAAAGACACGACTTAACATTTTAATATCTAGCTTTTCCTGTGAATCACTCACTCAAAACCTCACTTCAAATCTATTAGGCCTAATTAGAGCCATAGTGTAATCAAAACCGCCATAAATTAATAGTTTGACAACTATCAAAGTGTATTTTAAAGTGCAGTCAATTCGATATATATCAAACTATAAAAGTGTATTGCAAATACATTAAGCACAATAATAACAGGACTCATTCATGAATCGTCTATCTGGTAAAACTGCTCTCATTACTGGTGCCTCTAGCGGCATCGGAGAAACAATGGCAAGACAGCTGGCGGCATTATCTTGCCCTCTTGTCTTAGTTGCCCGCCGTACAGATCGCCTTGAAAGCCTAAAGCAAGAACTCGAACAAAAACACAACATCCGTGTTACTACTATCAGCATTGACCTTTCAATCGCGGGCTCAGCACAATCTCTTTATGACCAATGCAAAGCCAGTGGTATTCAAGTCGATATTTTAATCAATAATGCAGGCTTCGCAAAACACGGCTACATGCTTGATATCCCATTAGCGGTTCACCAAGAAATGATTCAGCTAATGGTCACCACCCTCACTGAATTAACCCATTTATTCGGTCAAGATATGCGTCAACGCAAAGACGGCTATGTTTTATTAGTGTCTTCTCTATTGGGTTTTCTACCTGGGCCACAGTTCGCGACATACGCTGCCATTAAAGCCTACGCGCTGAATTTAGCCGATTCTTTATTTAGGGAATTTAAACAAGATAACGTTCGTATTACCGCATTATGTCCAGGTGGCACCGCGACAGAGTTTATGGATGTCTCAGGGCAAAAGATTGAAGGCATGCGTAGCCTTGCAATCATGTCGAGTGAGAGTGTTGCCCGCTCGGGCTTAAAAGCTTTAGCCAATGGAAAAGGCAACGTCGTGCCTGGCATTCTATATAAACTATCCGTATTTGGTCTTCGCTTCGTTCCCCGCAACTTACAAGCGGTCTTCGGTGAAATGGCAACAAAATGAATATTTTAATTGTCGGGGCAGGCGCAGTAGGTTTAGTTTATGGCCATCATTTTTCTAATGCTGGTCACCAAGTAACCTTTTTGGTAAAAGAGAAATACCAACAGGCGCTAGAAGATCAATCAAATACAGGCATTATTCTTTATCACTTAAATAATGATAAAAAATTGAACAAGCCTGAATATTTTAACAACTTTAAAACCATCAATGACTGGGAACAAGCTCAAAACTTTGACCTTATTATCTTGGCTATTTCGTCGAACGCACTACGACAGCTGCCTCTTGATCAAATCAAGCAGCAACTGTTAACAGCTGAAACCAATTTATTGATGTTACAACCCAGTGCAACAGATTTTGAGCATCTCAATCAGGTACTGCCTGAAGAAAAAATTTACCAAGGAATGATCAGCCTTATCAGTTATCAAACCGATGAAGTGAATAGTGACATTAATCCTGCAGGGACCGCCTATTATCTGCCCCCCATGCCGATGCCTATCTCTGCCAGTACGTCATTTACTAATAGCAATAATAATCAGAAAAATCGTTTAACAGAAATCGTATCTCTATTTAAAGATTCTAAAATCAGTGCAAAAGCCGTTAACAATGCCATTGATGAGTCGCGCTTACCTTCCGCGTTTTTAATGACATTTTTATGCGCTTTAGAAGCGGCAAACTGGGAATTTAAACGCCTAGGTCAATCACCCGATTTATTGAAAAAACTCAGTGCGGCGCAGCAATCACTGCTCCCCAAACAAGTTAAAAATTCGCTGCTTGCGTCACTGCTAAAATTGCCACTAAGACCTAGTCTCTATAAGTTTCTATTAAAGATTGCGCCTTGGTTTGTGCCACTGCCTTTAGAAGCTTATTTGAAAAAGCACTTTCTCAAAGTTAGACCGCAAACCGTTATTTATATGCAGGAGTACAACAAAACCTACCCAAGCTCTGCAATTACCGAACTAAATCAACTACTGCATCCCTAAAATTAGACGGATGCCCAACTTGACTCCAAGCCTTCAACACGGGCTTGGGCAGTTGGTAATTTAATACTGAATTGTACGCCCGAAATATCAAGCACATTAAATATGACATTATGCGTTTTATTACCACCGCGCTTCGCCTGTACCTCAAGGCTCCAGCAAGGTGGTATTAATTTATGATCAACCATTTTGTGCGACTGAAGATAGCTTTCACTCTTTTTATAGTAACCATCGTCACTGCTAAAATGACACGTCTTTTGCATTAAATTAGAAGAAATTTCAACAGATTCAATCGCTTCTGAATACTGCCAGCGCTGACTGCTAGCCTCTGATTCATCACCAATGATCACGGCTTTCTGTTCGATAACCTCTACGTTCACAATATTAGTCTCAACCGTACCATTCTTAAACGCGATGCGAACAGAATAGCTATCCGCCTGATTATCGACATTATCGAGGGTCAATAGCCCTTCATAACCTTTCACAATTTCATGGACAAAAAATAGGCCTAAGCCTTTACCATGATGCTCTTTTGTTCTTCGAGTTGAATAACCCAACTGAAACAGTTTCTGCCTATTTTCTTCAAGTACCTGTGGTCCACGATTATAAACCTGATAATCAACTACTCCACTTTCATCAGAATCCGTTAAAGATAATAAAATCCGATCACTTTTTTGCTTAAAAGGAACCTTACGAGAGAAATGCTGTGCATTTTTCAACAAGTTTTCTAATACCAGCCTAATATGATTACCGTTGCCTAATAAAGCCTGCTGCGTTCGAACATCAACACTAAATTGATCATCGTTAAACTGCCAGTTTATTGTCTGCTCAATCATATTCAGTGTAAGAGGCTCATGAACTAGATTCTGCAAGGTTGACCGAATGGCTTCTAGACTCGAGAAATCCGCCTTAATCATGGCTGCTTGGGGTTCAGCAGCATCCTTTTCTAGCATCATCTGATAATAATGTTCTTCTGCATTAATTAACTGATTAGCGATGTGTAAGGCAATATTATCTGCAGTGGATAGATCTAATAAATCCCACAAATATCGCATGCTATCTAAGCCTTGCTGCGCTTCAATAACCTGCTCAGATTCATCTGTTTTTTCTGCAACCAATTTCTGCAATAAAGAACTTACGATATCGTAACTAATCACGCCGTTATGACGTACCTCAGCCGCAATACTTTTAAAGTGTAAAAACTTCTCATCGTATTCAATATATTCTAATAATTTATCACTGATAAAAAGTTTGAGCTTATCAGCATGGCCTGAGTAGGTATGAGCCTTATTGTTTAGGTGTTTTTTACTTTCCCACAAGTCTTCGATTTCTTTACGCAGTTTATTAGTATTAAACTTTGCCTCTTTACTCCTACGCCTAAACTTCTGAACATCTAAAACAATTACTAAAACAAATACAGTAAATATTGATAATAGAAACTGCGGACTGATTAAAAATGAATACTTCTCTAATACGCTATCGAGTGTATTAAAAATAATAGTGTATTCAGGCTTCAATATTAGGCTCATTAAGTAGCCAACAAAAATTAGACCATAAATACTGCTAAGCCAGGGATAATTTTGTGCAGTTTTTAACACTTTATACTTTTTATTATCAGTCATAAGGTATTCTTTCTCTTCGCTTATTCTTATTCTTATTCTTTGTTTTTGTTCCAGCAATAGGCACCACTATCACCAAAGGTAGTAATACCTTCTCCCGCCTTGCATAAATCCGTAAAGCTCGCCTCCCCCTTACGCTCAGCCGCTTGCTCAATGGACTGTCGTAGAGTGCGTATATGTTGACGATAATTAGCATCGGAAAATCGCTCTGGATCTGCATCCAACTTATCAACAATCTGTGAAGTAGTTAATGGACTAGGTGAAGCCTCTACTAGGTAGCGCAATATTTTTCTCGGCGTCGGTGGTAAAGGACGACGGGCATTACTTGGATTCATCAAACGCTCGCCATACCAATAGACATTCCAGCTTAACGTATCAATGGTTAAAGAGCCGCTTTGCAGGATTTCATTACTTCCTTGTGATAGGGAAGCATCCGATAAAACTGACTTCTTCAGCGCTGCTTTAATACGCCAACACAATACGGCTTCGATATTCTGCTGATGCTTGGCTATAAAGTCTTGCGCGCCCGTTTCTTCAAAGGCTTGCTGCTCGATGCCTGTGCCGCTGTGCTCTGATAAATAAATCACCGGTAGCTCGGGCCATTTTTTATGTAGCGCCCGTGAAACAGAAAAACCCGCCTGATCATTACCATTCATATTCGCATCTAAAATCGCAATATCCGGAGCATGCTTACTTTGGGCTATGTGCATGCACGCGGCTTCGGCAAATTTAAACACCTGTACATCATTCGCAGCACTGACCTCACCATCATTCGTAGTATTAATAGAAAGCTCGGCTTGCTCAAGTACAGACTTAAACTTAGTAATCCAGTGGGTCTGATCTTCAACCCATAAAATTTTTACCATTTGCAAATACTCACGAATTCCTCACAACAATCTTCAATACTGATCTTATCCGCTAATAAGCACAACCAAAACCATCACGAGGTGACCTATGAACGAATTCACTAACTTGATCAATTTATGGTCAAACAATACCAGCGTCTCTAGCCTAATATGGCTAGCTCTATTAATCACTCTGCTTTACTTGGGCCGAGTACAAGCACACCAGCTTATCTTCTCAAGCTTTCGTATGCTACATACTAGTCTACGTCTTTGGGCACGCAGCATCAGCCAGTTAATAGGACGATTAAAGAGTCGTAATAAAGAAGTCTTACTAGCAGCCGGACAAGCGGAAGTAAAGACCAAGATAGAGCGTGAATTTAACCGCATCAGTACCATTGTGCAGCGTGATCTTAGCCAATACCCAGCGATTCATCGAGAAATCAAGACAGCCATCGAGACCGTTGAAGTCGATTATCAAAACTGCGCTGAAACTGCCCCATTACCTCCAGCTTGGGGCGATGTTGTTGCCACCATCACCGCACTGCCAAGCAATGGCGACCCAACCGTCAATAAGATACTCGATAACATTAAGCAATCAATTGACGACGCCCATCAGCAAAGCCTAAGCGCTTATCAAAAATCAGGCAGTGATCGCCATAAAGTCTTGGCCAAGATGCAGCCTGATTGGAGAAAGCTCGACGACAAAATGGATCTTGTAAAGGAGAAAGTAGATTCGCTGGAAGAGCGCGGTCAGATAATAGACCAGCAAATGGAAGAGTATCTAAGTATTCGCAGCAAAGATGATAAAGCCGCTAACATCTTAGCAACCTCTTCACTGACACAATTCTTTATTGCTGGCCTAGTCTTAACAATCGCAGCCTTAGGCGGATTAATTAACTTCCAACTTATCGCCATGCCTATGTCGGAAATGGTCGGTGGTACGAGTTATATTGGCAGCTTAAAAACATCGGATATTGCCGCGATGGTGATCATCTTAATTGAGATCGCTATGGGACTGTTCTTATTAGAATCCCTTCGCATCACCCACTTATTCCCGTTAATCGGTAGCATGGACGATAAAATGCGTCGTCGTATGATGATTATAAGCTTCTCTATCTTATTCATTCTTGCAGGCATAGAGGCTTCCCTCGCCTACATGCGCGACTTATTAGCGCTAGATCACGAAGCACTTCAGCAAGCGCTTTTATCGACCAATTCCAGCGACAGCCAAACAGCTGTTGGTAGTAGCGCAGAATTTCGTTGGATTCCCTCAGTAGGGCAAATGATCATGGGATTCATCCTACCTTTTGCTCTTGCCTTCATCGCCATTCCACTTGAGTCCTTTATTCACTCATTACGAACTGTACTGGGCTTATTCGCCATTGCGATGCTACGCACACTGCATTTGGTATTACGCAGCAGTGCAAGCTTAGTAACTCAAATAAGCAAGGTCATCATCAGCTTATACGACCTGATTATCATGGTGCCTCTTAGTGCGGAAAGAGCATTAGAAAGAGCACTCGTGAAAAAGCGTAATAATGCTTCACAAAACAAATCTATTAACGAAGAAATCATTTAACTAATAAACAGTTTGGAGAATCATCATGAAAAATTTCTTAAAAGCAGCCATAACCTCAGTATTGCTAAGCAGTTTAGTTTTAACAGGTTGTGATGAACAAAAGCCTGCCAACAAGTCGGTGTATTTATTACTTGATACCTCAGGCACCTATACCAAAGAGCTGGATAAGGCCCAAAGTATTATGAACTACTTACTGGCTACCTTAGACAGCGGAGACTCCATTGCAATTGCTCGCATCGACAGTGGTAGTTTCAATGAAAAAGACATCATTGCAAAAACAACCTTCGATAGTCGACCAAGCACGACCAATAACCAAAAACGTGTTTTCAAAAACAAGGTCGATACTTTTGTCGCTAACCTAGAAAAAGGCAGTTTTAGAACCGATATAACAGGAGGAATTCTACAAGCAGCCGATTTTGTCAACGAAACTCAGGCCGGTGAAAAATACGTTTTAATATTTTCTGATTTAGAAGAGGAGCTGCAAAAAGGTCATATCCGCGACTTCCCCATCGACATGCAAGGGATTCAAGTTGTTGCCCTTAATGTGACTAAATTAAGAAGCGATAACGTAGATCCAAGAGAGTTTAAAAACCGTCTAAATCACTGGCAACAGCGAGTAGAAGATGGCGGCGGTAATTGGCGCGTCGTGAATGATTTAGAACGCTTAGATCGCATGTTTGTGCAGAACTAACACGGAGAGCAGGATTACCTGCTCTCTTTTTCTTTTAATTCATTCAATGAGAGTACTTTTCAATAAAAGCACTATTTAAATTTGAGCACTATTCTAAAATAATTTCATTCGAAGCAGGGAATGCAGTACAAGGATAAATACTACGACCAATTTTGTTACCACTAACTTCACCTGAAACTAAATTGGTTTTACACGAACCACACATTCCCGAACGACAACCGTGCTCCATCACAATCCCCTGCTCTTCTGCCGCTTCAAGTAACGTTTTATCACAATCACTGGCGGGTATCACAAAGTTAATATTCTGTGATTTAAGCGTGACTGAAACATCACCTTCTAACGTGCTTATTTCACCTGATTCCTGCGGGCTAGAGATAACAGGCAGTGTGAATTGCTCAACATCGAGATTATCCAAGTCAAAATCAACAGATTCTAAATATTGAATCACATCGTTTCTAAATAATTCAGGGCCACATAAATAAACATGCTGCTGTTTAATATCAGGGTAAGCAGACATTAACTGATCGATAAAAGAGGGAGTAACAATATCCACAGGTAGGCGAGAATAGCTTAACTCTACTTTGACATTTCTGTTTTCAGATTCAAGTTCAGTCAGTCGCTTGGAAAAAATAGTATTTTCGGGCGTTTGAGTGCGGTAAAACAGGCCTATCTTTGAATCACTCGACTTCTTTGCATTATTAGACTGGGCTAACAAATCATTGATCATTGAAAATGCAGGAGTAATACCCGAACCCGCACAGATAAAGAGCACTTTATCTTGATCACGATGAACAAACTTACCTCGGGCTAGAGAGCTATTAAATATCATCCCAACTTCAGCCTGATGATGCAACCAAGGTGAAACTTCACCTTCAGGGTTTAACTTCACAGTAATCGAAACGGTTTCAGCAGTAATTTCAGACAAGGTATAGCAACGATTAGCGCTATGATCAGGCCCTATTGAACTTAATTCAATATGCTGCCCTGCAATAGCAGCGGTAAAATGCTGGTTCGGCAATAAGACAAATGTTTTGGTATCTGCCGTTTCTTGGCGAATAGCGATCACCTTTACTTTGCAATCATAAGTCCAAATAAAAGGATCTAATCTTTGCGTAAGCTCATTGATCGTATTACTCGCAACATATTCCAAGCGATCTCGACCTAAGGTTTTAATTAACCAAGGATGCACAATATTGAGTAATTTATTTAGCATTCACGGCCTCCTTATCAACAAAAGCAGAGCTGTCTAAAAAAGCAGTCTTAGCAGGCACATCTGGATTTTTAAACGAATACGTCCACATAGCGCCTACAAATTTCTTAATCGCGGCTCGCCATGTAGGGTTGGATTTGTACGGTAAATTATATTGCTTACAAACAGCCTGAACATCGATAGCCATATCAGGGTAACGATGAGCAGGAATATCCGGAAATAAATGATGCTCAACTTGATAATTTAAGTGACCCCAAAGGATACTCTGCCAGCGATTACCTTTAAAGTTCACCGACGAATCCAATTGAGAGATATACCACTTACCTTTATTTTTTATCGCATCTTCCGGCTGTAGAGGCTCAGTAAAATGAGTGGCTTGAATCGTCAAAGCGATCCAATAGCTATTCATCACATCGGCTAATAGGTTGGCTAAAAATACCTTAATAGCGCCAAATCCTGTCAACAAAGCAAGCAAAGGAAAAACAAAATATTCTTTTGCCCATACTCTTCTTACTGCGCGTTTATGGCGTTTCATTCCCTCAGCTTTCGATACACGCAAAGATTCATCAACAACGGCATAACCTTTATTGCCTTCAGGAAAATATTTTTTCCTGAACTTATCCACTACGCCCAAATTCTGCGCATTAAAGTTGTACAACATAAACGGATAAAACAAGAATAAATAAATAGGCACTTGAAAGTAATGCAACTTGGTATGCGGTACCTGATCGTTTACGCGTAAAAAACCGTGGTTTAAATCAGGGTCTTTCTCATACACGTTTGTATGAACATGATGCACAGCATTATGCTCTTGCCGCCAAGAAACCTCATCAACAGGCGCTTTCCAACGAAAGTTTTTCGCATGAAACTGAGGAATCTCATCAAAAGAATCGTACTGACCGTGTAAAACGTTATGGCCAATCTCGATCGCTTCAAGATTACGGTGTAAAAATAGAAAAGGGACGCCTATCAGCGCAAACGGGCCTGGCAATACATGAATAAGACCACGGCCGATAACTTCAAAGATACGGGAATTACGACGTATTTTCTTAATATAGCGAACGTCTTTTTCGCCAAGATCTGCACGATATTTTTGCTTTATCTGCTCAAAAGCTTGATGAATCTCTTCATATTCATCTGCTACCCCAGAAGGGCTACTTGCTGGCTGGTTCATAATTTAGGCCATGATAAAAAGCCAACAGAGTAAACACTTGTTTACACAAAGTCTATAGAGCTATGCCCCTACGCCCTTTAATGACAGCGAGGTATTAGAAGAAGCTAAACATTAAATAATGATTATTTTAAAAGAAATAAAGACTGAATACTGAACTTTGCTTGCCTGATTAGCTGATCTACGCTGATTTTGGTATTGATTATTTTGGCCAGATTTAACTGTTCATTCGTTATTTCAGTAGTACCTAACTTGGGTAGCGGCAATACGATGTCGATATTCTCTATTTCAACAAAATAATGTCTGCAGATGAACTCCTGATGAAACTTCACCATGTATTCTACACTGCCACCCTGCTTCACCTCACAATGGTCTTTCCAGTAGCATTCAGTAGGATTTTCAGTAGAACCCAGCACTCGAATGATCTCTAGGCCATTAATGTTTTTATGCTGAAAGCCCTCAACTCTATGGCTTAATTCCCAATCATCAATATTGCCTGAGTTCAGAACTGCACTGATATCGAGCTTTTCTACCAAATTGTCCATTGAATGATTCCTAATTACCGTTATTTTAGAATGGCATAGAATCTGAAAATCTCAATGGTGAGAGGCGACGAATGTAAAGATTAATAGCCTACTAATTTAACTAACTCGGTAGATTTAAAGAAACATTGAAAAGACTGTATATTAGGAACGAAGTTAAGAAATATTAGGAAAAGAGTTTTATGAGAATTGATCTTAATCAGAAAAGGCGCTAAGCCATTGAAATATATAATCAAATTGGTCGGAATGGCAGGATTTGAACCTGCGACCACTTATCCCCCAGACAAGTGCGCTACCAAGCTGCGCTACATTCCGATACAAAGCAGATTATACCTAAGTGCTTGATAATTGGAAGCTTCTAGCTAATTCAGTTTATTTAAAGCAGATTAGTCTTCGAGAATATCTTTTAATTCAGCCAATTCAGCCAGCATGTTTTTAATCAATACTCGATCAAAATGCGCAGCGGTTTCATCACCACCCTGTTCGTCCAGCTTTTGCCGAGCGCCATTAATGGTATAGCCTTTTAGATACAACAGATCACGAATTTCTCGTACAAGAATAACGTCTTCACGCTGGTAATAGCGACGATTACCACGACGTTTAATAGGTTTTAACTGTGTGAATTCCTGCTCCCAATAACGCAGAACATGAGGTTTTACATCACAAAGCTCACTGACTTCACCAATACTGAAGTAGCGTTTGGATGGGATGGGTGGGAGCTCGTTATTGAGACTCGCTTCCAGCATAAGCTTCTACTCGGATTTTTAATTTTTGTCCGGGTTTGAAG
>Ga0105348_1000197_pt1 | contig 45743 bp, 35 predicted proteins | sample EN8Hudsemesocosm_2_FD_83504 | JGI IMG/M metagenome (GOLD analysis project Ga0105348, IMG submission 83504) | Methane-oxidizing microbial communities from mesocosms in the Hudson Canyon - EN8C Hudson Canyon | ecosystem: Environmental > Aquatic > Marine > Cold seeps | place: Hudson Canyon... | reverse complement strand
TCGTGTAAACGAAGCATACGTTGAAAAATTCACTAACGGTGAAGTTAAAGGTAAAACAGGTTCATTAACTGCCTTACCAATTATTGAAACGCAAGCGGGTGATGTATCTGCTTTCGTACCAACAAACGTAATCTCAATTACCGATGGTCAGATCTTCTTAGAATCTAACTTATTTAACTCAGGCATCCGTCCTGCTGTTAACGCCGGTATTTCAGTATCTCGTGTTGGTGGTGCTGCACAAACGAAAATCATCAAGAAACTTGGTGGTGGTATCCGTTTAGCACTTGCACAATACGCTGAATTAGCAGCATTTGCTCAGTTCGCATCTGATTTAGATGACGCGACTCGTGCTCAGTTAGAGCATGGTCAACGTGTTACTGAATTAATGAAGCAGAAGCAATACAGCCCATTATCAATTGCAGAAACAGCGGTATCTCTATTTGCTGCTGAAAAAGGTTTCTTAAACGACGTTGCTATAAACAAAGTTGTTGATTTTGAAGAAGCTTTACATGCATACATGAGCAATGAGCAAGCTGCGTTGATGGCTACTATCGACGAAAGCGGTGACTACAATAAAGACATCGAAGCTGGTTTGACTAAAGCACTTGAATCTTTCAAGTCTACTCAAACTTGGTAATCGAGTTTTAATTAAGTAACCTTTTCGGAGAAGAGTCATGGCCGTTGGTAAAGAAATAAAAACCAAGATTTCGAGTGTTAAAAACACTCAAAAGATCACAAACGCTATGGAAATGGTAGCTGCTAGTAAAATGCGTAAAGCGCAAGATAGCATGGCAGCATCACGTCCATATGCGACAAATATACGAAATGTGATCGGTCATATTGCGCTTGGTAACTTAGAATATCGTCATCCATATATGGAAGAACGTGAAGCTAAGCGTGTTGGCTATATTGTCGTCTCAACCGACCGTGGTTTGTGTGGTGGCTTAAATATTAACTTATTTAAGAAAGTACTTGCTGATGCTGCTGAAAAGCAAGCATCAGGTGCTGAAGTTGAATTTGGTGTAATTGGCTCTAAAGCCACATCATTTTTCAATAACATGGGCGCTAAAGTAACCTCACAAATATCTGGCTTAGGTGATAGCCCTTCACTAACTGACTTAGTTGGTAGTGTTCAGGTTATGCTAAAAGCTTATGATGACGGTGAAATTGATAAGCTATACGTTGTGTATAACAAATTTGTTAATACCATGACGCAAGAAGCGACAATCGATCAATTGTTACCTCTGCCTAAATCAGATGACGAAGAAATTAGTCATCGTTGGGATTACATTTACGAACCTGACGCTAACGCTTTGTTAGATCAATTATTAGTTCGTTATATTGAATCTCAAGTATATCAAGGCGTTGTTGAAAACCTTGCTTGTGAACAAGCATCTCGTATGGTTGCGATGAAAGCCGCAACAGATAATGCGGGTGAGTTAATCAACGACCTTCAATTGGTATACAACAAAGCGCGTCAAGCGGCAATCACTCAAGAATTGGGTGAGATTGTTGCTGGTGCAGCTGCGGTAGGGTAAGCAGTTAGTTCTAAATAGAATTAACTGATAACAATTTTCGTAATTTAACGAAAAGTTAGCTAGGCAAAGCTTAGCTAACTTAAATTAAGAGGAATAAACATGAGTACAGGTAAAGTCGTCCAAATCATTGGCGCAGTTGTGGATGTTGAATTTCCACAAGATGCCGTACCTCAGGTATATGACGCATTAAATGTAACCGAAGGTGACCTAAACGGTTTAGTACTAGAAGTGCAACAGCAGCTTGGTGGCGGCGTTGTGCGTACTATCGCAATGGGTACCTCAGACGGTTTGCGTCGTGGTCTGAATGTAGAAAACACAGGCAATGGTATCAAAGTACCAGTTGGTGTTGAGACCTTAGGTCGCATCATGAACGTACTTGGTGAGCCAATCGATGAAGCTGGTCCAATTGGCGAGAAAGATCGTTGGGCTATTCACCGTGAAGCACCAGCCTATGCTGAACAATCAATGTCTAACGAATTGTTAGAAACTGGTATCAAAGTAATCGATTTAGTTTGTCCATTCGCTAAGGGTGGTAAAGTAGGTTTATTCGGTGGTGCTGGTGTTGGTAAAACAGTAAACATGATGGAACTTATCCGTAACATCGCAATCGAGCACAGTGGTTACTCAGTATTTGCTGGTGTTGGTGAGCGTACACGTGAAGGTAACGATTTCTATCACGAAATGAACGACTCTAACGTACTTGATAAAGTATCGTTAGTTTACGGTCAAATGAACGAGCCTCCTGGAAACCGTTTACGTGTTGCCATGACTGGTTTAACTATGGCAGAAAAATTCCGTGACGAAGGTCGTGATGTATTATTCTTCGTAGATAACATTTACCGTTATACTCTTGCGGGTACTGAAGTATCAGCTCTACTTGGTCGTATGCCATCAGCGGTTGGTTACCAACCAACACTTGCTGAAGAAATGGGTGTATTACAAGAGCGTATTACTTCAACTAACAAAGGTTCAATCACTTCAATCCAAGCGGTATACGTACCTGCGGATGATTTAACTGACCCTAGCCCAGCAACTACCTTTGCTCACTTAGATGCAACTGTTGTACTAAGTCGTGATATTGCATCACAAGGTATCTATCCTGCGATTGATCCACTTGACTCTACTTCACGTCAATTAGATCCATTAATCGTTGGTGCTGAGCATTACGAAACGGCTCAAAGTGTTAAATCTACACTTCAACGTTACAAAGAACTTAAAGATATCATCGCCATCTTAGGTATGGACGAGTTATCTGAAGAAGATAAGCAAACTGTATCTCGCGCACGTAAGATTCAACGTTACTTATCTCAACCGTTCTTCGTTGCTGAAGTATTTACTGGTTCTCCAGGTAAATACGTTTCATTAAAAGACACCATTGCTGGCTTTAAAGGCATTTTAGCAGGTGAATTTGATGATATGCCTGAGCAAGCATTCTACATGGTTGGTTCTATTGAAGAAGCCGTAGAGAAAGCGAACAAGATGTAATCATCTGGTAAGTATCTAGGCGATAGCTTAGATACTTACGCTAATAGAGGTCGAGTCAAATGGCATTATTTACTGTAAATCTAAATGTTGTTAGTGCAGAGGAAAGCTTATTTTCTGGTAGCATTAAATCATTACAGATCACAGGTAGTGAAGGTGAGTTAGGTATTATGCCTGGTCATGCACCTTTATTGACCTCACTAAAACCTGGTATGGCATTAATCACTAAAGAAGATGATACTGAAGAAGTTATCTATCTTTCAGGTGGTATGTTAGAAGTTCAACCAAACAACGTTATCGTATTAGCAGATGTTGCTACACGTGCCGCTGACTTGGATGAACAAGCTGCTCTTGAAGCTAAGCAACGTGCTGAAGAAAACATGAACGCTCATGGCGGTGATGTAGACTACGCTGTTGTTGCTGCTGAACTTGCTCGTGCTGAAGCGCAATTACGCGTTATTCAGGCGACTAGCAAGAAAGCTTAGTATCTAGTTTTCTAGCTTACTCACAGGTTTAGTGACTTCATGTTGTTAACTGCAACCAGTTATTCAATATGAAGTGTACACAGAACTGAATTATAAAAGCCGCTTACTGTTACAGTAAGCGGCTTTTTTTGTCTAAATACTCTTAAGGTTACTATGCAATCAAGCTTGTTAAATGAGTTATCTTAATTTCTTGCTGTTCAGCAAAGCGATCAAATGCTGACCATTGTGTCTCACCCAAGTCAATCATTGGGCAAGATGAACCAAGTGAATTGATGTTGTCAAAATACCATAAGCCATTAATTAAATAGCTATAGAGTAGATAGTAATTCACTAATTGCTTATCAAGAACAGTGTTTGCTGCTAAATCATGGTACATAGCAATGATGCCAGCTACTTTTTCCGTTGGAATTGAATTCACTGCAATGAACATAGCCAAGTCAAATTCGGCAGGTGCTATATGTGCACATTCAAAATCTAATAGCCAAGCTTTACTATCGTTATCAACCAAAATATTAGTAAAGTTGATATCACCATGACAAAGCACGTTACTGTTTGTCGAACTATTAGATAAGCTGTTTATCATCGCTGTGAGCTCGTTACAGGTCTTATCTAAGCTAACGCGATGTTGTGTTAGAAAGTTAGCAGGGGCAATCAGCAGTCGATTGTAAGAACGGTTTGTGTTGAGTGGATAGATAGCTTGATTACTTTTTGGTAAAGGTAATTGGTGTAAATCCACCATCAACCTTAGCGCGCTAGCAGTCTTGTCACTATCAGCTAGTTTCGAATATGCTAAAGTGTCACCATAAATAAATGAAGTGACTAACCAATCTGAGTCGAAATAATGCACACCAGGACTTAGCTGACCAACCGAAGGCTCCAATTCGCTTGAATTAGCACAAATATGTGTGCAGCTCACCTCTGTATTGGCCGTTTCTGTATTAAGCTTTTTGACAAAATACACCTGACTTAAAGTCGAAACCTTGAAAGCGGTTTGACTTAAACCACCAGCTAAACAATCGATAGCAGTTATTGCATCAAAACAAGGCAAAGCTTTAAGTGAGCTAATCAAATCTGGTTGCATGGACATATAAATTGCTTTAGCTAGCAGGTGATGTTTGACATTCAACTAAAGGCTGTCGATAAAGCTTTAACCATTTAGCATAACCATACATAGCAACTATAACAAAGATGACAAATAGCACAGTAGTTGGTACTAAGCTTTTTTCTATGTATAAATAGATTGATACCAGATCAATTACAATCCAGTAAAGCCAATTTTCCAACACTTTATTAGCAACTAGATAGGTAGCGAATACCGCATAAACTGTAGTAAATGTATCTAAATAAGGAAAAGTGGCAGGCGTATAGTTCGCCATGATAAAACCTAAACCAGTGGCTATTATAGCGAGGGCAAGACAGGCTTTAACATGCCAGCTGATATCCCAACTGATTATTGTAATCTTAGTACTGGTATTTTGTTGATTATTACTGTGTTTAGACCATTGCCAGTAGCCATAGACAGCCATTAATAAGTAATAGGCATTTAAAGCACTATCCATAAGCAGTAAAACATCATAAAAGATGTAGGTATATAGTGCAGTACTGATGAAGGCAGCAGGCCAACACCATAAAGAGCCTTTAGCGGCAAGTACCACATAAGCAAGTGATAACACCATGGCTATCAATTCTAGCCACGGTAGCTGTTGAAAGTAGATTGTCACATTGGCGAGGATTTCAGACATTAACTTTCCGCTTCCACTTGTGAACGATCACCATTAATGAACTTACAAACAAACACTGCCACGCCCGTCGTTTGATGTACATGTTTGATCTCAGCCATAACATGACTAACGGCTAGGTCGTAATCACCAAACACTTGTGTACTCATACCGTTAGTAACTACTTGCAAACCTTTAACCGCTCTTAGTCGTTTAATGAAAGCCCAAATTTCAGTTTTGTACTGCTCTTCAGCTAGCGGATATAAACTCAGTTCAATCGATATTTTCATAACTAACCTTTTTAATATAAGGGGGAGCAACTCCCCCTTGTTTAAAACTCAATAACCAGACTAAAAGACTAGAATTGATAGTCTAAGTTAGCACCAAATACTAATGGCTCAGAAAGTTGCGTATATTGCTTGCCAGTATAGCCATCACGCGGATCATTACCAAAGTAAAAGCCGCGGTTAGCGTAATCTTCATCCGTCAGGTTACGTCCCCATAGTTTTACTTGCCAATTGTCTTGTAAATAAGAAATTGATGCATTGAGTAATACTACTGATTCAGATTGCTCATCATGGCTATCAGAGAAGTAAAAGCTATCTTTTCCGTCTACCGAAACATTGATTAGCCAATTTTCACTAGGCTGCAGATTAACACCAATATTAAACTGATAATTTGGTGCGTGAGCTTGTTCACGACCATCTAATGAAACACCATCAGCATTAACAAAGTCGTTAAATTCAGATTCAAGTAACCCTAATGAACCATACACGTTAACAAAATCATCTAAGTACCAAGCACCTTCAAATTCAATACCGTAGTTACTTCCTGAGGCAGCGTTACCTAAATAACTAATAAATTCAGAGCTGCCATCTTCACGCTCTATTGTTTTAGAGCTGTTGACTTGCATATCCGATCTATCCATATAGAAAGCAGCAGTACGGAGGTAAGCGTTGTTATCGAGTAAAGATACTTTATAACCCACTTCATAATTTAATAAATATTCAGGGTCAAAACTACGTAAGTCTTCCGGTAAAGTGCCATCAGTATTATGGCCGCCGGCCTTATAGCCGCGGTTAATAGAAGCATACCATAGGCTGTCTTCAGCTTGCTGGAAGCTCAATACTAATTTACCACCTACCATGGTATCGCTGATATCATCGTTAAAAGGATCAGAATTAACATAGTCAGCATTGCGGTTTTCAACACGTAAACCTGAGGAAAGTGACCATTGCTCATTTAACTGAGTATCTAGTTGTCCATAAATGGCAAAACTGCTACTTTCATTGGTCGAGGTAAAATCGCTGTCTGCGTAAGTATATTGGCGTAATAAGTCTTCATCATCTTGCTTAAAGAAATTGCCTGCTACCCAAGCCGTCGAGCCATTGAATATTTCTTCACCTTGGTTAGATACCGCACGTAATTCAGTCGTTAGTACTGCTTTTTCACGGTAATAATGATCAGTGGAGCTGTACTCCCAGTATGCGTAATCAGGATTAATGTTAGGATTAACATCAGGATCAGATATTCCGACATAAGCCCAATCTTCATCATAGCCATAAGCTAAATCAGAGTCAGCGTTGCTAACAATTGCTAAGACTGTTGCACTATCAAAACCTTGGTAAGTAAATTTAGCTGAAAAAGCGGCTGTTTCTTGGCTGTCAAAACCAGGTTGATCAGATAAGGTTTCTCTAGTGTTATCTAAAGAAAAAGCGTCATAACCATTATCAAAGTCAAAATAGAAACCGGCAAGGTCAATGGTTAAATCATTACTGGCTTCAATGGCAAGCTTACCGCGAATGGTTAATTCATCACGGTTATTAGTATCATCACGTTGTAAATGGGTGTTTTCGATAAAGCCATCACTGTTCAGCTGATTAACAGCAAAACGGTAATTAACGGAGTCGCTAGCAGGGCCAGATAAAGCAACCCCCATATCGTAACTGCCATAATTACCTACACCAAGCTGCAATGCACCTTCAAAATCTTCTGTTGGTTCATTAGTGGTTATGTTTATCATGCCGGCAATAGCATTAGCACCGAAGCGTGTGCCTTGAGGGCCACGGAATACTTCAGCTTGCTTAACGTCGAAAAGCGAGGCCACGCTGCCAATACCAGTAAAATCCACTTCATCAATAATTACACCGACTGATGGATTGATTGGCTCTTGAAATTGACTGCGCTCACCAATACCACGAATTTGATAGTATCTGGCACGTTGTGAGCCACTGGCAAAGTTAACGTTAGGGCTAACCGCTATCAACTCTTCAAGGTGTTTAGCATTACGCTGCTTAATTTCAATATCAGTTAATACTGACATTGATGCTGGCGTTTTTTGTAAACTCTGCTGGCGAAAATCACTGGTTACTGTGATAGTTTCAACATTGTTGTTAGCGGTATTATTGCTTGCTTGCTCTTGAGCAGAAATCGCAGGATTAATAATACAGGCAGTGATAGCTAGACAAATAGCCGATTTGGAGAACGTCATAAAAATCTCATCAACAAAAATAAAAATAGAGGCGTGCGCAAGGAAGGTATTTTTGATGAATTTTGAAAATTATCTACAACCATCCCTATGCCATAAAGTTAAGTAAAGTAACTTCATGCCCAGGTTCAAAGAGTATATATCTCAGCGACAAGTCATTTGGACATTCAAATAACAGCGCACCCCTTGGTTCGGCGTTATTCTAACAAATAATTCCGCTAGAATCTTTTTATTGTTGAGTTGCTTAGGTATATTAAATCATCCACATTGTGGCAACTCACCTTTGAATGCACATAGCGAGAATTTATGTTTCCTAATTGGCAATTAGTGCTGTTAAGTTTGGCTTATATTGGCTTATTGTTTTTAATTGCTTTTTTGGGTGATAGGTACCGACATCAGCTGGCGAAAAAAGGCCAAAGTCTAATCTACGCACTGACTTTAGGGGTGTATTGTACTTCTTGGAGTTTTCTAGGAACCACAGGACAAGCTTCAACTAGTTTACTGTCTCATTTACCGATTTATTTAGGGCCAATTTTACTTTTTGTTTTCGCATGGCCCTTTATACAGCGTATTATTCGAGTCAGCTTAAAGCTGCATTTAACATCCATTGCTGATTTATTGGCGGCGCGGTTTGGTAAGTCTCATAACTTAGCTATCATGGTTACCATCGTAGCGTTGGTTGGAACCATGCCTTACATCGCCTTACAGCTAAAAGCTATGGTGTACTCTTTTCAACAATTACAAATAGATCAAAGCTTAAATAGCTGGCACATCGGTTTAGTGGTGAGTTTAGTACTAGCGGTTTTTACTGTGCTGTTTGGTATTAGACATATCGATGTAACAGAACGTCATCCTGGCGTTATGTTAGCAATCGCTTTTGAATCGCTGGTTAAGCTTTTTGCCTTTTTAGCGGTAGGAATTTTTGTTTGTTTTGTTTTATTTGATTCTCCAGCTGATATTTGGCAACAAGCCGATGCCAATACTTTATTAGATGAACAGTTAACCATAGATAATGTTACTTCAATGTTCGCCATGTTAGTTATCGTTATGGCAGCATTTTTATCCTTACCTCGTCAGTTTCAAGTGATGGTGGTTGAACTTAAAGATCAGAAAGATACTTGGTTAAGTCGACGTGTTTTTCCATTGTATCTATTAGTGTTCGCCTTTTTTGCTGCACCATTAGGTTTAGCGGGGCACATGCTACTAGGTAATTCTGTGCCATCTGATACTTATGTGCTGTTTTTACCTGGTGTCACGGAACAAACCTGGCTGACTTTATTTGCCTTTTTAGGAGCGGTATCTGCGGCAAGCTCGATGGTGATAATATCTGCCATTGCTTTGAGTACCATGCTAAGTAATGAAATTGTTTTCCCATTGCTATATCGCCGTCAGAAGGTAGCACAAACGAATTATGACAACTTTCGGAAACGACTATTAAATATTCGTAAATTGCTGGCGCTTTTTGTTATCTTGCTAGGTTACGGTGTATTTATTATGGCATCGCCAGATACGCTGTCATCGCTAGGGGAAGTTGCTTTTGGCGCTTTCGCTCAGTTAACACCTGCACTTATTGCTGCGTTTTATTGGCGTCGTGCCAGTTTAATGGGGGTATATGCTGGTATTCTAGTCGGCTTTATATTGTGGCTTACCTTAAATTTTTTACCGCAGTTCGGTCTATATGCGTCGCCATTTGCCGAAGGCTTCCTGCCAGTCAAAACCACGGCAACGCTATTTAGCTTAGGCGCTAATATTTTTGTCATGTGGGCACTGTCGCAAATCAGTCGGCAAAGTGTACAAGAGCGAGTGCAAGCATCACTCTTTTTAGAGTGGCAGTCGCCAAAGTTATTAAAAGTAGAAAATAAACGTCAACTTGATGTGAGAGAGTTAGAGTTACTTGCTTCTCGTTTTGTTGGGATAAATAAAGCACAAGATAGTTTTAATTATTTTTTATCTTCTCATGATAAGAAGCAATTAGGTAATGTCATCTTTAATCAGCAGCTTTTACAGCATGCAGAAAATACCCTAGCCACGGTGATGGGATCATCTTCAGCTAGATTAGTACTTTCTTCAGCCTTAGATGGTCGAGATATCGCGCTTGATGAGCTCGCTGTTCTGGTTGAAGATGCATCAAGTCAGCGACAAGAGTTCTCACAGAACTTATTACAAAGCGCTATTGAGAATGCCAGTGAAGGCATATCTATTGTAGATGATGAATTACAGTTGGTTGCTTGGAATAAGAAGTACTTAGACTTATTCGATTATCCGTCAGAGTTAGTCTATATGGGCAGTCCGATTTCAGCATTAATACGACATAATGTTAAACGGGGCTTATGTGGTACTGGAGATATAGAGTCACAGGTAAATCGTCGATTAGAATTTTTACGTAAAGGCAGTCCTCATAGCTCTGAGCGTCAACAAGCTAATGGGCAAACAATACGAATTGAGGGTAACCCACTTCCTGGTGGTGGCTTTGTTATGTTGTTTTCAGACATTACCGCTTATCGCCAAGCAGAGCAGGTATTGAAAGAAGCTAATTTAGATTTGGAAACACGCGTCTATGAACGTACTTTAACCTTAGCTAAAACCAATGAGGCTCTTGCTAAAGCGCATGAAAAAGCCGAGCAGGCGCATTTGAAAAAAAGCCAATATTTAAAAGCGTGTAGTCATGATTTAATGCAACCTTTAGAGGCGGCAAGGCTATTTACTTCTGCTCTCTCAGAGCAAAGTAATTTAACGACTGTGCAGCAAAGGCAGGTTGATAATATTGACCGCTCATTAAAAGCGGCAAATGACTTACTCGCAGATTTAGCTGAAATAGCTCGATTAGAGAGTGGTAATATTAAAGCAAATATACAAGCGTTTGCCCTTAATGATTTATTTGAAGATTTAGCACAAGAGTTTGCCGCGCTAGCTATTGAACAATCCGTTGAATTTCGTTTAGTAGCGAGTAAAGTTTGGGTTAAATCTGATCGACATCTGTTAAGACGAATAATTCAAAACCTCGTTGGCAATGCTTTTAGGTATGCAAGCCCAGGTAAGGTATTGCTAGGAGCTAGAGTATTTAACAATCAAGTTATTATCCAAATTCTTGATAATGGCCCTGGTATTCCGGTTGAAAAACAAGTGCTGGTGTTTGAGCAATTCACCCAGTTAAATAATTCCAATAACCAGGCCGGTAGAGGTTTAGGTTTAGGGCTTAATATTACCCAAAGCTTGGCTCAATTATTAGGTCATACACTAAGCTTACAATCAAAGGCAATGCAAGGCTGTAAGTTCTCGGTACAAGTTGAACAAGCAATACCTGTTGTGCAAAATAGCGCTGCTAGTAATGTTACTTTTAACGTCGCCTTGAAGGATATAACCGTTCTTTGTATTGATAACGATCCTGATGTACTCAGTGGTATGGTGGAACTTTTATCGGCTTGGCAGTGTAATATTTTAGCTGCTGACTCAAGAGAAACAGCGTTGGAGGAATTTGCTAACCACAGTAATGAGATTGATATTTTACTGGTAGATTATCAGCTAGGTTATCAAGCAGATGACCCACATGGCAAACAAGTTGACGGCTTAACGCTGATTAAAGATTTACGTAGCCAATGTCACCACTCGTTGCCAGCAATATTGATTACCGCAACCACTGAGGCAGGCATTGAAGATAAGGCGAAAAGCTATGATGTTGGCTATATGCGCAAGTTAGTAAAACCGGCGGCACTTAGAGCTATGATGAGCGCTATGTTAGCTAAAAAGCTACAAGCCGATTATGTTGGTTATAGCTAAACCGGTGGCACAAATGATGAGCGCATACTCATCAGTGAAAGCTAAAAAGCTGCAAGCTGATTATGTTGGTTATAGCTAAGCCGGTGGCACAAGTGATGAGCGCACATTCATCAGTGAAAGCTAAAAAACTACAAGCTGATTATGTTGGATATAGCTAAGTCGGTGGCACAAGTGATGAGCGCACACTCATCAGTGAAGCTAAAAAACCTCAACCAGACTAGGTGGGATATAGTTAACCAACAAAACAGATAAAAATAAAAGCTGTTACATATTATGTAACAGCTTTTTTAATGCATTACTGTATGGCAATGTTATATCTTTGGGTAAGTAATGTTGAAAGCTAGGGAACTCTATTTATTTTCAGTGCTCTACATTTATTAGAAAATAGTTAAATCTTAAGATATGGAGATACCCTTTTGCCTTTAAAGAAAAAAGTTTCACTAGCTCGAATAGTTGCACTTTGTTGTTTTACCTCGTTAACAGCCTTTGCCAGCCAATCTAGTGCTATCGAGTTTAACGAAGTGACCGTTAATTCACCTTATAAGCTAACACAAGAAATTATTGCTGCCGACGTGTTACCTGCAACAGGAAAAGAATTAGTTACTTTTTCAATTGATGAGCAAAGTAATCGCTGGTTAATGATTTATCAGTTAGACACCAGTACTAATAAATATGAAATAGCTGAATTATCAATTATTCCAAAGCAGTTTTATCGTTTTGATATTACCGAGTTAAAAGAAAACAAGCTGCAAAAAATTTACTTCTTATCTACTGATGCGCTCGTTTTATATCAAGATAAAAAATTCACTAAACTTACTAAAATAAAATCCTTGTATGTGCAAGAGCAAGCAGACTTCTTGAGTCGCGGTGACTTCATTCAAGATCTTAATGATGATGGCTTCGATGATGCCATTATTGCTGATTTTAATAAGACTCATGTATTTATTGGGCAAGGCATGACAAGTTTTGCTAAGCAATCATTACCGATAAAGCCTGAGGTGCGTGTTTTCTCTTCTGGTGCAAGTTACACCCAAACCAAGTTATATTTTAGTGATGTTAATTTTGATAATAAAACCGATATATTATTGGTCGGTGATGGTGAAATGATCATTTATCCACAATACGGCAATAGTCAGTTTAGTCGAGAGTCCACTCATGTTGCGATTAATGAAGCTATCAGTGGTACTGAATGGTGGAATAAACGTGATGAAAGTGGTGAACAGCTAGATCAAAGCAATTTAGAATATCGCAAATTAGAAGAGTTACGTGATGTTAATGCTGATGGCATTATGGATATGGTTGTCCGTTACACAAAAGCTTCAGGGGTATTAGATCGGGTTAATGATTATGAAATATTTCTAGGCCAAAAAGGTGAGACTGGTTTGAGTTATAGTGCAGAAGCCGACAGTGTCATCCGCGCAGAAGGTACGCTTACCGGGTTTGAATTCGTTGATATTGATAATGATGACAAGCTTGAAGTGTTGCTAGCAGGTTTTGATATTGGCTTATCACAAATCATTGGTGCTTTAGTTTCTGGTGGTATAGATCAAGATGTCTATGTCTTTAAAATGAGTGCTCAAGATAAGTTTCCCGAAAAGCCGGCGATTAAGAAAGATGTTGAGTTAACCTTTAGCCTTACTTCAGGGCAAAGTGGTAGCGCTGTGGTTAAGCTAGCAGATTTAAATGGCGATGGTTTGAAAGAGTTAGTGCTATCAGATGATGATGATGAGCTTAAAATATATATTGGCCAGCAAGGAAAGAAGTCATTTAAAAAACGCAGCGTTAGCTATGATACTCAATTACCCAAAGACGGCAATCTCGTGATGGTGGAAGACCTTAACAGCGATGGTAAGGATGACTTACTGATGAAGTTTTCACGCACTGATGGCGAAGGCAAAAATAAAGAGTTTAAGGTGTTATTTTCGCAGTAATATGGGGCTTTTATTAGTTATTTATTATGAAGCAAGCTATATGTGGCTATCATCAAGATGAAGAAGACCATTGGGTTGCTGAGTTGGTCTGTGGTCACTTTCAACATGTGCGCCATAAGCCGCCATTTATTAATCGCCCTTGGGTAGTTTCTGTTGGTGGACGTCAAGAAATGCTTGGTCATCAGCTAAAATGCAAAAAGTGTGATGAACATGCGCCCAAGGATTATGAAACCAAGTAAACAAAAAAAGCCGTAAAACTATTTACGGCTTTTTACTCACTAAGAGGCTTTATAAGGTGCTTGCTTTAAGCCAAATGTCATTGGCAGCTTGATATTGGCCTTGATAGCTATGCGCTTTTGCCAAAGCTTGTAAGTCTTTAAGATCATATTGCACACCGTAATCTTCATCTTCTAACTTTAATAAGCTACCAAAGGCCTTTTCTGCCATAGAGAATTGTCCGCTGACTAAAGCTAAATGGCCTAAACAGCTTAACCACTTACCACTATGGACATTTTTATGTAGTTGCTTTTGCACAATAGCAATAAGCTCATCGGCTTGTTTAATCGGTAAATCACGGATCTGTTTTAAAAATTCACTACTCGGTGACTTTTTAAATAAAGGTATCAGTAGTTTATTAAGTGGCTCGGTAATTTCATGCTCAGCCAACACGCTACAGTAGGCCAATAATACTCCTTCTCGCTGCTTAACCTTACGACTTAGCCCTTGCCAGTTAGATTGCAAGGTATCTTTATCATGTTTGACAATGCTGTGCGTGAAGCTAAGGTAGAAAGCGGTTTTTTCCCACTCTTTTACTCGAGCATCAGTAATAGTTTTTTCTTTGCGGGCGCTAACTAAATATTGTATTGCCTGATCGAAGCGCTGCTCAATTAAACACAAATCGATTTCTAGAGCTAACAAGCGCGGGTCGTGGCCTATTTGTTTATGATTTTCATTAATTATTGCCCGCGCTTTTTCGTAAGTCTCGGCTTTATCTTGATTCATCAATAATTTGATATTAACAATAACACTTTCTAAGCCAACGTCTTTGAGCTTAGTAGTTTCCTTATCTAACAAGGCTAAATAGTGATTAGTGTTGCTATCAAGGGCTTGCTTGGCCGATGCTGAAGCAGCAAGCAAATAAGCAGATTGCTTACGCTTTGATGGTATAGCGCTTTTAGAAAATAATTCTTCCGCTTGGCTATAGTCTTCAAGCATGTATGCAGCTAAACCTTTATTAAAGTTAGCGATGGCACGACGTTGCCCGGCAAAAGCAATTTTATTCCAAGTACCAAAACTAAAATTTAAGCCACCACGAAGTAACTTTAAACTGATTATGAGTGCAATAAAAAGCAGGGTTAGCATTATGCCTGCGGATAAGACGGTTAGCTCTATAGTGAGATCGCCCATAGCAATGAGGATATAACCCTTCTCATCAATTAAAAATGGACTGATTGCCATGGCCGCAAGAAATATGACTAAGCCAAGAATGATGCGGATCATAGCTGACCTCCACTCGCTTCTTGGCTTTCAGTTGACTCGTCTACAGGTATTTCTTGTTGTTTCGGCTCTGTTGTTTCAGTTGTTGGTGCTTTTTCATTTATGGAGTCTTTTTGTGCTGGTTTTGCAGCATTTTTACTGTCATTTAATAAACGCTTTATTGCTGATAAAGATCGTAAATCGCTTGGGTAATCGTAATAAATAGTTTGAAGCTTTAATTGCTCAATGGCTTGGTAAAACTTTTGGTTTACCGCAAGCTCCATATCAAAAAACTCATTTAACCATTGCTGAATATCGAGCAGGGTTTGTTGGTAAATTTCTTGTTTTTGTTCACTTGCTGCCCACTGCACTAGCTGTACTTTCAAGCTAAGGTTTTGCCTGAGGTGTTGCTGCTGATCCGGTGTCATTAATGGTTCGGCCATACCTGTTCTGCGACGAACAGTGATGAAGTCGTTTAAAAACTTCTGCCAAGTCTTGGCTAAGTTTTCCTGCCAGTCAGCGACGTCATTAGAAAGTGTGAAGTCTTCCTTAGTATCATCAATTGCTTGCGCTAAATTAGCTCCGGCCAGCTCTAATGTTGGAATCTGCTTATTTAACGCCATCAGTGTCAAAATAGCTTCTTGGTTTTGTAATGTCGGCATTAATGCTAACGCTTCAATGTCTTCATTAATCAGCGCACGTACAGCAAGAAATTTAGGCTGGTTTAATTCTTTTAACCGACTGTCAGCATCACGTAATAGACTAATGGCAGCGGTTGTATCACGTTCCAACCACATGGTGCGAGCAGCTACGCGTACCAAGTATTCTGCTTCGTGAATTAACCAATCACTTGGTTGGCGTTGTTGCACATGTTGCTCAAGTTGAGTGACTTGTGCAGCAAGCGCTTTAAGTTGAGCGTCACTGTCAATATGGGCTTGTTTAGCACTTTGCTGTGACTGGTTAGTTAAATGGTTTTGTTGTTGTAGCTGGCGATTAAACTCGGTGGTTAAATTGCGTTTTAGTTGCGCTTGACTTTGTTGTAAGTTTTCTTGTTGATTGACAACTTGTTGGGTAGTTTGTTGTTGCTGCCAAACAGCAAAGCCTACCGATGATAAAATACTTACAGAAGCTAGAACAATGGCAGCTATCGCTGTTTTATTGGCTTTTGCAGGTTTATTTACCTTTGCCTTTGCTGCTGTTTTTTTATCATTGTTGGTTAATTTAGCATTAGAGGTAACGACGTCTGCTTTTTCTGTAGTGTTTTTTTCCTGTGCAATACTCGATTTTTTCGCTGAAGAATCATCGGCAATATTGCTGTTGTTTTTGGCGATTTCTTGCTTATCGGCGGCATTTTTTTCAGATAGTTTTTTTTCTGAGGCTGCTTTATCTGACATAGTTCTGTGTTCCATCGTTATTTACTATTGTTATCTGCTTGATAAACAGTCTTACGAGCAAGATAGTTCCTGCAGTGTATTGCTAAGTATTTGAGAGTTTGCGCTATGCGTGTTCACTATATGAGTTAAGCCTAGTGCTTTTGCATTATCTTCAATACGATTACTCACCACTAGCCATAAACATTGAGTCTGCCAATAATTGCTACTGGCTGTACTCTCAAGGTATTTTACCAGTGCTAATAATATATCGTTACTGGTAACGACAATACAGTTAATTTGTTTTGCTTGCCATTGCTCGGCAATATCTTTTGTTAATGTTCGCCATACACGTTGATAACTTTCAATATAACTTACTTTAGCACCTCGACGTTTTAACGTTGTAGCAATATGTTCACGTCCGCCGTTTCCGCGAAATATCACCACATTTTTATTTTGAACGTCGAGCAATTCAGTTAAGGATAATAAGCCTTCACTATGTTCTTGCTGTGCAGGCGGTGATAACACGTTATCAATGCCAATAGTATGTAACGCTTGTTTAGTGGCTTTACCGACAGCAAAATAAGTATATTGATTGCTATCTATTAATGGGTAACTGGCGTGAGTAAATTCAACAGCGGCAACACTGACAAAGATAAGAATATTGCCATGGTGAAGTGCGGATTGGATTTCTGCTGTGCGAGCATAAGGTTGATAATCGAATAATGCTTGGCAAGTGCTTTCTATACTTTGCTTAGCTAACAGTAAAGCCAGCTGTTGAGCTTTTACTTCTGGGCGGGTAATTAATACCTTAAGCGGTTTTGGAATATGTTGCACAATAGCTGTTGCCTCAAGAGTATTCTCTTGAGGCTGTTTTTCAGTGTCACTAACTATTGTTTTAGCCTTTTTCGTCATTGTTTACCGAATAAACTTCTTTTAAGATTTTGTCTGCACCGCGGCTAAGTAGTTCTTGTGCTAGCTTGTTACCTAATGCTTCACCTTGCTCAACAGGGCCTGTGATCTCACTTTCAATCATTTCGCTGCCATCAATTGCACCAACTAGGCCGCGTAAGTGTAGTTCAGCGCCATCGTGTGAAATAACACCGTAGCTTCCAATCGGTACCTGACAGCCACCTTCAAGGGCTTTATTCATTGCACGCTCAGCTAAAACCCTTACGCGAGTAGTGCTACATTCAAGTGGTGCTAATATTGCCTTAATATTTTCATCGTCAGTGCGACATTCAATGCCGACAGCGCCTTGACCATTGGCTGGTAACATCTCTTCAGGCTCGATAAATTGTGCGATTCGTTCACTCATCTCTAAACGAATTAATCCGGCAGCAGCTAAAATGATGGCATCGTATTGGCCTTCATCTAATTTTCTTAAGCGGGTATTAACATTGCCACGTAAGTCACGAATATCTAAATCAGGGCGACTCGCTTTTAATTGACATTGGCGACGTAAACTCGATGTACCAACAATAGCGCCTTGTGGTAATTCACTAAGCGATTTATAAGTATTTGAAACAAAAGCATCACGCGGATCTTCTCGTGGACAAATAGTTTCTAAACCTAAACCTTCAGGGAAATTAACCGGTACATCTTTCATTGAATGAACAGCAATATCAGCACGGTTTTCCAGCATGGCAACTTCAAGCTCTTTAACAAATAAGCCTTTACCGCCTACTTTGGCTAATGGCGTATCTAAAATAATATCGCCCTTAGTTGTCATTGCCACTAACTCAACGTTAATGCCTTGATGAAAATGTTCAAGCTGCGATTTAACATATTCTGCTTGCCATAAGGCTAGGGCGCTTTTACGTGTTGCAATTCTTACTGTCGTGTTATTCATTCGATGTATCCAAATATAAAATTGTTACTGAGCTGAAAGTGTTAATTCAACCTCAGCTTGTGTGCTTACAGCATTTGATAAAAACTGCCAAAATTCTTCACCACTACGTTTGTCAGTCCAACTATCGTTGCTAAAGACAAAATGATGACCATTGAATTTGGTTGCTACCCATATTTCATGTAAGGGAGCTTGCTTGTTTATAATCACTTTGCTGGTATTTTTAAAAGTTAGTGTTAATAAGCCACCAACTCCTTCGTAATCTATGTCGACACCAGAGTCTTCAATCGCTTCCTCTACTGCTAGAAGAAGTTCATCGGCGATTAAGTTATATTGGCTATCGTTCATTGCTTATCCTTTAAAGAGCAATATTTCTCTATCAGAGTAATATTTGCCTAAGTGAGTATTATTGTTGATAAGCATGTGAGTATAATAGCAATCAGACAAAATAAATATAGATATAGAGCGGTTAAGTTAGCTGAAAAAGCTTGATTTAAACGACCTTCATGGCAAAAAAGCATCATGCGTACCATTAATCACTGTTATTTAAACTCCAATTCATCTATTAGAAGCCTATTTCTTAGTGCTATTACGGCTATGTTATTGACAGGCTGTGGCATAAAGGGTGATTTGTATCAAACACCAGAACAGCCTGTTCAAGACCAAGGAACTAAGGCTGTAGACGCTGATGAAACAGTGAATAGTGACGAAAATAAACCAGAGGTTGCACCGTTAGCAACGAAACCTCAACAGCCGGCTAAAGAACAAGCTGAGCCAGTTAAAGAGCAATAATAATGTTAGTTAATTTTTCTAAAATGCATGGGTTAGGCAATGATTTTCTTATGCTTGATAATGTCACCCAAAATGTTTTTTTATCGCCAGAGCAAATAACTAAGTTTGCCGATAGAAATTTTGGCGTCGGATTTGATCAGTTACTTGTGGTTGAGCCGCCTTACGACCCGGATTTAGATTTTCATTACCGTATTTATAATGCCGACGGAAGTGAAGTAGGGCAGTGTGGTAATGGCGCTCGCTGTTTCGCTAAGTTTGTTCGCATGAAAGGTTTATGTAATAAGCATAAAATTAAAGTATCGACCAGCACGGGCAAAATGAATTTACATATCGAGCGAGACGGTAATATTTCAGTTGCTATGCCTGTTCCGCAATTTGACCCAAAGAAAATCCCTTTTAATGCGCAAAAGGTCGAAGGCACTTATATTTTACGTAGTGAAAGTGAAACTGTGTTGTGTGGTGTCGTTTCAATGGGTAATCCTCACTGTGTAGTAACCGTGGATAATGTTCAAGATGCGCCAGTAGATACCTTAGGCAAAGAGCTTTCCACCCACGAGCGCTTCCCAAAAGATGCCAATGTTGGCTTTATGGAAATTGTCTCGCCAAACTATATTAAGCTCAGGGTTTATGAGCGTGGCGCAGAAGAAACATTAGCTTGTGGCAGTGGTGCCTGTGCTGCTGTTGTTGTGGGTCAGCAACAGAAAAAATTAGCCAAACAAGTTACCGTAGAATTACCCGGTGGAAAATTACGTATTTTTTGGCAAGGCCCTGGACATCCAGTGAAAATGTCAGGACCGGCAACTCATGTATTTGATGGTCAATTATCTATCTAACAAGCTGTTGCAACTCACTTTTGTAAGCTGCTTACTCTTGATATGCCCCGCTACTTTTCTCAACTTATTTTGCGGCAGAGTCTAATGAAAGAAGAACTAAATAAAATGAATGATATACAACAAAGTATCAACAGCGATGAAATCCCGTTAACAGATGAGTTAATTGTCAGCTATTTACAAGATAACCCTGAGTTTTTTAATCGTAACCAAAGCTTGATTACTAGTTTGCGTTTAAATGACGAACATCGTGGCACTGTGTCTTTGGTAGAAAGGCAACAGCAGCAACTTAGGCAAAAAGTACATGGCTTAGAAGATGAGATCACGCAACTTATGTCTGTCGCTAATCATAATGAGCAATTGTTTACGCTTTATAGTGATTTGTATCTACGTCTAATTGATTGTCAATCAACTGAAGAGTTATTGGATTGTTTGCATCAAGCAACGACAGAGTTATTGTCGTTATCTGCATTTAGGTTATGGTTGTCTTCATCTGGCAGTAAGCAGCTTTCTCATCATAGTTTATCAACCAATGATTGTGCTGGCGTAATGCAGAATCGATTAACAGATAATGATTATTACTTTGGTCGCTTACAGTCAACCGAGCAAGAGTTGATATTCTCTCATCAATGCTCAGGCTCAGTAGTTTTAATTAAACTAGTACACGATGAACAACCAATTGGTTTCTTAGCGATTAGTAGTGAAGATGCCCATCATTTTGACCCAAGAATGGACACCCTACTCTTGAGTCAATTTAAGCGCCTAGTTGCTAAGCTTCTCCAACAACAATTATCGTTATAAATAATTTTAGGGCGCTTTAATGCAATTTTACCGACGTCTCAGCGCTATAAAGGCTATCAGCTTTGATTTAGATGATACCTTATATAACAATCGCCCCGTCATGCAGGGTATTGAAAAAAAGATGATCAGCTATTTTACTGATAAGTTTGCTGATGTCTCGCCAGCGTTAACACAAGTTTTCAACAGCCGTTTCTGGGCGCCTTATCGAAAACAGGCTCTATTAGCACAGCCAGCATTATCTCATGATGTGGTCAGAGTAAGGTATGAGACTTATCGGTTAGGTTTTTTAGCACATAAGCTATCTGCTGAAGAGGCAAGTAAAGAAGCACAAGCGGGATTAGATTACTTTATCAGTTTACGTAGTGATTTTACTGTACCTGAAGCGAGTATTGAGTTATTAAAATGCTTAAGTGAGCAGTTTCCTTTGGTGGCGATTAGTAATGGTAACGTTGATACCAAGGCGCTTGGTATTGCACACTATTTTCAACATGTTTATCATGCAGGCTATCAAATGGCAGGCACTGTTGCTGAAAGTGAGCACTTACTTAGGCAAAAACCTGAAGCGGATATGTTCGCCTTGGTTTGTAAGCAATTAGCGATACCGCCAGAAGCGTTATTGCATGTAGGTGACTGTGGTTATGCAGATATTCATGGTGCACTAAGTGCGGGTTGTCAAACTGCTTGGTTACCGCATTACGGTGTTGGTAAAAAATTACAGCAGATCCCCCATATTGAGTTAAGCCAAGTCAGCGATTTAAAGCAACTACTGGCTAAGTACACTCAACGAGTTAGTTAGCAACTGTTGTAAGTTGTTGAGGGATAATAATTGTAAAGCCTGCTCCTCGATTATTAAATTGTTTATACTCAATGCTACCTTCAAGCACTTGGGTAACTTGGTTATAAACAATAGGCATACCTAACCCTGTACATTTTGTACTGCGCTTGGTGGTATAAAACAGCTCGAAAACTTTATCTTCGCCCCCCAGACCTAAACCTAAACCATTATCAAAGTAATCAATCACAACGTTAGAATCGGTAATGGCAACTCGCAAGTTAATCATTGGATCTGCAATACCCTTGAAGGCATGAGTTAATGAATTCTCAATCAACTGATTTAATACATCGACAATGACATCCATGTAGCTTATTAGCTGAACTTCTTCAGTAAAGTGAACTAATAATTGAGTATTTTGCGCTTTTAAATTGGCTTGATAAGAATCACTAAGTGATTGAACTAAATTGTTTAACGAAAATTTATTTGCCTGTTCAGCTTTGCTGTAAATTGATAAAGACTTAAAGTTTTTAATCAATTGAATCGATTTGTCTAAATTACCTGATAGTAGCTGCAAGCCAAGTTGACAGGATTCTTCGCTACGTTGTAAATCTTTGCGAGTCAATTGTTGAGATTTTATTTTAGCAAACACCTTTTCAAGTTCATTCTCTACCTGACTCATTGAGGTTAGCATTATCCCTAACGGGGTATTGAGTTCGTGAGCAACACCAGTAACTAGATCAACCATCGAGGCCATCTTCTGTGAAGTAATTAATTTTTCTTGGGTATTCTTTAGATTAGCTAATGCCGACTCTAGCTCTTCATTGGACGTTTTTAATGCTTGTGTTCTGTTGACGACCTTATCTTCAAGGCTTAAATTGAGATCGTTAAGTTGTTGAGTTTTTTCTTTAACACTCTGATTGTATCGCAGGAAGCGACTTTTGATGTTGTTAGCAAATGCTAAAGAAATAAATAATAACACTAAAGAAACTGTAGCCCCTAAAGCTAGCGCCTGAATTAATTCCATTTTATGTTGCTGATTTAATACCGCTTTTTTAGCGACAACAACATTTTCGATATCATCTAAATAAGTGCCTGAGCCAATCGCCCATTGCCAGTCTTTATAGCCTTTGATAAAAGATGTCTTTTGGGCGGGAAGCCCGGTACTTGGTTTAATGGTGCCAATATAGGAAATATAATCTTCACCACGTTCGGCTGCTTTTATCACTTCTTCAGTAATCTTTACCCCGTTAGGGTCTTTTAGGGCCAGCCTATTTTTACCAATATATTTTTTTTCTATATGGTTTAAAAAAACGCCATGCTTATCTACAACAAAGATATAACCATCTTTGCCATATTTAATGCGATTAATGCGCGTGAGAATTTCTTTTTTAAGCTCCTCTTCATAATCAAGTACATAGTCACCGGTACCTATAAACCAATTGTAAGGAGCAAAGCGCTTACTGTAGCCTATTTTTTCATATTCGATTTCAGTATCAGCGGGCTTTTTCCACCACCAACGTAGAAAACCTTCATCATGGGTTGCCGCTATATTACTCAGTTGCTGAATAACATAACTGCCCTTTATGTCTTGAAAGTCCCATAAATTAGTATTTTGTATATGAGGCATAATTGGGTGCATTACTGAAACACCATCACTTTGATAAATAAAGAAGTAGCCTCTGCTCTTATTAAAGCGAATATCACGCAATGCATCGCTAATCAGTAACTTTATTTCTTGTTCGCTTTTGTGTTGGTTATTACGGTAAATTGAGCTGGCGATAGCGTGAGCTTCACGCACTCTTTCTTTCAAGCTGACTTTAATTTTTCTAATCGTTTGGGCTTTTTCATTGGTGATAAGGTCGTGGACTTTTAATACTTCATTTTTTATCAGTACTGTTTTTTCTAAAATAGAGTCGGCTCTGACGCTTTCAACTTCGCGATTGAAGCGATTATTGTTATTTTGATAGATAAAGAAAATAGCAATCAGTGATAACACCAAAATAAAAAGCGGTGCTAACTTTACTGTGCGAAGAATGTTAATTTCTTCTTTATTGAGCATTAAGGATCTCAGTACAAAGAATTAATAGTAGAAGCATTTGCCGGGAAGTCATTAATTTACTGTAAAAACATAAAATCAGTGTAGCTAAGTTATCTAAGAGTAGCGAGAAATATTGTCTTGATTATGTTATGTTTTTTTGATTTTAAATCAATAAGCTTGTGTTTTTTGTTCTATTCTAGGTTGCTTTTTGAACCATGAGAAAAATTGAAGCCAGAAAGTGATTTTTATTCTTTTATATCTACTGTAAAAATAAACAGCAAAGCGCTACAACTGATACCAATTAGTGATATACTTTTGCTTTTTATCTTCCACCTTTATCTACCGATTTAGATATTGCCACCTCAATAAAGGTAACCTTTATGGACGTTTCAGAATTACTCGACTCTCTCAATGACAAGCAACGTGATGTTGTTGCAGCACCGAAGCAAAATATGCTGGTACTTGCAGGCGCAGGGAGCGGTAAAACTCGCGTTTTAGTTCAGCGCATTGCTTGGTTGATGCAAGTTGAAGGTGTTTCTTCACACAGTATCTTAGCGGTAACTTTTACCAACAAAGCAGCGGCAGAAATGCGTGCCCGTGTAGAGCAGGTAGTACATGGCAACACTCACGGTATGTGGATAGGCACTTTCCATGGTTTAGCGCATCGCTTATTACGCATGCACTTTCAAGAAGCAAATTTGCCACAAAGCTTTCAAGTATTAGACAGTGATGATCAAATACGTCTAGTAAAACGAATCGTTAGGTCACTTGAGCTTGATGAGAAAAAGTGGCCTGCCAAGCAATTTGTTTGGTATATCAATGGCAAAAAAGATGAAGGCTTACGTCCTCAGCATATTGATGCGCAGTTCGACCCAAGTGAAGAGCTGTTTGTTAAAGTGTATAAAGCTTATCAAGATACCTGTGATCGGGCGGGCTTAGTTGATTTTGCTGAATTATTGCTGCGCGCTCATGAATTGTGGCTGAAAAATCCCGCGCTACTCGATCATTATCAACAACGCTTTGGTCATATATTAGTTGACGAATTTCAAGATACTAACGCTATTCAATATGCATGGTTAACCATGCTGGGTAAAGCGCGCAGTAAGGTAATGATTGTTGGTGACGATGATCAATCTATTTACGGCTGGCGTGGCGCGAAAATTGAAAATATTGAGCGCTTTACTGCTGAATATGATGATGCAAAAACTATTCGCCTAGAACAAAATTATCGTTCAACGGCTAATATATTAAATGCCTCTAACCAACTCATTGGTAACAACAATAACCGACTCGGTAAAGAGCTCTGGACTGAAGGTGATGCGGGCGAGAAAATCTCAATTTATACTGCTTTTAATGAAATTGATGAAGCACGCTTTATTGCCGGTCGTATTAAGCAATGGCGTGATGAAGGCGGCAAGTTAGACGAAGTCGCTATTTTATACCGCTCGAATGCTCAGTCACGTTTACTTGAGGAAGCACTGCTGCAAGGTCAGCTACCTTATCGCATTTATGGCGGCCAACGATTTTTCGAGCGACAAGAGATTAAAGATGCCCTTGCTTATATGCGCTTAATTAACAATCGTGATGATGATGCGGCTTTTGAGCGTATCATCAATACGCCAACGCGCGGTATTGGTAATCAAACCTTATCTTTAGTTAGAGATGCTGCGAGAGGCTCAGAAATTACCCTGTGGCAAGCGTGCCAACAAATGCTACAAGCACAGCAACTGAAAGGGCGAGGAGCAAAAACAATCACCGCCTTTGTTGAGTTAATTGAGCAGCTTGAGGATGACACCTGTAATTTAGATTTAGACCAACAAGCCAACTTCATCATAAGTCACAGTGGCTTAAAAGCTATGTACCAAGCTGAAAAAGGTGAGCGCGCAGCACAGCGTATAGAAAACTTAAATGAGCTAGTTACCGCGTGTCAAACCTTTGAAAGTGACCCTGAGTTGGTTGAAGAACAAACACCACTCACTGCATTTCTAACGCATGCGGCGTTAGAGTCGGGTGAATCTCAAGCCGATGAGTTTGAAGCCGCAGTACAACTAATGACAATGCACTCTGCAAAAGGTTTAGAGTTCCCGTTAGTATTCATTGCTGGCCTTGAAGAAGGCATGTTCCCATCGCAGCAGTCTGTTGAAGAAATAGGGCGTTTAGAAGAAGAACGTCGATTATGTTATGTTGGCATGACAAGGGCAATGCATAAGCTATACTTATGCCATGCTGAAAGTCGCCGCTTATATGGACAAGAAAAATTCCATAAAGCGAGTCGTTTTTTACGTGAATTACCTGAAGATTGTGTCGAAGAAATCAGAATGCAATCACAAGTGCAGCGTCCTGCTAAAACAGGTAAGTTCTCTAATACCTTTACACTAGAAACCTTTGAAAATTCAGGGTTTAAGTTGGGGCAGCAAGTGAAACATGCTAAGTTTGGTGAAGGTGTAGTACTTAATTATGAAGGCAGCGGTGCTCAATCACGTATTCAAGTCAATTTTGCTGATGTTGGTAGTAAATGGCTTGTTGTTGAGTACGCTAACTTACAAGCTGTATAAAAGCGGTATGTCAGTTAAGTGCTAATCGAAAATTCTTAGGTAATTGGCAATTTAAAATTAGAAGGTGTTGTAATGTCTCAACGATTACTAGTAGTAGAAGACAGTAAGCCTATAGCGACAGTTATTAAGCAAATAGCTCGCTCACTTCAATTTGAAGTGGTAATAGCTACCAGTTTGGCGGAAGTTGAAGATGTATTATCATCTGATACTGATTTTTTTGCGGCAACCATAGACTATGCATTACCTGATGCTGTTGATGGTGAAGCGATTGCTTGTGTGTTATCACACGGTATTCCTGGTGTTGTCATGACGGGTAAAATGGATGATGAAACTCGTCAAAAAATACTGTCACAACCTGTTATTGACTATATTCCCAAAGAAAATAGCCAAGCTTTTTTATATTTAAAGCGTATCTTGCATTGGCAGCAAACCAATAACCAAAATACTATTTTAGTAGTAGATGACTCTTCATCAGCACGAAATCATATTGTTGAACTGCTAAAACGTAGAAATTTTACTGTGATTACCGCCAATAACGGTGTGCAAGCGCTTGAGAAATTAGCACAACACAAAACGATAAAAATGGTGATTACCGACTTAGAAATGCCAGCGATGGATGGTATTGAGTTAACCAATGAAATTCGTCGTTTATATACGCGAGAACAACTTGCGGTCATTGGTATTTCAGGCGCAAGTAACGGCATTCATTCCGCGCGTTTTATTAAAAATGGCGCTGATGATTTTTTACGTAAACCATTTTGCCCTGAAGAATTTTATTGTCGGATCACACAAAATATTGAAAGTTTAAATAATATTGCCAAAATACAGCATGCGGCCAATACCGATTATTTAACCGATTTAGCGAATCGCCGTGCATTTTTCCGCAGTGCTGAGTTACGCATTAAAGAATACAAAGAGAAAAAAGTCCCTTATTGTTTAGCGATGATTGATATCGACTTTTTTAAGAAAGTTAATGACAATTATGGTCATGATGCTGGTGATCAAGTATTAAAAGTGATTGCTTTATACATGCGTAAGCATTTTGGCACAGGCTTAACCGCAAGGTTAGGTGGTGAAGAGTTTGCTATTCTATTACACGGTGTTGATTCAGATAACTTATATAACAAACTAGATGATTTTAGACGTGAAATAGCCGTTTCTACCATTCCTGCTGGCGATACGCCAATATCAATTACTTTAAGTTTAGGCGTGGTTTTTGAAAGCCAAGAGCCGTTATCTAAGCAAATGAGTGAAGCAGATAGCGCGTTATATTTGGCAAAAGAAAATGGTCGAAACCAAGTGGTCATTTATGGAACAGAGCTAGAAGATTAACGATATAAAGCTTAGTGGTTAACATAAGTTAGTATGAAGATGTAATAGCGCTAAAATTAATATTTAGCGCTATTTTTTTGTCTGAATTTTACTGATTATAATAATGATAAGTGTCAACTAAGCACGCTTTCTTATCGAATCGAGACTATACAAAATGAGTGCAGCCCAGATGAAAATAAATGTTATAAGCTCAGCGGTTTGCATGGTCTCTTGGTAATAAAAAGTTGCCAATAAAAACATAATACTTGGTCCCAAGTACTGGAAAAAGCCTAGCGTTGATAAGGTTAATCGCTTGGCGGCAGCGGTGAAAAACAGTAATGGTGCTGTGGTAACTACTCCTGCCATGATTAAAATGAAGTTTAAACTGCTAGTATTTTGCAGCATGTCACTAGTGCTGCTTTCAACGAAAAAAGTCCAATATAACAGTGCGATAGGTAACATTAATATTGACTCAATGAAAAGGCCAATAAATGAATTTACCGGTAGTTTCTTTCTTAACAAACCGTAAATTGCGAAAGTACTGGCTAGCGCTAAAGAAATAATGGGTAATGTACCCAACACAACTAGCTGCACAATGACGCCTGTTAACGCTAACCCTACCGCGATTAGCTGGTTACGCCTTAATCGTTCATGAAAAAATATCATCCCAAGTAAAACATTAAAAAGTGGGTTAATGTAATAGCCTAGACTTGCATCAAGCAAGTGATCATTATTTACCGCCCAAATAAAAAGAAACCAGTTCACGGCAAGAAAACTAGCCGATAATGATAGTTGTAACAGAATCTTCGGTTGTCGAAAAACACTGACCAATTGTGACCATTTTTTCATCGCGATGATCATTAGCAATAAAAAAACGGTCGACCAAATAACCCTATGCATTAATATTTCACCCGCTGATATCTCAGTGAGTAATTTAAAATATATTGGCGCAAAGCCCCAGAGAATATAAGCACTTAACGCGCTTATTGCGCCATTTCTTGAGTTATTGGCTTCGAGTTGGTTGTTGGCTGAAACAGTCATTTGGTATTTGTTCTGCTGTGCAAGACAAGAAAGAAGAGCATAGTAGCATGATAATCAAAAAGCACTGTATTAAGCTGGTAGTTGAGGGCTTATTTAGTTGTAAAGATGTTAATACTGAGCGTGTAATTATAGCTAGCCAGAGTTACTTAGCAGACTCAGCTGAATTATTTCTGTTAGTCGCTATTCATTGTTAGGTAATCATTAGTGTGCTGAGTTAAAATAACGACATTATCCTATAGAAAATTAGTCGACACTTCTTTGAATCCCACGCAAGAAACTGCTGCTGTAAATACTGACAATGAAAAGCTGCTGCTAGAAACGTTAAAACATTACTTTGGTTATGAAAGTTTTCGAGTCGGCCAGTTAGATATTATTAATAGTTTGCTGCAAGGTAGAGACTCTTTAGTTTTAATGCCGACAGGCGGTGGCAAGTCACTTTGCTACCAGCTACCAGCAGTGCTATTACCCGGCATAACTGTGGTAGTGTCACCACTTATTGCCTTAATGAAAGATCAAGTTGATGGCTTAACTCGACAGGGTATCTCTGCCGCTTTTATTAATTCAAGTTTAGAACAAAGCGAAATTAGCGATATTTTTACTCGCCTTGGCAAAGGTGAAATTAAGTTACTGTATGTAGCACCCGAGCGACTGACCAATTATTATTTTCTACAAAATTTAAGTCAATTACCTTTAAGCTTGTTCGCGATTGATGAAGCACACTGTATTTCGCAATGGGGTCATGATTTTAGACCCGCCTATACTAAGTTGCAGTGTCTGAAGCAAAACTTTCCCTCAGTGCCTGTTATGGCATTAACGGCTACCGCCGATGTTACCACTCGTAAAGATATCCTCAATCAATTGGCGCTTCACAGCCCTTATATCCACTTAGACAGCTTTGATCGCGCAAACATTCGCTTTACCTTGGCACCAAAATACAATGGTGAAAAACAGCTACTTGGTTATATTAAGAAGCAAGGGGAAAATAGCGGCATTATTTATTGTAATAGCCGTTGGCAAGTTGAAAAATTGGCCAAATATATTGCGGCAAGTGGTATCAATTGCGCGGCGTATCATGCTGGTCTGGAAAACGATATTCGTTCCTTAGTTCAAGAAGGTTTTACTAAGGATAACATTCAAGTGGTAGTGGCTACCGTTGCTTTTGGATTAGGTATTAACAAGCCTAATGTGCGCTATGTTATTCATTATGAGCCACCGCGAACTTTAGAGTCTTATTATCAAGAAATTGGTCGCGCAGGGCGTGATGGTCTCAATGCAGAAGCGTTGTTTTTGGTTGATGATAAAGATGTCAGCCGCATTAAAAAACGCATTAGTGAAGGCGATAATCCGCAAAGGGTTAAAGTCGAAATGCAACGCTTTGCCGCTATGAGTGCATTTGTTGATGCGCAAACCTGTCGTCGACAAGTTGTATTGAATTACTTTGCGGAATATACCGAAAAAGGCTGTGGTAACTGTGATATTTGTTTAGATCCGCCAAGTCAGTTTGATGGTACTGTAGAGGCACAAAAAGTACTTTCCTGTGTATATCGTATTGCTCAGCAGGGCAATATTAATCATGTTATTGCTGTATTACGTGGTGAGCAAACCGATAAAGTGAAACAGCTAGAGCATGATAAAGTTTCTACTTTTGGTTTAGGTAAAGGCAAAACAGCAGGATATTGGTTTTCAATTATTGGTCAGTTAATTCATTTGGGCTATCTGCAACAAGATATAGAGCAAGAGTCTGTTTTATGCTTAACCCAAGCCTCAGGCAGCGTCCTTAAAGCAGAAGAACCGCTGATGCTTGCCAGTCCTCGTCTGCAAAAAGCCAGTTATTGGCAGCAACAAACGCCGAGTAAAAGTTATGACCGCGTACTTTTCACTAAGTTACGTGAATTACGCAAGGTCATTGCAGATGCTGAAGATATTGCACCTTTTATTGTCTTTAATGACGCGACGTTATCAGAGTTGGCGCGTATTCAGCCATTGACTTCAAGCCAGATGCTTAGTGTTAGTGGTATCGGTGATGTTAAACTTGCTCGTTACGGCCAGCCCTTTCTTAACTTAATTAAAGAACATCTGAAAAATTAAAGTTATTTTTTATCTATTTAAATCAGTGCCTTAGTTGTACATTTGTTATGTTTTAAGGCTGAGATAGTGTCAGATAGCTTTACAAGTTAGTAAGGAATTAACTGAAAAGGTTAATCGAAGATCTTAAAAAGTGTTTTTAATCAATGGTTTGTTTTTTTTGGTATAAATAATGCTAATGGCAGGGATATAATTCTTATACTTTTTAATGGATATAAAATGAAAAAAATATTTGCAGCCACTTTGGCTTTAGCATTTACCACTGTGGTAAATGCAACACCTATTACGTTAGATTTTGATAGCGGTGTTGCTACAAGCTCGCAATATACTGAAGATGGTTTTACTTTAGCAGCTAATTTAGCTGGCAATCATATTGATGATAATTGGTTAGGTGGCTCTATGGGTTTTCATAATGGCCCAGGTAATAACTACAGTAATAATGATATAATATTAAGTTATGGCGGCGCTGCTTTTGATTTAATTGATATTGATATTGCGGGTTTTTATCAATATGGCGAACTTGAGTTGACTGGTTCTGACGGAAGCGTTTTTACAAGTTATGAGACAGGTCTAAAGACAGTTAACTTCTTTAACGTAACTCAAGTGCTCTTTTCAATAAATGATGATTTCGATGGGGTATATGGTGGTGTTGCTTGGAATAGTATCACTGTTGATAATGCACCAGGCGCAAATAGCATTCCTGAACCAACGTCAGTTGCACTGCTTGGTTTAGCCATTGCTGGTATTGGTATTTCGAGAAAAAAGAAAGCTAACTAGTATTATACTCGTTGCTCTTTAAGCCTTGGAAGTTTACTTTCAAGGCTTTTTTATTGCTGAAATACTAGATGTGAAAAATTAGGCATAAAAAAACCACTAAACTTAATGAAGTTAGTGGTTTATTTTCAGCTTGAATAACTCAGCGAGCCCAGAACAAGAAGAGTGCACAATACCTGTTAGGTATTACTCTTTCTCAGCTGCTTCAGTTTGTTCAGCCTGTTTGTTTTGAGCTTGTTCTTGCTCTTTTTTTTCACCATGGCCTTCGCCGCCACAACCACCACAACAACCCATAATTTACTCCAGTTATTAAAATAGATATCAATTAGTATTGTTGAATAATACCTGAGTAAAATACTCAAGTACTTGATCGAGATCAGCATTTGTCGCTTTACCGGCTTAAATCAGGGCAAAAAAAAGCCCAAGAAATACTCGGGCTTTAACGTCAATTTAATCTTGGATAATTACTTAGGTAATGAAGTAAAACCCATGTTGAACAAGGTGAATGCATAGATATCAGCATATTGTTCAATTGTTTTTGATACTGGAGTACCCGCACCGTGACCAGCATTAGTTTCAATGCGAATTAACGTTGGTGCATTACCCGCTTGTTTAGCTTGCAACTCAGCAGCAAACTTAAATGAATGTGCAGGTACAACACGGTCATCGTGGTCACCTGTGGTTACCATAGTTGCTGGGTAACTAACACCGGCTTTAACATTATGAACTGGAGAGTAACCTTTTAAGTAGTTGAACATCTCTTCATTTTGCTCAGCGGTACCGTAATCGTATGCCCAACCAGCACCTGCAGTAAACGTGTGGTATCTAAGCATATCTAGTACACCAACAGCAGGTAAGGCAACTTGCATTAAGTCTGGACGTTGAGTCATTACTGCACCAACTAATAAGCCACCATTTGAACCACCATTAATGGCGAGATAATCACTTGAAGTATAATCTTGCTTAATTAGATATTCACCAGCAGCGATAAAGTCATCAAATACATTTTGTTTATTTAATTGCGTACCCGCTTTGTGCCACTCTTTACCGTATTCACCGCCACCACGTAAGTTAGCAACCGCATAAATACCGCCTTGCTCTAACCATACCGCGCGAGAAACGCTAAACCTTGGTGTTAAGCTAACATTGAAGCCACCGTAACCATATAAAATAGTTGGGTTTTTACCATTAAGCTCAAGACCTTTTTTATAGGTGATGATCATAGGTACTTTAGTACCATCTTTTGATGGGTAAAATACTTGTTTTGATTCAAAAGCATCACTATCAAATTTAGCGCCAGACTTACGGTAAACTTCACTATTACCTTTGTCTATGTTGAAGCTATAGATGGTTCCTGGCGTTTTGTAGTTACTAAATGAGTAGTATAAAGTGCTCTCATCTTTGTCACCGTCTAGTGCCGACGCGCTACCTACACCGGGTAAGTTGATTTCACGAACTTTATTACCTTGGTAATCGTATTGATACACTTTAGAAATGGCATCAACCATGTACTCGGTAAAGAAGTAACCGCCACCTGTTGAGGCACTTAATACATAATCAGTTTCTGCAATAAAATCTGTCCAATTTTTTGCTGCCGGTGCTTTAGCATCTACGGTAACAATTTTCTTGTTCGGTGCATTTAAGTTAGTCACTAAAAATAGCTTGTCGCCTTCGTTTTCAATAACGTAGCTATCTGATTCAAAGTTATCAGTAATAGTAACTAATGGACTATTTGGCTTGGTTAAATCTTTTAAGTACAGATCGTTACCTGAAGTTGATACAGCGCCAGAGATAAGCAAAAAGCGGTTATCTTCAGTGACATTACCACCAACATAGCGACGTTTTTCTTCAGCAGTATTACCAAAAACAACTTTATCGTGCTTTTGTGGCTGACCTAGTACATGGTAATAAAGTTTATGTTGATCTGTTTTTGCCGATAATTCACTACCTTCTGGCTTGTCGTAACTTGAGTAGTAAAAACCTTCATTTTTGTACCAAGAAATGCCTGAGAATTTAACATCAACTAATGGCGTTTCTAACTGCTTTTTAGTTTCAACGTCAATAATGATAATTTTACGCCAATCACTACCACCTTCAGAGATTGCATAGGCGGCAATTGAGCCATCTTTTGAGAAACTTAATTGACCCAAAGACGTAGTACCATCTTCACTAAAAGTGTTTGGATCTAAAAATACTTCAGCTTCACCACCATCTTTTTGGCGATATATAACGTATTGGTTTTGTAGACCGTCATTTTTGTAGAAATAGGTATAGTCACCTTCTTTAAATGGCGCACCAACTTTTTCATAGTTCCACAGCTCGGCTAAACGAGATTTAAGCTGACCGCGGTATGGGATTTGTGACAAGTAGTCGAAAGTAACTTTATTTTCTGCTTTTACCCAAGCACCGGTTTCTTCACTTCGGTCATCTTCTAACCAGCGGTATGGGTCGGCTACTTCGTTACCAAAGTAGGTATCAACGACATCACCTTTTTGGGTAACAGGATAGCTAATTTTTTGTGTTTGTTGCTGTGTAGCTGCTGTTGATTGTTCAACACTATTACCAGTACAACCGGCTAATACACTAGTGACCAATATACTGGTCAAGAATAGGCTTTGTTTATTCATTGAAGTCTCGCTTGTTGACGTGATTTATTGCTTAATTTCGCTGTGAAAGAATATAGATTCCCAAGCATAATTAAGCCTCAGATTCACATTTGATTTACAAATCTTTAAGCAGTGTAGCAGAAGTGGTATAGACAAGACTATGGCCTACCTCATTGAATAATGAAGCAGGCGGCAGATTTTTGTTACAGTGTGTTGCTAACCTTTTACGTGGCAGTTAACGGTTTTCTAAACGATTAAAATCAAGTAAACCAACAGAGCTAGCTTGATTCAACTTATACCAAGTATGTAATTCATCAGCGAATTGCCAAAATTTGGGGTTAGTTCGGCGGATAGCAAATTGATCTTTTAATTGACGGTAATCCCGCTCAGTTGAAATGCTTGTTAAAGTACCAACAAAGTCAGTTAATTGGTGTTGTTCTACCTTGAAAAAAGCATTTGGATAAGTACCAACAATGCCGCGTAAAACAGTTAAACTATCCTCTGCAGGCAAGCGTCTACTTTCTTCAGAAAAGAGGTGCGCAACATTGCTGTGTGCTGAATTGTTAATTAAGCTATAAACATGCTGTTTATCGCCATCTGATACCAACACATAACTAACCTGTGGCAGCAGTGCGACACTGGTATTGGCAATATTACTTAAATCAGCCATTGCAGTATCTGTGCTATTTTGGGTCAGCTTTGATAAATTGTATTGGCTTACCTGAGCATTGTTAGTGTGCTCTGCCACCAATTGATATAGCTCTTCTTTTGGCTTATCGGTTTGATAGTTAATGGCTGTTTCAGGCAACTGATAAAATTCATCCGAAAAAATATAATCCTTGATGTCAGCACTAGTGTCTCGATACCAATGCTCATGCACTGATTGACGTTGATCTTTAGGCAGTAAACTAATGAAGTTACTCTCTGCCTCCATTCTTAAGAAGTCCATATATAGACGCGTTTTTAATTGATGGCCGACATTACCGTAAACATCAAAACCAGCGACTAATAAATAATGAATACGCTCTAATATTGGGTAGCTAATTAACCAGGCTGTTTTGGGTTTTGGGCCGACAAAGCCTTTTAACACCGAGGCACTATCAAAATGCCTAAATACCGTCAAACTGGCATTAGGGTTACCATCACCAGACCAAACTAAATCGAGGTTAAGTTGATCTTCTAGGTTTAGTTTTTCGACATAAGCCAATTTATTTTTTACATACTCTTGCTGACGATTAGCATATTGGCGCCAATACAATAACGACATGGTTTTATCACTGGTACCTGCGGGCAGTTGCAATAAGTCGGTGTTAGCATCAATGAAATTTTGACTCGGATAGTTATCAAAATTATCAGGGCTGAGGAAAAATACCCAAAAGTTATCTTCAATAACGTTTAAGGCAACTTGACCACGACAAACCGGACCCTTAATAAAATTCATAATAGAAAACTGCGCTTGATCTAATAAAAATTGATAACGAGATTTATCAGGCAAGGCTTGAAAGGTCTTAAAAGGGTTAGAGGCATTGGCCAGTTGATAGTCAGGCAATGTATTGACGGTATATTCAGGCTGATAGAAAAGCTCATTGATACGCGCTAACTTTGCTTCACCAAAAGGGTAGGGCATATGACGCTTGGCAGTGATGGTTTCGTTATGCTTTATCAATCGATAAAACACTTCTGGCTTGTCAACGGTTGCGTCAATACGACTTCCAGAAAAAGGTGAGTCAAATGGTCGACGAGTATAGATCACCGCTACTTTTTCACCACTTGGTGTTGATGAGCGGACTAACCTGAAATAACTGGATTGCTGTTCATCAAAGTAAAGGTTTGCTAGGTATAAATGCTCAAACAGGTAACGGGCGATAAGCTGCTCTTTGGCGGATTTACCATTAAGTAATTGCTCCCAGCGGTCAATCATTTGCTGTTCTGCCGAGTTGGCGGGTTCTGGCTCAGGCATAATAGCGCCATTAGCTATCCATTGTGTTAGTTGGCTATGTTCTTTATCTGACAAACCTGGCAGCGCATAAGGCATGCCCGCTAATGGATATTTACTTTTATATTGCGCAAACTCTTCAATGGTAGGGCATTGTTCAGTTCTACTGAGCGAGACATCAAAATTGTCATTAAGCAGTGGCTCATCAGGTAGTGGATGCTGACGTTTAAGTTGCAACATTTGATAAAATAAGCTTGCTTGGGTATTTGCTTGCTCTGTCTGTTGGCGCTCATTTAATACCGGAAAAAAACCTTGCTGGCGCAGCGGTTGTAAACTCTCGTTATTAAGCTCTGTTAGTTTACTTAAACTCTCAGAAATATTGGCTGTTAGTAATCGTTCGCCATTATAAACTTTTGCTTTATTTGCGCCACGTTCGATACCGGCACGACTTTCAAGTTTTAACTGGCAAGGCGCATCATAGCAACCATGGCAAACCACACAACGATTCTCAATAATTGGCTGAATGTTTTGCGTGAAGTGTTGTGTCTGTGCGCTAGTTGCTGCTGGTGTTGCCAACCTATTTTCGACATTGCTGGCGCCATACAGTTTATCAAACTCCATTACCCCTAAGGTGGCACAGCCAGAAAGAAATAGGAAAAGCATCAGCCAATTTAACTTACGCATGAGAACCCTTTAATTAGCAAAAAAAGCGAAGAATATTGCTAAGTTTAAGCTATGTTAATGAATTGTGTAAAGTTCCCATGCATTGAGTTATTTGGAATTGCGTCAAATGGTACTGCGCTAGCATTCCAGTTAATAGCGGTTTCTTAGTTCAGGTATGTCAGTATGGTATTGAACAAATTCAACTTCATAACCATCAGCATCAAGAAAATAAATGTTTTCACGATATTCATCAGGCATACCATCTTTATGAATAGGAAAGCCAGCCGCAGTTAAGCGCGCTATCGTACCTGCTAAGTCGCTTGTGACATAAGCAAAATGTGCCAAGCCTACTTGGTGTCCTGTTAAATCTCTGTTTTCCCCTTCGCCATTATCGGCAAAAGCAATATATTGGTAATCATCACCAAAGTGCAGCCAGTTACGAGGCTTGCCATGCCAGTCGCCTTTATCGCCGCCGCGCACCTGCCAATGAGGAAATGCTGCTTGGTAGAATGTTAGGCTTTTCTCTATATCGGTAACAACCAAGTTAATATGTTCTAATGTGATCATTGTGCTCTCCTTTACCTGTTATTCAGGTTGCTTATCTTAAGTGTAGTGTTATTTGTCTTGGTATTTTTTATTTACTCGCCAAGGCGGATTTAGTCGATTATCACCGGCCCAAAATAGCTTGATTTTATTGCCACTGGGATCAAATAAAGTCGCTTCGCGCCATAGGTAACTTTGCTCCGTTGGCTGCTGTAATATTTCAATGCCTCTTTGCTGTATTACTGCGACCCAGTCATCAAGTTGCTCATGTTCAAAGTAGATGACTGCACCATTGTTAAAATCTTCTCGTTCAAGATTAAGGGAGAAAGTTGCACCATTATCAGGGCAAGCAAATCTCGCGTAGTGCGGGGTATCGACTATTTGTAAAAATCCAAGCTTTAAATAAAACTCAGTACTTAGCGGCATGTCTTTTACCGGTAAAGTAATTTGATTTAAATTCATTTCAGCCTCCTTACATGCCATAGGGATATAGATGTTCATTGTGGTATGGTTGCCCTAATAGGCTTTCTCTTAATGTTTTTAAAGAGTGACCATAATGATGAAGCGTATGCAGGCTATAACCTATGCGATGTCGGATGCTTTCATCTCTACGAGTAATTTTTTGTGTTGCTATATCATGGTCATTCAAAATTTCTTCAACATTACGAATAATTAGGTGATCGGGAATCGCTACCAGTTTGTTATTTGAAAAAGCATTCATTCTTAACTCGGCAATTGGGTAAGCACCACTAATACCATTAACTACAGAGACTATCAGCACTGGCTTGTGCCCAAGATCAGCGGCACTGGCCATCATAAGAAGATTTTTTAATAAAGGTGATGCTGTTCCGCCCCATTCAGGAGTTACTAAGATTAAAGCGTCAGCACTAGTTAATTGCTCATTGATTGTTAACCAGTCGCTGTTTAGGTCGGCTTTGCTGCTCGCTTCACCATCCCACATAGGCAAGTGTTGTTTGCACAATTCAAAATGATTAATCTCAGAGAATTTCTCCGTTGTTGCCGCGATGTAATTTGCCACTTTGGCACTTTGTGAAGGTGAACGTTGGCTAGCGCTAACTATTGTCAGTTTCATTTTTCTACCTCGAAATTCGCTAATGAATATTAAGTAAAGTATTTTATTTATTTAATAAGGTAAACGCTTTATTTAATAAGATCAAGCTTAAATAAATAAAAAAGTTTACTAAATGTGATTTCAAGCAATGTATTTTTAATTAAAATGAGTAATAATAGCGATATAGCCAATTTTCTTGTTGGAGAAAAGATGAAAACCCATGACAAAATTATTCAGTTACTGAAAACCCAAGGACCGCTAACAGCGAAGATACTTGCCAGTGAGCTTGGTTTAACAACGATGGGCGTTCGCCAACATGTGCAAGGGTTAGAGGAATCGGGCGATGTTATTTTCAAAGATGAAAAAGCCGCTAGAGGTAGGCCAACTCGCTATTGGTCGTTAACTGACAAAGGTAACAGCCGTTTTGCCGACCGCCATGATGAACTCACTGTGCAATTGCTTGACTCAGTGATCACGCTTTTCGGTGATGATGGTATGGAAAAGTTAATCAGTCATCGTGAAGAAACTGCGATGGGCAATTACCGGTTGGCGTTAGCTGATCGTTATGGCATTGAAGAAAAATTACAAACCCTAGCCAAAATACGTAGTGATGAAGGCTATATGGCAACGGTAGAGCAAGTAGACGGTGTTTTCTGGTTGATGGAAAATCATTGCCCCATCTGTGCAGCGGCGACCAAGTGTGTAAATTTCTGTCGTTCGGAACTGCAGATGTTTCAAGAACTAATGAGCGAAGTTGCTACGGTGAGCCGAGAAGAACATATTGTTGATGGTGCTAGGCGGTGTGCATATAAAGTCGCTCCAGTCTAAAGTGATGCGTCATGTACTTAAGAGCAATGGATTCCCGATCAGAAACCTCGAGAATGACAGGTATATTTAGCTTTGTCATCTTCGAAGTGTCTGGTCGAAGATCCAGCTCTTTTAGCTTTGAACTATGTAATTAAGCACTTTTTTTATGATAATGACGCAGTGCATGTTCTTTTTGTCGGCCTTGACTAAAAGCGGTGACTCGCTTCAAATAACCGATAACACGTGTGCCATGATCGATATCTTCACTGCCACAACTTGAGCATAAATGTAGCGTTCGTTTATCTATGGTATCGCAAGCATTACAAATAGTTATCTTGACGTTAATACAAAAATAATTACAGCCTGTTGCAGCCGCAACATTAAATAGTTTCACATAAGCATCAGCAGATAGCGCTTCATCTAAGTTTAAGTGAAGTGCCGAACCACCGTCTAGGTATTGCGTCATTTCTTGGCCGTGCATAACAAACTTATCAATATGATTAGTTTCTTCATCTTCCACCACATAAAAGTAAGAGTTATAGCACTCGCGATTTACTTGATAACCGTCTTTTTTATCCCATTTTGAGTTTTTCACGCCAAGATTTTCTGCCGGCACAAACTCGGTATTAAACATATAACCAAACGCTTTTTTAGCCTCTTGGTTTGCCTGATAAATAACTTTTAAGTGCTTGCTAACAAAGGCTTTATAGGCATCGTTGTTACCGACAGTAAGGTTAGAAAACTCAGCAGCTTCTGCCATACCATTAATGCCTATAGTAAGAAATTGCTTATCTAATGAGATAAAACCAGCGTCATAGACAGATAAAGCGCCTTTGGCTTTGTAGTCTTCCATGAGTTTTCGATAAGCGACTTGGTATTTTTGTACTTTTTCAATTTCAGTTTTTAAATCACGTCCATCTTGCACTAAGCGATTCATGTTAACGGTAATCACATTAATAGAGCCTGTAGCGACGCCACCCGCACCTAAGGTATAGGAGAAAGTATTATCTGAAATTTCATTGCGCAGACGACAGCATGAAGCAAGAGAGTCAGCGCTATCAGAAAGGTAAATAAAGAAGGAGTTCCCCTCCGCTTTTTGCTCGGCCAACTTACGGGCGAATGCTTGATCTTTGCATTGGCCGTTTTCCGTTAGCATGGCAGCGGTAACTACCGGAAAAGTTAAAACGGCTTGCTCACGTTCCTTGTTCAACCAGTCAAGGAAAAAGTGCTGTAATTGATCAACCGTGTGCCAGTTTGGTTTACTAAAGTCAGGGAAAACAAATTCACCAAACATTGAAGCAAAGTAATGCTGATCAAATAAGGAAATATTCCAAAAAACACTTTGGTAACCTCGTGCTGCTGCTGGCTGGTTAATGGCATAAACCACGTGTTGTAAATGGTTAGAAATTTCAAATTTATGGGTAGTTAAATAATCATCGCCGTATTCAAGACGAGCAAAATAATCAAAATAGGTTAGGAATTCAACCGTTGCTACTGCCCCAGCAAACTGCGCTGAAATGGCAAAAATAAGATTAACAAATGAACCACAAAAGGAGTCTAAATGTTTAGGGGCTTTCGATTCGCCGCCAAGCTTGGTTAAACCGTCTAGCAAGAATGGGTACATGCTAATGGAGGTACAGTAAGGTTTTAAACTCGTTTCATCGTGAACATAAATTTCATGATCTTCAATTTGGCGTAAATACTCTTTGGCTAATTCAGCATCAAAGGTTTCGCGAATTTTATCATGCACTAAGCCACGATTGATTTGTACAAAACAGTCTTTTAATAGCTCTGCTTCAAGGGTAGCAATATTTTTATGGCTAACGTTGGCATTGGCATCCATTTTGGAGCCGTCAGCGGCATTCTTTGCTGAGAAGTAATCTTTAATGAAATCTTTTTTATTATTTAATTGTTCTTGGTTAAGCCGCAACATTGTTTGCTCCTTGGGTAATATTCATGTTGAATTGATGTGAGTTAATATTATTTTTGCTGAATAAATGATTGAGTTTTGCACCCGTGCGCATATCACGGAATATTTGATTGGTAGTAATGCTATCTAAGCCACCCAGATTGGGCTGCCAAGCCCCGGTTTTTAGAAAATCTAGGTGTTGAGAAATATTAAGGCTTATGTGCTTTTCACCAGAATATAGACAAGTCTTTAAACCAAGTTTTTTGGCGATAAGTAATTTTTCAACCAATGCGCTGGGTTGCCATTCACCACCAAAAAATACTACGCAGCTGATTAAGCTTTGGTATTTTTTAAGGTAGTTAATAAAGCTTTGCTTGGTGAGTGGTATGCCGTTACGTTGATCCCATAACTCTGTGCTATGACAGCCTTTACAGCCAACTTTGCAGCCGGTGATGCTAAAGCATAAACTGATTTCATTAGGGACTTCTTGGAAAACAACACTAGGGGTTATGCAGTTAAAGTCCATTTGGTTACCTATATATGGGTTTTATTATTTCAATAGACACAATATATAGTATTTGTAGGTTTTGCTTTGTTGATCTAGATCACAGTTAAACTGTTGTTATGTTAAATAAACACAGTATGTAGTGCTTTTACTAAAGACCATGCACAATATATGGATGTTGTGTGCACTCAATATAAAAGGTTAGCCGCAAGGAGAAGTGTAGAGGAGCAAAATAAGTCGGACAAAGTAGTGGCAAAAGTGTTGAATTAAAATGCTAACGTGATAATTAAGGCGATTTGACTTTGAGCTAAATAAAAACCGTTCGCAAACCGGATTATTTAAGCAATTGCAATTTCGGATCTTGGTGGGAATTAAGCTATGCCTACTGAATGAGCGTTGGCATGTCTCATTTTTATATTGCTAAGCCCATGTTAAGCAAATACAAACGATATATGCACTCAATATGAAATTGCTTTTTTTAGTTTTTTTACTCTGTCTAGTTAACATATCTATACCTTAACTATGTTTATTGACAAATTATACCGTTACAGTGCTAGGATAATTATTTATATGTAATGTTATGTATATGTTAATCTTCTGATTAATCATGTTACTATTTCTAGTAATGTAAAAATTGCAATGTTGGTACTATGAAAACACCTACACAACAACTTTCTCTAATCATTACTTTTGGTGAAAACTCATGGCTTGTTTCCAAAGACGGTAGCTGGGAGATACCACCAGATGACTTTATTATTCCAGATGGCGTTACACAATATACAGTTCAGCTAGATGATATAAGTATTCAAGGTGAGCAAGTTTTTGTGTTTGTTAACGATTACTGGCTAAAAGTACCGCGTGAGGTTGTCCAAGCGAACTCAACTGATCGAGAAGTTGCTTTAGATGAAAATCAGTTGCAAACAAGCTCTGATGAAAGTGCAAGTCAACAAGGGCTGAACTTTTTTTATCAAACAGTGCAGCGTACTGGTAATGAGTTAATTGCTAGGTCAGGATTCGAAACTACTGATGCTATTAATCAAGCAACAAAAGAAGAAAGCTCTGCTAGTGTTGACACTTATGCCGCCATTACTGTTGATGAAGCTCAAGTTTGCTCCGGCACGGGTGAAGGAGAAATATATAACTTATTCGGTGTCGTTGATGATGTAGAAGATGGTAATACGGTTTATGTGACAGTCACTGATATTGAAGGTAATAGTAAAACCTTTGTTACTACCGTTATTGATGGATCATGGTCTATTCCCGATGCTGATTTAAGTGGTTTAGTTGACGGTGTAATTATTGTAACCGCCAACACTCAAGATAATAATGGCAATGAAGCCAGTGCAACGACTGATTTTATCAAGGATACTCTTGCTGAAATAACCATTGAAGTCGATGCGGGTAATGACGGTATTGTTAATCGTTTTGAAGCCTCTCACCTTAGCATTTCTGGTACAGTAACGAATGTTGAAGATGGTCAGATGGTGATTATCACGGTAACTGATAATCAAGGTAACTCACTTGAGTTCACCGCCATAGTAGAAAATGGCCTGTGGCAAATCGAATTAGCTGATATTAGTGCTTTAGGGGATGGCCAGCTGGAGTATTCAGCGACAGTAACCGATCAAAGTTGCAATACAGCAACAGCGACCATTAATGTTGAAAAAGATAGCCAAGCCAATATCAATATAAGCGTTGATACCAATGCAGATCTCAGTGATAACACCTTAAATGCGGCAGAAATTGAACACGTTGATATGTCTGGTGAGGTTAGCAATGTTGAAAATGATAAAACCATTAAGGTCTTTGTGTCAGACGGCACACAAGTTCTTACTTTTACCACGGTTGTTACAAATGATCTATGGTCTATTGATGATAATGATCTTAGCAGCTTAAATGATGGTGAGTTAACTTTTGCCGTAGGGACGCTAGATGATGTTGGCAACCTAGCCTTAAACCTTACGACGGTTATAAAAGATACCCAAGCCGCTATTGATATTATTATTGAGTCTGGCGGAGATGGCTTTATTGTTGCTGGTGAAGTAGCCGCTTTAACTATTTCTGGTACAGTAACCAATGTAGAAGCGGGACAAGAAGTTACTATTGTTTTATCTAACCTATTTGGTGATAGCAACACACTAACAGCTATTGTCGAAGACGATCTTACTTGGTCTACATCTATTGATATAACTAACTATGTCGATGGCCAGATTAGTGCTGATGTTAGTGTTAGTGATATTGCTGGCAATATCGCGACGAACCTTAACACAGCTATGGTGGATAGAAGTGATGGTATCGCTATGTTTGTTAATACCATCGAAGATAAAGTTGATTTCACCTTAAATACGGAAGAAGTCGGACAGGTAAATATATTTGGTTTAGTAAATAACGTCGAAGATGGTCAAGCAATCACGGTTACGGTTACCGATGGTGCAACACTGCTGACTTTTAATACCACGGTAGATGGCTATACTTGGCTCATTGCAGATGCTGATTTGTCAGCACTTGATGATGGCTTATTGACATATACGGCAAACGTCATCGATGAAGCAGGCAATGTTGCAACCGATATTGCGCATACATTAAAAGATACCTTAGCGGAATTAACCATTGGGATTGATACCAGTGGTGACACCTCAGATTTGGTTATCAATAGCACAGAAGCTTCGAAAGTGGATATTTTTGGAGATGTAACTGGTATCGAAAATGGTCAAACCGTCTTTGTGACAGTGACTGATGGTATTAGTACATTATCTTTTGAAGCACTTGTTAATGCGGGCGCTTGGACAATTGAAAATAGTGATCTCTCAAGTCTAGAAGATGGCACATTAACTTTTACTGCCACTGCCACGGATAAAGCGGGAAATGTTGCGACGATTGAAAATCACTCAGAGAAAGATTCTCAAGCGCAAATAAATGTGCTGATTAACTCAGGGGTCGATGAATTTCTTTTAGCCAGTGAAATCAGCCCTGTCACTATAACTGGCTCGGTAACGAATATAGAAGCAGGTCAAACTGTGACTATTGTCTTATCTAATGAAGCGGGTGACACGGATACCCTCACAGCCATTGTTGCAAATGATTTAACCTGGACTGTTAGCCAAGATATTCTCCATTACAGCGACGGAACATTAACGGCAGATGCTAGTGTTAATGATGTCGCCGGTAATATTGCCATCCAAACAGACACGGCTATTATTGATACTAGTGACGGTATAGCCATTTTCGTCAACACCTTTGAAGATCAAGTTGATACTGTAGTCAACGCTGCTGAGGTGAACCATGTCAATATCTCAGGTATTGCTAATAATGTTGAAGATGGACAGACCGTCACGGTTACCGTCACTGATGGCTCATCAACATTAACCTATACAACGCAAGTCAGCGGTTATATTTGGCATATCCCAGATAATGATTTATCCAGTTTAGCGGATGGACCATTAACTTATACCGCCACAGTCGCTGATTTAGCCGGTAATGTCACCACAGATAGCACAACCAAAATTAAAGATACACAAGCAACCATTAGTATTTTTGTTGATACGAATTTAGAAATTGCTGACGATACCTTAAGTGCCTTTGAAGCGAAAAGAGTCGATATTTCAGGGACAGTTGATAACGTTGAAAATGGTCAAATGGTTACTGTTATTGTTAGTGATGGTAGCAATGAATTAAGTTTTCAAGCACAAGTCGAAAATGGCAATTGGCTTGCTGAAAATAGTGATTTATCAAGTTTGAACGATGGTACGCTAACGTATACCGCCAGTGTTAATGATCAAGCCGGTAATCCAACGACTAGCACTACAACCTCATTAAAAGAGACCCAAGCCCAAATCACCTTAGCCATTGATACAAATGTTGATGTGATTGATGATGTGTTAAATGTTAATGAAATTTCCGCCGCAACAATTTCAGGCACTGTGACTGGTGTGGAAGATGGCCAAACAGTGACTGTGATTGCCACCGATAAATCGAACTTTTTATATTTTACCGCTAATGTCAGTGGTGGTCTTTGGTCAGTAACGGGGGCAGATTTATCCAGTTTTAACGATGGTGAATTGATCATTGCCGCAGGGGTTATTGATGTTGTGGGTAACCTAGCAATTAGTTCAACTAATGCCTCTATTGATACAAGTGCGCAAATTAATGTTCACATTGAATCGGGAGATGATGAATTTCTTACTAGCGATGAAGTCGATCCTGTCATTATCTCAGGTACAGTAACTAATGTAGAAGCGGGGCAAGTTGTTACCGTAATTTTATCAACTGAAGACGGTGATACCGATACCGTTGAGGCGATAGTTGCAGCAGATTTAACCTGGTCATTATCATTAAATATTAGTTCTTATAACGATGGTACACTCACTGCTCAAGCAAGTGTGCAAGACATTGCTGGCAATCTTGCCACCAATAATGATGATGCGGTGATAGACAGAGCCGATGGAATTGCTATTTTTGTTAATACCTTTGCGGATCAGGTTGATACCGTGATTAATGGCAAAGAAGCCGACGAGGTATTGATTTCAGGCATAGTCAATAACGTTGAAAACGGGCAAGTAATTACTGTTACTGTGTCTGATGGCATT
>Ga0105348_1000194_pt1 | contig 45850 bp, 37 predicted proteins | sample EN8Hudsemesocosm_2_FD_83504 | JGI IMG/M metagenome (GOLD analysis project Ga0105348, IMG submission 83504) | Methane-oxidizing microbial communities from mesocosms in the Hudson Canyon - EN8C Hudson Canyon | ecosystem: Environmental > Aquatic > Marine > Cold seeps | place: Hudson Canyon... | reverse complement strand
TTAAGTTCTGATTTAAGTAAGCTGTATTTATATATCTATCGTTAAAGATGGTGTTGTTTCACCTCTTTTCGCATAGAAGGTATCTACAAAGTCGGACAATTTACCCTGTTCAATCGCTTGACGCAATCCACTCATCAAATTCTGGTAGAAACGTAAGTTGTGTATGGTGTTTAATTGGGCACCCAAAATTTCGCCACAACGGTCTAAATGGTTTAAGTAGCTACGACTAAAGTTTTTGCAGGTATAACAATCGCACTCTGAATCAAGCGGACTAATATCTTCTTTATGTACGGCATTTCTAATTTTTATTACGCCAGTAGAAGTAAATAGATGACCATTGCGGGCGTTTCGGGTTGGCATAACACAATCAAACATATCGATTCCACGGCGTACCGCTTCAACTAAATCTTCCGGCTTACCAACGCCCATCAAGTAGCGAGGTTTATCTGCTGGCATTTTATCAGCAACATAATCCAGAACTTTCATCATTTCATCTTTCGGCTCACCGACAGAAAGACCACCAATAGCAAAACCATCAAAATCTATCGCCTTTAAACCTTCTAATGACTCAGCTCTAAGGTGGTCATACATACCACCTTGTACGATACCAAATAAAGCAGCATCATTTCCTTTGTGTGCTGCTTTGCTACGTTCAGCCCATCTTAGCGACAACTCCATCGAACTGCGCGCTTCCTCTTCTGTTGCAGGGTATGGAGTACATTCATCAAAAATCATGACAACATCCGCACCTAATTTTTCTTGTACGTCCATCGATATTTCCGGTGTGAGTTCAACCAGATCACCATTAATAGGAGAGCGAAAGGTAACACCTTTTTCTGTAATTTTACGCATTTCTCCAAGACTAAATACCTGAAAACCACCTGAGTCTGTCAGTATTGGCCCCTTCCATTGTGTAAAGTCATGAAGGTCACCATGTTTTTGAACTACTTCAGTACCCGGCCTCAGCATCAAATGAAAAGTATTGCCTAAAATTATTTCCGCACCTATTTCTTCAATATCTCTAGGGAGCATGCCTTTCACAGTCCCGTAGGTTCCAACAGGCATAAAAGCGGGTGTTTGAACCTTTCCACGAGGAAAAACAAGCTCTCCTCTTCTTGCGTTACCGTCTTTTTGGCTGACCTTAAATGACATAAAACTCAATGTATTACTCCTGAATATAAAATTGTCTTGTACTCTATTTGAGACTTAAGGAAGTTTTAGGGGTTATAAACATGGCATCGCCATAACTAAAAAAGCGATATTCTTTTTGAATTGCATGTTCATAAGCATTCATTACATGATCTTTACCAGAAAATGCAGATACAAGCATTAGCAAGGTAGATTTCGGAAGATGGAAATTTGTAATTAATGCATCAACTGTTTTAAACGAATAACCAGGAAAGATAAATATATCTGTGTCACCCTCAAAAGTACTAATTTTACCGGTCTGACTTGCTGACTCTAAACACCGCAAGCTAGTTGTTCCAACACAAACAACGCGCCCACCTTTCTGCTTTGTTTTATTAATCAATGATACGGTATCTTCAGAAACACTGATCCATTCGGAATGCATCACATGATCAGTAATTTTATCCACTTTTACCGGCTGAAAAGTACCTGCGCCAACATGAAGCGTTACAAATGTCGTTGTTATACCTTTTTGTTTTAACGTGTGAATGAGCTCTTCATCAAAATGAAGGCCTGCTGTTGGTGCGGCTGCTGCACCAGGGTTTTGAGCGTACACTGTCTGATAACGAGATTGATCTAAATCCTCGTCTGAACGTTCAATATAGGGAGGAAGAGGAATATGCCCCAAGTTGTCCAATAGAGAAAAAACATCAATATCACTAGAAATTTCGAGAATAAATAGCGCGCCCTGACGGCCTTTCATTTTTAATTGAATACCACCATCAAGCAATATTATACTGCCTGTTTTTGGCGATTTACTTGAGCGGACATGCGCTAAAAAAGTCTGATCATCAATACGACGTTCAAACAGGATTTCAAGCTTTCCACCGGTTTCTTTATGACCGAACAGACGAGCAGGTACGACCCTAGTGTCGTTAAACACTAATAAATCATTTGGCTTTAATAGATTTATAATGTCTGTAAATTGACAATCTTTAAGTGCCCCGCTCTCGCCTTCCAGTGCAAGAAGGCGACTATCAGTGCGATTTGGCTCAGGGTAATTAGCAATTAATCGATCAGGCAAATCAAAATCAAAATCTGAAACATTCATAAATCAGAATCTTTATTCTTTTAAATTCTAGGTGTTTCAGTTGAAACATCTGCATTTTGACCACGATTTCTTAAAAAATGATCCATTAATACAATAGCCATCATTGCCTCGGCAATAGGTGTTGCACGAATACCAACACAAGGGTCATGCCGACCATGTGTGACGACATCAATTGGATGTCCTTTCGCATCTATACTTTTACCTGGCAGTCGAATGCTTGAAGTTGGTTTAAGTGCCATATGAGCGACGATGTCTTGACCAGTAGAAATACCGCCTAAAATACCACCAGAATGGTTAGACAAAAATCCGTCAGGTGACATTTCATCACGATGCTCCGTACCTTTTTGTTCGATACAGTCAAATCCGGCACCAATTTCGACACCTTTAACAGCATTAATGCTCATAAATGCGTGTGCAAGTTCGGCATCAAGACGGTCAAAAATCGGCTCACCAAGCCCAACAGGTACCTTGGTTGCCACGACCGAAATTCTTGCGCCTATGGAATTCCCTTCTTTATTTAGCGCTTGCATATAAGCTTCCATTTCGGGAACTTTATCTGCATCAGGGCAAAAGAAAGGGTTTGAATTCACAATACTCCAATCTATTTTTTCAACTTTAATCGGGCCTAACTGAGATAAATAGCCTTTGATCTCAACACCAAGCTTTTGTTGCAAGTATTTTTTAGCAATCGCACCGGCTGCAACGCGCATTGCTGTTTCGCGTGCTGATGAACGACCACCTCCACGGTAATCACGAACACCATACTTTTGTGTATAGGTATAATCAGCGTGCGATGGACGAAAAGTATCTACAATATTAGAATAATCTTTAGAACGTTGGTCTGTGTTTTCAATCAATAAACCAATTGGGGTGCCGGTCGTTTTTCCTTCAAAAACACCCGAAAGAATTTTAACTTCATCTGCTTCTTTTCTTTGGGTAGTGAAGCGGGATGTACCAGGCTTACGACGGTCAAGATCTGCTTGTAAGTCAGCTTCAGTGATGTCTATTCCTGGTGGACAACCATCAACAATACAGCCGATTGCTTTGCCATGACTTTCACCAAACGACGTTACTGTAAATAATTTTCCAAAACTATTGCCAGACATATTGCTACCTAAATTAATTCTAAATATGGTTTATTTGATGTGCTGGAAATAACCTACACACCACTAATAGTGTTACTCATCATTTTCATAGAAAATTATTCTAGATAAGCAATTTTAGTTCATCAGACTGAATGACGAAGACGCCATGCCCACCAAACTCAAACTCAATCCAGGTAAATGGAAATTCTGGATAGGCTTGTTCGAGCGCTTCCCAACTGTTGCCAACCTCAACAACTAGAAGGCCATCTTCTTTGAGGAACTTAGCGGCTTCAGCTAATATACGTCGTACCAAATCTAAGCCATCAGCACCTGAAACAAGCCCTAAAACAGGTTCTTTAGAAAACTCTTCAGGCATCGTTTGGTAATCATTTGCATCAACATATGGCGGATTCGAGACAATCAAGTCATAGCGTTTAGCAGCTTGAGACCCTAGCCCAGAAAAAACATCAGACTGAATGGTGCGTACGCGGTCCTGAAGCTCATAATACTCAATATTTTGTTGAGCAACTTCTAACGCTTGTTCGGATATATCCAGTAGATCAACATCAGCATTTTCAAATTCAAGCGCACAGGCAATACCAATACAACCACTACCAGTACAAAGATCCAAAATATCTGAAGCCTCATCATTTATAAGATTTTGACTGGCGATCCATGGCGAGAAACGATCATGAATCAACTCAGCAATTGGAGATCGTGGTATTAGTACTCGTTCATCAACATAAAAGCGATGATCACAAAACCACGCTTGATTAGTAAGGTATGGCAAGGGCGTTCGGTCAACAATTCGCTTATCAATTATCTGTAACAGCCTTGCAGACTCATCTTTTGTTATTCGGCAAGACCATAACTCATTCGAAAAGTCCCAGGGTAAATCCAGGCACTGTAAAACTAAACTGACAGATTCATCCCAACTATTGTCAGTACCATGACCAAAATATACTGGCTCACGATTTAATCGTGAATAAGTAAAACGTATAAAATCTGCAATGGTAGCTAGAGTATCAGGCACAACATCAAAACCTAAGTCGTTTAAAGCCGGTAATTATATATAGAGAGGGCATTGCACGAAAGCAACTTTCATCAATCAGCTAAGCTTTTCTCAAATTCGATGTCAAATATAGTAATTTTGTATAAAAAAGCTGCTTATTTTAAATCCCGAACCGCCTGGGCATAGAAACACTCAAGCCCTTCTACAAAACCAGGCTTATCCATTAAAGAGCTATTTGAAACAATTGAGCGACACTGAACTCTTAATACTTTGAGTGGTGCTAGATCATTTGCTTTTGCCACTGCAATATCAATGTACTCCTTTGGCGTCGTGGCAATAAAATCTGTTAGCCCGAGATTTGACAGAATACTATTACCTACTCGGGACCGATGCGAACCACCAGCCAGAGTTACAGTAGGAACCCCCATCCACAAGGCCTCTAGTGTAGTTGTTGTACCATTATATGGATAGGTATCAAGATGCAAGTCAACTTTATGATACTCGCTTAGATGAGAATACCTGTCAGGCGTTGATCCAGCAAGAATAAGCCTTTTACGCTCAATCCCAGCACTTTTACAACGTTTAACAAAAGCATTTTGCAGCCCTTTATCTACAAAAACTTCAGCTTTAACATAAAGCTGAGAATCGGGCACCTGTTTTAAAATTTCAGCCCAAGCAGCAATCGTATTGTCAGTAATTTTCAAATATGAATTAAACGAACCAAATGTAAATACTCCTGTATTATCTACAGGTAAGTCCTTCACACTTGGAGAGCTCTCATCGGGCACAAAGCATAGAAAGCCACCATCTAAACGTATAAGTTTTTCACTACTTTGAGATTCGGAAATATCAACAGGGTCTGTATACTTATCAACGATACGATAATCCATCCTTGATAGCCCGGTTGTATTTGGGTAACCCAAATAAGTGACCTGTATCGGCGCAGCCTTTCGGGCAAAAACGGGCATTCTGGAGCTGGTACCAGCATAACCAGTCAAGTCGACAAGAATATCAATTTCATCATGTCGAATTTTTGCATATAACTCATCATCACTTAATAGCTTAACATCACGCCAAGAGTCACTAAGCTCTTGCAATTGCTTTGTCACCTCATCTGCTACATTCAAATCCATATCAGAATAGCAATATAGTTCAAACATATTTTGTTCATAAGATTGTGCAATCGGTAAGAAAAAGTAGCTCACAGAATGACGCTTGAAGTCAGTAGACAAGTAAGCGACTCGGATTTTACGCTTTGGGTCCCGTACAGGGAAGGCTTCAACATCTAGGTAACGAGATTCTAGACGTTGGCCAAACTCTACATGATTAAGATATATTTTTTCATGACTCAATTCATCACTGTAATTTTGAAACATTAAACTTTTCAAATAGGGCTGATCGTCAGAGGGGTCAAGAAGTTTTGTATGCTCAAACTGGTTGATTGCGCCACTAATATCACCAAGAAATGCGAGAACTTCAGCCCATGTTAGATGGTATTTAGCATTTTTCGGTTCAAATATGATAGCCTTTTTAAAATGCTCGGCCGCATCGTTTATACGCTTTAACTTCCATGACAGTAAAGCAAATTGGTAATGAGCCAAAGCAGATCTAGGCTCTACCTTAAGACGTTTTCTAGCAGCGTTTAGACCTTGGTCAAAAAAGCTAAGGTTAATACAAAGCTCTACAATAGAGGTTAACGCTTGAGTTTTGTTTATTGATTTCTTGGTAACAACTCGTTCAAAGGCAGTTAATGCTAACTCATACTTGCCTAAAGCCCTTTGAATTTGAGCTAACGCAAACCAAACCTCCAAGTCAGTAGGTAAGATTTCTAACAAATAAAGCGCTATTTTCTCTGACTCTACAAATTGACCGCTTTGAGCCAAAGTGAGCAGCCTTTGCTTCAAAGCGACTTCTTGGTTTTTATCCATAATAATTAAAACAACCTTGGTATTTTTATCTTAATAAATATAGCCGAAACCATGTAGCGCCAGAATAACCACTTGGCTTGTCACCAAAAGGGCCAATGTTTCTTTGTTTAATACGATTTGACTTGAGCTTTAATTCTTTAATCAGGTAGTCCCTGAATTTTGTTACTTGTAGCTCGGAAACTTTAAGCATCTCAGATACGGATTGCGATTCCAGTAAGTCAGTGTAAACAGTCAACCAAAGAACTAAAGAATCATCTTCAACTAGGGCTTTCTTTATGAATGCTAAGTCTTCTGTGTCTAATTGCGCTGAATCAAAAAAAACGCCTTGTTGCCAGGTATTTAGCTTAGACATAGCATTTAAAATATCACTTGGATTCGATATTGAAGCAGGAGTTGAATCAGGAAAATAGCTTAAATAAAGGTACTGTTGCTTTCGACCATTTGTAACAGCATAAATGGATACAAAATAACGCTTATCTTCAACAACCAGCTTTCCTGCTAAATAATATTGTTCGCTATCACGTCCATATAGCTTATTATTATGGAATATATTATTCGCCCAATAGTTGCTACTTCCACAAGCCCTCTCTTCACACTGGTATAGCATTTCACCCTTCGTTGAGAGAAAGTCCCGGTAAAATTGCATCGCCTTCTTACTAGAGCCGGGTGATTTTATTTTTAATAATAGGTCTGTTCGATCACCAGCAAGAGTAAGTTCTTTCTCTATAATCAAAGTATTACTAATGCGCTTAGGTGTGCTTAATAAAAATTGATGCTCTGAGCCTTTATTAAGACTCTTAGACTCTATGTTTACATGAGAATACAAGGGCACTTTTACATCCGTTTCATTTGAAACAGCCCAAACAACATTTAGATTAATAACACTTATAACGAATATAAATACACTACGAATAGATAAATTCATGAATCAACTCTGCTGTGGCGGCGACATCGCCATCCATATGAAAATGATGACCACCAGAAACAACATGGCGATCTAATTCCTTATCGTCTTTTTTAAGATAAGTAAGGCGATGCTTTAGGCTTTCATAGCTGGAAAAATAACCTTTATCACCACAAATAAGCCGTATAGGGCACTCAATACCAGAAAAAATAGCTTCAACTTGCGCTTCTGAAAATCTCATCAAAGAAGGCTCTAAAAGCCTAGGGTCAGAAGTCCAGCTAAAACCACCATCAACAGCTTTAATTCCACGCTCGACTAATAACATAGCAGCTTCTTTATTAACTTTCCCTACACCTGACATCCTGACAATACAGGCCATTTCTTTGCTAGGGTAAACTGTCATTTTAGACGATTTAAATGCACTAGCTTTTGTAATAGCCTTGCGTAGCTGAGGGATTATATTACGAGCTTCATCAGTTAGAGGGCCAAGACTATCCAGAAGTAGCAACTTGTCTATTCGATCAGGAGATGAAGCGGCAAGCAATGAGCAGACTATCCCACCAAGTGAGTGTCCAATTAAACTCACTGGCCCACCATCTGTCACTTCATCAATAAACGCTAGCACATCAATAATATTTTCTAATAAAAGATACGATGAAGACTTGGGTCGATGATCACTCAAGCCATGCCCAGGCATTTCTAATGCATAGAATGGGCGAGTATCTAATAGATATTTACTCAAGGGTATAAAGGAAGCTGCATTATCAAGCCAACCATGTAATGAGATAATTGGCACACCACTCGTTATTTGGTTTCTAAAGCCCGACAAGTTGAGACGTGGCGTACTTATCGTGAATGGCTCTAGTTTCACGCTTGAACATCTTTAAATAAAGTATAAAAATTTTGCGTTGTTTGCTCAGCAACTTGCTCTAAAGATATCCCTTTTAATGCAGCAATAAATTTTGCAACTTCAGGCACATATTTAGGCTCATTCGGTTTACCTCTGAATGGAACAGGTGCCAGATAGGGAGAATCTGTTTCAATCAACATGCGATCAAGTGGTACTTGCTTGGCCACTTCTTGCAGGGCCTTGGCATTTTTAAATGTCACGATACCTGAAAAGGAAATATAATAATTATGATCAATTGCACGGGCTGCCATATCCCAATCTTCAGTGAAACAGTGTAGTACTCCTGCTACATCCGGGTCTGAATATCGAGCAATATGAGCTAAGGTATCTTCTTTCGCATCCCGGGTATGAATAATGACAGGCTTTTTACATTCTTTACTCGCCAACAAGTGGCGCTTAAACCGCTCTAACTGTATTTCTTTACTATCTTCACCATAATAATAATCTAAACCCGTTTCTCCAATTGCGATCACTTTGTCAGCAGTAGCAAGGCTAAGTAAACGTTCTATGCTTGGTTCTTCGCCATCAAGACTTGATGGGTGAACACCAACAGATGCGTAGATTTGCGGGTATTCAGCTGCAATTGAAAGCACTTCATCAATATGCTCTAAATCAATGGCAACACATAACATGGCATCAACACCATTTTCTGTTGCGGCATCAACTGCAAGCTGAAGTTTACCTTGGTAGGTATCTAGTTTTAATCGATCTAAATGACAATGTGAATCTATAAACATATAACTTTTTCGAAATAATTAAGAGGAAGTAAGTTTAGCTCAGTCGAGACGAGGTGGGCAATGTAACATAAATATATACGTATGAAGAGACTAGCTCTTCATTCATAAAAACCGTTACTCATAATAATAAATGAGCATTTTTTGAAATATACATTGTATGAGAGCAACATCAAATACTCTACATACTGTGCGTGGGCCGATCAGAGCTCAACGAGCCGGCAAGATAAGTTTCAATTTTATTTCTAGCCGTTTCATCTTCTTCATTAAATTGAACACCGATTCCGGCTGCACGATTACCTTGCGCACCTTTTGGTGTTACCCAGATCACCTTCCCTGCAACAGGAATTTTATCTGGTTCATCCATTAAATTTAATAACAAAAAAACTTCATCGCCTAATTGATAATTTTTAGCGGTTGGAATAAATAAACCACCGTTCTTTATAAACGGCATATAAGCAGCATAAAGTACGGCTTTATCTTTAATTGTAAGTGTTAAAATACCACTTCGAGCACCAAAACCTGCAGACATGAATCTCTCTTTAACTTAAATTGTCATTTACATCAGGCTAATCCTGACCTAGATATTAATTCAGTATAGGGCAGCAATTTATTCTTGCATCAATTAGACATCACTTAAGTCATCAATTTTAACCATTGGAACAATAAATATTCAAAAGTTAGTACTTTATTGGGGTTGGAGCTCCCTAAAAACAGACGATATTGTGTAAGGCTTTCACGATATAAAGATAAAAGCTGCTGTTCGCTGCACTTTTCAGCTAAATATCTCATCATTTTCTCACCATGCTGACCTTGTATTTCCACTTCATCACCCGTCATTCTGAGCTTTAGAATTATCTCAAGCCAACGAAGCATCCAAGCAAGCCTAAGACTAAATAAGTCATCATCCCACCGGTTTGATACAGTGGATGCCAGACAGTCATTTTTTAATAAAGAAGCTAACTCATCAAGCATCTGATTATTTTCAGCTAGCGCATTGAGCGATGCGTATTCTTTGGCTTTTAAAGGTGCGTTAAATGACAAATTCAATAATGCCGTCAATTCTGCTTCTGAAGGAACTGTTTCTCCATCAAAAGAACCCTTTAGCCATTCGCGAGCTAGTTTTGGGCTAGGCGTATCAAAATCGATAACCTGGCAACGTGAACGTATTGTCGGTAGCAGTTTACCGGCACTGTGACTGATCAAAATAATTAATGAATGCCCTGCTGGCTCTTCTAAAGTTTTCAGCAAAGCATTTGCAGCATTATTATTTAGCGCTTCAGCTGGACACAAAATTGTAATTTTTTGCCCACCCTGCAAACTAGATAACGTAAAGAATTCAACCAAGGACCGAATAGCATCCACTTTTATGATGCGCCCTCCATCCTCAGGTTCGGTTAACCGAAAGTCAGGGTGTGTTTGCGCTATAGTCAGTCTGCATTGTTTACATTCACCACAGGCTTGTGAAGATTTTTTATCTTCGCATAATAAAAAAGCCACCAATGAATGAGCAAAATGTAGCTTCCCAATACCTTTTAACCCAGTAAATAAAAAAGCATGCGGTAAAGTATCGTCATGATATTGTTTAGTAATATGAGACCATTGCTCAGACTGCCAAGGATAGATTTTATTGACCATTATATTTTATATTGACCCTGTTCAAGCTTCATGGTGAGTTCTTCAGTAATTTTAGCTAATCGTGGATAAGTACTGGATTGTACGCGTTCAAGAAAAACTTTAGGTGTCTCACCTGTCGCTCTTTTTAAGTTTGTAAAGCGAGCTAAAAAATACAACCAAATCATATAATATTTTTCAACGTTACTGTAGCGCCCTGAAAACTGTTTATACCATAGAAACAGCATAATCGAGACAGTAAAGAAAGTTATACCTCCACCTAATAAAATTGCAACACGCATTAAATCACTAGCATCAGGAAATATCCCACCCAAAATATTTTTTATAAGCGACCTCTGCTGTTGATCGCCATAATTAACAACAGTTTTTTGCCACTGGTAGTTAAATTCATCTATACGCAAACGTAACCAGTTAAGCGCACTAATGCGCAATGCAGCCGAAGCAAGCGGACTATTCTCCAAGAAACGACCTTGATCACCGACTGCAACATCCAAACCACTCAATATTCGTGCAGGTGCAACCATCGCTGTAGGATCCAAACGAACCCAGCCAATTTCAGGTAACTTTGCTTCGACCCAAGCATGAGCATCATATTGGTGAACGATATAATAATTGCTGCGTTCGTTATATTCCCCTCCCTGATAACCTGCAATCACCCTTGAGGGTATTCCGGCCAAACGTAGCAGGTAAGCAAGGCTGCCGGCATAATGTGCACAAAAACCAACTTTAGTATCGAACAAAAACTCATCAACGATATCACTTCCTAGCGCTGGAGGCTTCAAGGAGTAATAATATTCTTGTCTAGAAAAGTTATTCATTAAATAGTTAAGTAAATTAATTTTATCCGGGAAAGACACCAAAAGTTTATTCATATACTCCTGCGTCCGCGGGTTTGAATTAAAAGGCACTTGTAAGTCTCTATATAAATCAGTGGACGATCTTTCTTTCACCTTAAGCCTTTTTGCTGTTGGGATTATAAGTGCCGGCTCTATTATTGCTTTTACAAATGTCATCTTGTAACGCGTTGATTGAATGGCATCTGTTTTTAACTGGAACACACCTGCTTCTTGCAACAGCACATTACTACTTGATGCTCGTGATGATTCAAGTGCATAAACCCATGACTGATTGCTGGGCTCCAACATTACTTCATAAGAATTTTCACCATGATCATACAAGAGGCCTGAGTCAATTTTATTAAAGCGCTTGTAACTAAATGGTGGTGGACTTGCCCGCCATGATCGGCCATCAAAATTGTCGAGTATCAGACCACGCCAATAGAGGTCTTTATTTTCAGGAGCCTGCCCAGAAAAACTAACTCTGAACGCTCGTGCTGATGACTGTGCAAGCTCAGCAATATCACCGGGAGACATAAAATCAGTCATCCCCGTCGTTGCACTCTGCGTTTTAATTGGAATACTCCATAAGGGCGCAATGCGAGGAAAAAACAAAAAACAAACTAAAACTATGGGGCCAGCAAGAAAAACAGCTTTAAACAGGGATGACCAAGACACTTTATAACCTGAAAGCATGGAGCCAACATTTAAATATAATAGAACGTATAAACAAGCCAGTATTAAAATAAGCTGAAGTAATGCATGCAAGAAACTTTGAACAAACAGGAATGATATTGCTGAAAGGTAAAGCATGACATACGAAAATAGTACAACATCTTTTTTATGCCTAAGCTCTAATAATTTTAAAGAACTCGCAAGAACCAAAAAGGAGGCAGCCATGTCTACAGTAAAATTGAATTTATAATACAAAATAAAGACTGACGTCGATACAAACACAACGATGAAACGCAAACCCGTTGAGACTGGTTTTCTAATGAGTTTATAAGTAACTAAGCCGAAGAAGCTAATACCAATGACGTATAAAATTAACCATATAGGTGAATGGCTGAAGTGTGAACATAGCTGCAAGAATAGAATAAATATCAACACAGAAAATGGATAATTAAAGAGTTGGTCTGGCAGCTTATCTTGCGATTTTTTATCTTTTTCCGTTCTAGTCATAGAAAACACTCTTATCATTCAAGCCATGTAAAGCTAAAGCTTTTAAGCACCTTTGTTTATGCTGCTCTCCTGATGAGGGGGATATGTGAACATTTGGTATATCGAGCCCATATAGTTGTTGCTTCCGATTTAAATCTAAGACATCAAAGCATAAGTGCTGGAGCTTAGATTCAGTATCAATCGCTTCATAACTGTCCCAGTTTAACCAAAAAGAGTCATAACCTCCTTGTTCGTGACTACGGATGACCAACTGATCTTTTGCAGCATACTGCTTCCATAATATTCGTGAAGCTGTTTCACCTTGCTGGTAAGGTTTTAATTCAGTGAGGTCTTCAGACTTTAAATGCTGTTGATTCAGCGACAAACTGTCTGGCTTTCCTATCACCCTGGTTCCCTCAATAGGTTTTGGGTAAACAAGTACTTTTGCATCCAACTTCAACCACGTCCAAGCAACAATAAAGCCAAAGGGAAAATAACTTTGAATTCGAAGCCGATCAAGAGTGTGAAGCCCTCGCTTTGCAGCAGGCAGCAACATACTATGTTGGCAGACTGAATCTTGTTTAATATTTGTTTCTATAATTGGCTGCTCATTAATTCCCATACCAAGAGATAACGCAGGCTTTGATATTGAGGCCAACTGGATAGGGTATGGACAAGGCTCACCTTCAAAGCATTCCGCTATTTCATAACTCGATATACGAAGACCATTCAGATTTAGAAAACACAACCAAATCGAAATAAAAAAAACAGAACTTATAAAAAAAGTAAATAAATAAATTAAGCTATTCTGATAATTAATCGCAGTCAGAAGCATGAGCGCTATAAGTAATATAAATGCAAACCCTGCTTTAGAAGGAATAATATAAATATTCTTCTGTGAAAGAATAAATTCATTTTTTCTTATTGACCTTGATGATAGCCAATTGCTTATTTTCTCTGAAAATGAAATTGATTTCATGACCTGTCCCACCAAAATAATGCAGAGCTCTTCGCACCTTTACTTTTCTTAACAGAAAGCTAACGTAAAAACCTTGCAATCATCGCTTGATCCTTAAATACTTAGCATCAGATTTAAATATTCCCCACCTTCGCAGGTACAATTATGAAGCGTCACACTAAATTAGCTTGTTTTATTTGTGTAAGTACTGGCTTATTAAGCCCTATTGCCAGCCAGGCAGAAGTAAAATCTCTAACAAGCTCTGAATTGACTGAGACCTACATTAAAGACTCTACCATTATTGTCACGCCGAAGAAGAAAAACGCCCAACAAACAACCCAAAAAAGTTATTCTAGCCTAACAATTGCGCCTGTAGAGAATAATGATTTAGACCTTGAAGAATTGAGACGTTCTCAAACACATAATACCGGCACTGAAGTTTCTTTTGCGTTATCAGATGAATTACTCCGTAATGCAAGTATTGAGTCTACCCTCTCACCAGACCAATCAATTCATGTTCCAACTTATCAAGAGGTTACCACGGTTCCTGTTGCAGAATTATTAAATGACGCAAGATATACTGTTCCGGAGGGTGATTTTGACTTTTCCTATATTGGTAACGATTTAGGGCTTAGTCGTACAGATAACCAGCTTACTTTTTCAATTGGCAACCTTCCTGGAATTCAGCCAATCAACCTTCCAGAGGGCGTTAACGACGGGCCTCTTCAGATAGTTCCCAGAGCTGGCGGCGGTTTCGACTTAACCATTAACATCCCTCAAAATAAATAATTTTTTTCAAGGCTGACCACTAGCATGGTTAGCCCTTAATTTCACTATATATAACACTAAACGTTAACGCTTCCCGCCACATTTTTTTGCCAAAGCTGGTTTAATCTTTTCATTCGTCTCCTCAAGCCAAAATACTGTATCAATATAGGAAACAAATCGCTTTAGATAGTGCGGTGACAAGTCTTGCATTGTAGTCAGTGAACGTATTGCTAGCATATGCGGGTTGATAGGCCCCGGGTTTTCTGGCCCTTCTTTAATTGCTTGCATGACTAATTTATCAGATATTACTTTCTCTTGATGCGCCCTAAACAGCCGAACTGATTTCAACTCTTTCTTTTCTGGATTTTGGGCAGATGTATTGTCAGCAAACATCTTAACAACTTCATCTTCTTGCTGTTGTAATAAATCATTAAAAGGTGCGTCGAGCTGCTCGCCCCCTATAGCTGTATCATCAGAGAGTATTCGCTTGGTCAGGTCAATCAGTGATATTCTGCCTCTAGCACGCTCCAAATACTCTTCTCGCAGCTTAATATCAGAAAAATTATTCTGATTATAAAGAAGCTTGATATGTTTCGCCGACTCAGGAAAACGTGTCTCAATACGACTCACAACTAACTTGGCTCGCTCTCTTGCAAGAGAGAGGTCTTCTTGATATTCAGCAAGGGCTAGCTGTACCTTCTTTTCTAATATCAATGCGACGGAATGTCTTACTTGAGATGACCGGTGAGACATCGATTCAATATAACGAAAACGAGCCTGATCAAAAAGATCCTCACCTTGCGCTAACATTAAAGAAATGACCTTATTGCTAGCAGTGCTGGTAATATCAATCATGATTCGGGGCATCTAGCTTACGTGAAGTTATAGGTACTGGTGCCATCTCTACTCTACGGTTTTTTGAACGGCCATCAGCATCAATATTTGAAACGACGGGGTTCTGTGCACCAAAAGCAGCGGCAAACACTATAGATGGCGACATTCCCTCCTCAATTAAAGTTCGAGTTACGGTTAATGCCCGCTGCGCTGAAAGCTCCCAGTTGTCCTGATACCGGTGATTTCCTTTTTGAATCGGTAAATCATCAGTAAAACCACTCACCATCAAAAGTTGTTCACGATCATTAAGGTAAACACTTAGCGGCGTAACCAGTGTTATAAGAAGTTCTCTACCGAGTGGCTGAAGCTGGTCCGAATTAGATGCAAATAATACGCTACCACTAATACCAATACGCCCATCTTGTAGTGTTACCCTACCCGTTGCGAGCGGGTCAGCCAAGGCTTCCTCCAATGCAATTCGGCGCTGTTCTTCAGTTTGACGTTTTACAATTTCTTCTTCCAATGATTGAGCGATTTCTAACTGAAACCCCAAAGCCCATACTAGCAACAAAACAAATACACCAACCAAACCCGACATTAAATCGCCAAAAATTGCCCATATAGGTGTCTCGCCCGAAAAATCATCGTCAAGCTGTTCCATCACACTTCCTCAGCAGCAACATGCCTATCCGTAGAGAGACCGGTGTTAGTGTCGATCTGACGCAGCTGACCAATAATTTCTTGTTGAGAAAGCATACTCTGATCAATAATTTCACGTGCTTGAGCCACATAATAAGCCATCTGATCATCACTTTTAGTCGAAGAAGCTTCTAACGACTCTTCAATACGAGAAAGGTTTTCAATTAAACACCCAGTAGATTTATTAAATAGCGATACTGACTTACTGAATGCATCACCCAAACTAGCCATCTCTGATGCACTACCCGAAAAATGATCAGTAATTTCGGACAGCTTACTCACTTCTGATTCAATATGACCCGTAAACCTCGCCCCAACATCTTTCAGCATGTTAGCAGATGAATTTACCAGTGTTTCAACAGTATCTCGCTGACTGACCGAGGTCTGCTCAAGAGAACTAAATAATTTATTAAGCACGATTAAAATACGCTCACGCTCTTCCAGCAAAGAATTATCTCGTTCAATATTTTTGGAAATTTCGTGCCTTAAATGACTGATAACCTCAGCAGCAGCACGTGGTGTTTCTGAAGCAGTTTCGATCAAGCGTGTCATAGGGGCTTCCAAAGCACTCCCTAAAACAGCTAAGTGCTTACCAACAGTTTCTTCCAATTCAGACAAACGCTCTATGGCCATTAGACCTCTAGCATCTTGAGCTTCTAAAAGTGTATTAAACTCTAAGCTAACGACAGAAGAGACCTCTTGCATGCGGACATTATGCTCTTTCAACCAAATAGATTCTGTATCTACCCGCGCCTGCATAAGACGCTCCGAAGACTGTAATAGTTGCCTTATCTCAGTTAACATCCCGCCTGACACAGATCTGGTATCTTCTGAGATATCCAAAGCCACCTGCTTGATAGATTCAGCCGTCTTCTCTTGCTGAGATATGGTTGATTGACTCGCTTGCTGCCAATGATTCATCAAGGAAGAAGACATAAGCTCAATTTTCTGTGTAACACCTTCAATGTTCGTACGCTGTAACACATTAGATTGTTCCATATCTCCTACAAATGTTTTAGAAACCTGCTCTAATTGATTTTTTGATTGTGCCTGAACTTCTCTCAAAGATTCAGTCCAAAGAATTAGTCGATCTTTATCTCTTTGCTCCTGACCAGCCAAAACAGATGCGCTGGCCCGATCAAAAGATTCAATGACAGAAACACTTTTTTGGTGAAAAGTTTGGTTAAATGCTTGGAGCCCATCTTTTACCCCATCAAGTAAAGCTTTATTACTGGATTCATGAGCTACAAGACCGGCCTTCCAGCTTTCACCAGTTTTTTCAGACAATTCCTGCATATGCTCAGATATAGTTTTTAACTGACTTTCAACCGTATTTGATAAATTCTGATGCGTCACGTCCACACTTGTATTTATCTTTTCACTAATTTCAGCAATCGCTTCTTTAAATACAGGAAGTATCGCCTCGCTTGTTAGTCGTCCACTCACACTTAAACTCTCTCGAAGTGATTCACCGACTGTAGAAGCAAGATTTGTATAGCTATTTTTGACGGACTTATGAAATAGCTCTTGTTCAGATGTTAATTTATCGCCTAAGCTATTCGCCATTCGCTCTACCTGAGAAGCTAATAATTCAATTTTACCAACAACTTCAGGAAAAGCCTGAGCTTGATTCTGAAGTGCTTTATAAGTCTCTTGACGATTAAAAGATAGTGAAAAGTCACGGAATACGGTTGATATTTTCGAATCGAGCATACGTGTAGCTAACATTCTTTCTCGTCGGCTAAGGGTGGATAAAAGCCCCAGCATTGCCGATGCTGCGACACCTGCGACAGATGTACCAAATGCGAGACCAAGCCCTTTAATAGGCGCGGCTAAACCTGCTCGAACCGCCTGAAGCTCTGTTGTGCCTTCCAGAGCAATGACAGCCCCTTTCAAGGTATCAACCATACCGGCGAACGTCCCTAAAAGACCCAGCATAACAAGAAGACCAACCAAGTAAGGGCTCAGCACGGGTGCAGGTAAAGCTACACGTTCACCCTCTATGCGTAATCGTACTGAATTTTGTAGTGATGGGTGCAGCTTAAAGAGCCACTCATCCAAGCTTGTGATAGGCATATCAATCTGACCTGGCAACTTACTTAGAGACAGTGATAATGTGGCAGTAGCTTTCCTGAATTGCGTAAGCTCTATAAAACCAACCATATATACGCAAGCAATCACTGAGATAATAGTAAGTGCTAATGTGTTCAAGCCTACAAAACCAGCTCCCATCCAAATAATCACACTGGCACCCAGCACAAATGCAGCGGTGAAAATAAATCTTGTCATCGTTTTCTATCTACCTCTTCGTTAAATGCTTCAACCAACCCTAAAACGGGTTGTAATCGAATCTCTAATTCAGCTAATAATAACTGCTGCATTTCATAATAAAATTTTGTAAGCCAGCCCCCCGACTCAAGCCAAAATATAGGTTTATCTTGCTTAGTTTCGCCTCTTGAACGAGTTTGATGCTCTAATAATAAATACTCAAACCGCTGCTTGAGAATCTTTGGAACGACTGCAAAACGTTTTCGGGTATGAGTAGCCAAACTTTTTCCAAGTGTTTTATCAAGCTCAGCAAGTTGTGCGAGCCTCAGAGAATAAGCTGAAATTTCTTGTCGAACCCCGTATCGTAATTTTTCAATTTTAAAATCTAACTCGCTTTGATGTAGCCCGTAGAAGCGCAAGTATGGATCAAAACTGATTGCATCTTCAATTGAAGTATCCGCTTTAGGAATCGGTAACTTGAACTGGAGTAAAACTGCTTTCGGATCAAAACTTTTTAATATGAATTTCAAAATAATTGAACGCTGCTTCAAATATTCTTCTTGAACCGCGAACTCACTCTCGACTCTATTACAACCTGTAGCCTCAAATGACACCCTCGCAAGCCCACGTAGTGACTCTGAAAGTATTACTGAGTCCGACAGATCAACTAATAAACCAAGCCGTTCAGCAAAATGTTTATGGGATATTTCACTATTAGATGACACATAATCAGATAGCAAGCGAACCAGCCTTGAACCACCAACATGATTCTGCTGAAATTTTTGCGACATATTCGTTGTCATATTAACCCGTAGAAAAACAAATAATTGAACTAGCGACATAAAACTATGAAACTATGAAACTATGAAACTCAATATTAGTAGTATTTTGCGAGCCATTATCACTATTTGTTTAAAAGATTCAAGGAACAAATCCTCTACAAGATCAATTCCATTTCCTTTTATTCCCCTAATCTTTTTAAAGCAGACAACACAGAATTAATTTAAACCACCACATTAAGTTACCCTTAGTCATTTACAAACAAAAAAATAAGATGTACCTTTAGTTACTCAAGGTCACTTAACCATAAAAAGAGAATTATAATGAATTACATATTAATAACAGGCGCAAGCGCAGGAATCGGTGAGGTTTTTGCCAGACAACTCGCAGAGCAAGGTAACAACCTCATTTTAACGGCTCGAAGAAAAGAAAAATTAGAAGCGCTTGCAACCGAGTTATCTACTTTACATAACGTTAAAGTTGAAACATTAACGGCTGATCTAGCAACACCTAATGGCGCTAAAGAAATTGAGCAACAAATAACTAAATCAAGCTGGAAGGTGAATGGCTTAATAAATAATGCAGGTTTTGGTGACAGAGGCTCATTTACAGAACTTTCATTAGATCGACAATTACAGATGATCCAACTTAATGTAACGACATTGATTGAGCTGACCCACCGCCTTCTTCCAAATATCCAAAAAACTGATAATGCTTTTATTATTAATGTCGCATCTACAGCAGCATTTCAAGCTGGCCCAAACATGGCTATTTATTATGCGACAAAAGCTTTCGTGCTTTCATTCTCTGAAGCTTTACATGAAGAATTAAAAGGAAAAGGGATTTATGTAAGCGCCTTATGTCCTGGAGCAACTGCATCAGAATTTGCATCTGAAGCAAATATGACCGATACAAAGTTATTTAAAGCTGGCGCAATGACGGCCGAAGCCGTTGTAAAAAAATCCCTTCGCAAAAAGCATAAAGCCATTGTCATTACCGGCGGTAAAAATATATTCGGTGTATGGTCTGGTAAACTATCTCCTCGTTCAGTCAACCGAAAACTTGCAGGATGGTTACAAGCTTAAGATGTGTTTAATCAAACAACGAGCAAAAAATCCGGAACAGAAAGCCTTACGGCGAAAACAAATTTTGGACGCGACAAGAAAGCGCTTTCAAACGCTTTCTTATGAAGAGGTTAATTTAAATCACGTCGCTGCAGATGTCGGCATCACTAAAGCGGCGCTTTATCGATATTTTCGTAACAAGGAAACACTCTTCCTAGCTTTGTTCGTTGAAACACTTAATGAATTAGTAATATTTTCTGAACAAGCGCTCCATCAGGAGATGCTTGTTCAGATACCCTTAGCTAAACTCATTACGAATACACTACTAGCAAACCCTATCTATTGTAAATTGAGTGCAATTTTACACACGATACTTGAACGAAATCTTACATTAGAAGAAGCAACAGATTTCAAACAAGAATTATTACGCTTAACGGGTCTTTATTCACAGCTATTAAGCGAACACCCAGAACTCAAAAAAAAGAGCAACTCATACAGCGTTATTTCACTTTTAATGCAAATACAACAATCACTCATTGGCGTATGGCACATGGCGCACCCTACTGGCGCAATTGCTGAAGTAATAGAATCACCTCCTCTCAATATTTTTAAACAAGACTTTGAAGTCTCGCTACTGGCACATATTGAAAAACTTATCTGAAACCAGTCATTCAAAATTCATATAGCTTATTAATACGCTTATTTTATCAACAATAGTTGCACACACATTCTGTGGATAACTAATTGGGTAAGTTATTAATAATGTTATGAAAGCCATACAGTGCAAGGAATTCAAACATCTGTTTGATTTTCATACACCTAATCAAAAACGTTTCCTTTAACCCGCCTTTGCGCATTTTTAATAGCTATAACTTCAGTATACGGATAAAATCGCGCTTCAAAATGACAACCAAAAAAATATGTGAGTTATTTCTTAATGAGTAGAAGAATTGAATTATTAGCGCCCGGTGGTGATGTCGAAGCAATAAAAGCAGCTATCGTCGCAGGTGCAAATGCCGTCTATTGTGGATTGGATAACTTTAATGCTCGCAATCGTGCTTCAAATCTTTCATTCGATGAATTAACCGGCGTCATACGACTTGCCCATCAATACAACTGTCAGGTTTTTTTAACCATTAATGTTGTTATTTTAGAGCAAGAGATCAAATCTTTAGTCAAACTACTCAATCTATTAGTGAATACTCGAATTGATGGCATTATCGTGCAAGATTTAGGCGTATTCAATCTTGTTAAGAAATACTTCCCTAGCCTTGATATTCATGCATCAACACAATTAACGACCCATAATGAAGGGCAGGTTTTATTTCTCAGTGAGATTGGAGCATCACGACTTAATTTATCGCGCGAGCTAAACCTTGATGAAATTAAAACTTTAACCTCAGTAGCACATAAGAATGATATTCTCACAGAGGTTTTTGTACATGGTTCTTTATGCATTGCCTTTTCTGGGCAGTGTTATTCAAGCTCTGTAAGTGTCGGTAACTCTGGTAATCGTGGGCGATGTAGCCAAGCATGTCGTGATGAATATGAAACAACGGCAACAGGCAACAACTTCCCCCTCAATTTAAAAGATAATTCAGCCTATTTTGATTTACCTGAACTTGTTGATGCTGAGGTTGATTCTTTAAAAATCGAAGGCCGAATAAAAGGCGCACATTACGTTTATACCGTTGTCGATACCTGGCGTAAACAGATTAACCAGTTTGTTGAAACAGGCGAGTTATTAGCCGATGATTCAAACCTTCATAAAGTTTTTAACCGTGACTTCACTAATTCTTTTCTGAAGGGTGATTTGACCAAATCGATGTTCATTGACAACCCGCGTGATCACAGCGTTAAACATGCTGTTGATGAAAGTAAGGCAATCTCGATTGTTCAAATTCAAGATGTAAAACAAAAACTATATGATGAAAAAAATGAGATTGGCGCATCGCTTGAAGAAAAGATCAAACCCCTTTCTATCGAAAAGCAATCATTAATATTTCAATTCTCAGGAAAACTTAATGAACCTTTAACCGTGACAGCCATTAACAGTAAAAAAGTTATGACTGTTAAATCGGATGTTTCACTAATGAAAAGCGAAAAATCAACTATTGATCAAACTACTTTAGAAAAACGCTTCAATAGTTTTAATAATTCAGACTTCATCATTGAACGTTTCGAATTCAGCTCGCTCCAAGCTGGTTTAAGCATTCCTTTTAAAGCATTAACCGCAATCAAAAATGAAATTGCATTTTTACTAAATGACTCTATCGACATTATTCCACCTGTAGAAATTCCAGCCTTAACAAGTCATCCTAAGGTAGAAAATAAACCGAAACTATCGTTACTGATTTCAAGTGAAAACGATATAAACCTTTGCGATGTGACTGATGCAGACATCTACTTCAAATTGCCTGAAAGCTTCAAAAAGAATGACACCAAGTACATTGATTTGTTGTTGAAGAACCCGCGACTCATCCCTTGGTTTCCTGCAGTATTAATTGGTAAAGATTACATAGAAGCTGTTAAAATTCTTGAGCATGTTAAGCCTAAACGTATCGTTAGTAATAATACAGGTATTGCCTATAAAGCCTTTCAAATGAATATAGATTGGATCGCCGGGCCATTTTTAAATACCACAAATTCCTATGCACTCCTGACAATGAAAGAAGAGCTAAATTGCTCAGGTGCTTTTATATCTAATGAAATCAACCGTATACAAATAAGAAATATAGCACGCCCTGAAGACTTTAAGCTCTTATATAGCATTTACCACCCTATTCTAATGATGACAAGCAGGCAGTGTTTCTTCCAACAAACCGTTGGCTGTAAGAAACCAAGCATAGAAGATGGCTGTATGCTGAAGTGTGAAAAAGCAACCACCATCACTAATGTTAAGGGTGTTTCTTTTGCTGTAGACAAGCAAAAAGGAGGGTATCCGAGCATTTACAATGACGAGCAATTTTTAAACCTGGATATTGTTGAAGATCTATCAAGCTTGTTTGATGAATTTTTCATTGATTTGACCAACATAGGTTCTGGCTCCAAGCCCGAACAGGATAAAACACAACTTATTAAGTATTTCGAAAGCTGCCTGAATGGTGACGTAAACTCACAACAACAGTTAAATGACATGATCAGCATTTCTACGAACGCTCAGTACAGCCAAGGGCTTTGATGGCTCTTCATTCAGACTAAGACTTGTTTTGTTTATTGGGCATAGTTCAGTTATATCTCAGTCAATTCTAAACAAGCACCACAATTACCACTTAAGCTCATTGCTAATTACTCTAACGGGGGCTTTGATTGCTTAAACAGCGCAGCTAAGATAAAGCTATAATTTTTGTATGAACCAAAGTGTGCCCTCCTCCCTTTGTACAACTTATTGATACAGCAAGGCTCCAACAGTTTTTTATGATTAATACTTGTACTTAAAATATCATCATCTGCTGAATATTTTAAGTGGAGGTGCACTGGAATTATGGCTAACAATCTACTTTGAAACATAATTTCATAGCTTCATTATGTACGCCCACAAAAAAAATGCCTAAGTGCTAGAACCTTGACCAATATCGCTATCCTTTAAGGCTTATATACGTTAGTGTACTGCCCCTAAATATACAGAGATATAGGAGTTTTTAACATGTTCCGTAAAGAGCTGAAGGTTCTTGATTGCACCATTCGTGATGGTGGCCTTATTAATGACTACCAATTTAGCGATGAATTCGTTAAAGCCGTTTATGCATCAACCTGTCAGGCTGGTGTTGATTACATGGAAATTGGTAAAAAACTCTGCGTTAGCGATACCTATACGCGAGAAAAATTTGGTAAGTGGAACTTTTGCGATGAAGATGACATTAAACGTGTTGTTGATTCATATGAAGGCGATTACCGCCCAACATTAGCCGTTATGTATGATGTTGGTCGTGTAGATACAGACAGCCTTGCTCCTGTTGATCAGAGCGTAGTTGGAATGATTCGTACCGCATGTTATGTAGCGGATATTGATAAAGGTCTGGATTTGGTCAAGCGTTCAAAAGATCAGGGTTATGAGACAACTATCAACATTATGGCGCCATCTGCTGCGATTGAGTCAGACTTAATTGAAGCCTTACAACAGGTAGAAGACTCCCCTGAAGTTGATTACCTATATTTCGTAGATAGCTACGGAGCTTTTTATTCAGAACAAATTACATCTTATTTAAACCTCTTTAAAAAGCATGCGCCAAATAAGGAGCTGGGCTTTCACGGCCATAATAACCAGCAATTAGCATTTTCAAACACTCAACAATGTATTATTGAAGGTGTTAACCTTTTAGATGCAACGGTAAACGGCATTGGCAGAGGCGCAGGTAACTGTAACTTAGAGTTACTGCTAAATTTCCTTAAGAATCCAAAATTTGATGCCAGACCTATTTACAAGGTCATTCAAGAACAAATGATCCCTCTACGAAAAGAAATTGAGTGGGGCTTCAATGATATTTACGGTATTAGCGGTCATCTCAACCAACACCCTCGTAATGCTATGAAGTTACGAAGCAATGCAAAAAACAAAGATCACTGTTATGACTTCTTAGTTGACAGCTTAGCTGATAGCTAGATATATAAGACTAAAGGTACTAGTCGTCAAAAATTAGTACCTTTTATAAATTTATTATTAAATTTTATTACTTGTCTGATCTAATCGATCTAAAGTCATTTTCATTTTCTGCCAGCACTCTTCCATTAATTCGTCACTATCTTTAACGGTCATTCCTTGCGTAGAAATAGGCTCAAGCACCTTTATATCGACCTTTCCGCTATCTAATCTATCAAGCTCTAATTTGCCTGAATAACTTGCAACACAAATCGGTACGATTGGCACCCCTGCCTCTATTGCCATACGAAACGCTCCCTTCTTGAATGGTAAAATATTCTTCCCCTTATTTCGTGTGCCTTCTGCAAACACCCAAATTGAACGATTTCCTTTAGTGAGCGCTTCTGTGGTGGTATTAAAGGTGGCTTTTGAGTTTTTGCTATTTTTTCGGTCAATAAGGACATTCCCTGCTAACCAATATATAAGACCAAACCCAGGGAGAAGCAATAAACTTCTTTTGCCGACGGTTACCGTTCTTTTCGGAATAACTGAGCCACAAATAATTAAATCTAAATTATCTTGATGGTTCACTACAACGATAGAAGGCGGCATATTTTCACACAATTCAGCCCCTTCAATATTTATTTTAATGCCTAAAATTTTTGTGCCGAACCAGGAAAATGAACGAGCAGCAATCCATGTGTTATTGGGGTTAAACGGCCTAAAAAGAAACACGAATGCTCCAATTACAGAAATGCTAATAAAAGCAAAAAAAGCCACGGGGATACGCAGTATATATAACATCAATAATGCTCAATAAATAAAAACAGTCGGCATACATCTGTACGCTTTACTTGTAAAACAATATTCTAATGCTTACCGGCCAGATACACTATAGGTTTACACTTATTCTTCTTATTCCGACTAAACTAAATCATTTTTTCCGTTTAACCAATCAAGTTTTATTACATAAATACAATTCCCCCCCCTCATATTACTTCTCGACTAAGAAATAACTCCGATAATTATCATTTGTTAAGGCTCTCTCCTTACCTTTATAAAATAATGAACTAAATTTATGTTCGTTCACCACAAACAATCAGGAGTTTTTTATGGATGACTTGTTACCAGAATATAGAGCACCGCTCAAAGATATGAAATTTTTAATGAATGAGATGTCTGCTCCTACATCCAGTTCATCGAACATCGTTAATAACGAAGACTTAATTTTTGTGCTGGAACAAGGCGCTCTTTTTTCTGAAAAAGAGTTAGTACCTATTAACGCACTAGCTGATAAAGAAGGCTGTATTTTTCAACAAGGTCAAGTAACGCTTCCTAACACGATGAATAAAGCCTTTAGAAGTTATGCGCAAGGCGGTTGGATGGGGTTATCCATGCCCGAAAAATGGGGAGGCCAAGCATTACCTGAAAAGCTGGCAGTGTTTATTGCTGAAATCCTAACTTCTGCAAACCACTCATTTAGCATGATGCCTGCATTAACGATGTCTGCATGCAGGGCAATTATCAGTCATGGAAGCGAAGATCTCAAAAATACATACCTCGAAAAAATGATTTCTGGCCAATGGACTGGAACTATGTGTATGACAGAAAGTCATTGTGGTTCAGATTTGGGTCTCATTCGTTCTACTGCAGAACGTGTTTCTACCGATATTTTTAAAATCAAAGGTAACAAAATTTTTATCTCTTCCGGGCAACATGATGCCAGCGACAACATCATTCATTTGGTATTAGCACGCCTTAAAGATGCACCAAAAGGAATTAAAGGCCTTTCTTTATTTTTGGTTCCAGCCAAGTTACAAGATAAAGAAAACAACTGGTCAAAACAAAACGCTGTTGAGTGTATAGGTATTGAGGAAAAAATGGGCCTGCATGGAAATCCAACCTGCTCAATGAGTTTCGATGGTGCAGAAGGTTACCTGATTGGTGAAGAAAACAAAGGTATTAACACCATGTTCACCATGATGAATGAAATGCGCCTAGGCACATCAATGCAAGGCGTAGGCCTGAGCGAACGAAGTTACCAAAAAAGTATTGCTTATGCGACCAACCGCACTCAGATGCGAAGCTTAAGTGGCGTAAAAGCCCCCAATAAAAGCGCCGACCCAATCATAGTACATCCTGATGTTCGTCGTATGTTATTAACTCAAAAAGTATTTGCAGAAGGTGGGCGTGCACTAGGTCAATTTTGTGCCAATTTATTAGATGAAAGCCACAAGGAGAATCCCGATAAAGATCAAGTACGCCTTCTGGACTTCCTAACTCCGATAGCAAAAGGCTTTTGTACAGAAGTTGGCTTGGAGTCAGCCAGTCATGCCATTCAGATTTATGGTGGTCATGGGTTTATAACCGAATCAGGTGTAGAACAACTCTATCGGGATGGACGCATCTCAACCCTTTATGAAGGAACAACAGGCATTCAGGCATTAGACTTATTAGGCCGAAAAGTACTCGGCTCTCAAGGTAAAAGCTTATTAGCGTTTACAAAAATAATTCATAAACTATGTTTAAGCCAAGAGAACAACGAAAGCCTTTCTTCTTATGTTGCAAGTCTATCGTCATTTTCAAAAGAGTGGCCAGAACTTACTATGAAAATTGGAAGCAAAGCGATGAAAGACCCAGATGAAGTCGGAGCTGCCAGTTTCGATTTTTTAATGTACTCAGGCTATGTCACGCTCGCTTATTTTTGGTTAAAAATGGCTGCTACAGCTCAAGAAATACTTAATGGGCAACGTGATTCTATTTCAGGAAAAATAGATCGAGGCTTTTTAGAGGCTAAAGTGATGAATGCCAAATTTTACTTCGATCGAATTTTACCCAGAGCACTAAGTCACAAAGCAATAATGTTAGCAGGGAAAGACAACTTAATGGGCCTTAATGAAAAGCAATTCACCAACGCTTAACTTATATCAGAAGCAAGCGCGCTAAAGAGAAATTATTTACTCAAAAGACCTGCTGGTAATTTTGGAGGGCCCGAGCGTTGCGGTAAGCCATCAATAATTTCCAACCATGGCAATTTACTTTGAACCCATAAATGCTCAACAGGCTGAAACACGGACTCATCTAATAAAGTAGCCGAAGGAATGGCGACTATATTTTCTAATTTATTAACCCGTGTATATAAAACCGCCCCGCAACATGAGCATCTATGATGATCTAAGGTTGAATCAGACCCACTGGCCTCAGAATATAAATCATGCTCGCCAGCGACAACCAAGCAATTCACCAAACCCATAATAAAACTTGTACAGGGTGAGCTATTGCGTAGACGGCACTCAGTGCAGTGACAGTATGCAGCATAGACCGGCGGCTTATTTAACTCATAAGTAAACTTCCCACAGCGACAGGCACCCTTAATCTTTTTCATTATTTCTCTTCTTGTTTTTATTACGGTTAGATTTTATAAAACTACAATTAGCCAAAACATTATACAATTTATTTTTAACCCTTTGATTATAGGCACTTAGTATTGCCAACCATATAGACCATAACGCGCTAAAAAAGGTAGCTATTAATTAATGAGTCTCTCGTTAGACCTATTTCTTATTTACTGTATATTATTTAAACAAATTCATTACTAAATAGAGCCAACTTTCTATTTTTATAGCCAAATATAAGTAGTAAAATTGTATAAAATCTATTTATGTAAAGCTAAATTCTTATTGTATCACTTTAAATAACAGTCATTCTTTACGTTAGACAGTAAAGCTGTGTATCTCCCTTGTTTAGTTCTGTAATAACGTGAGCTGGGTTTATATTGAGTACGACAAGGCGCACTGTTTAAAAAGGTTTATCACCGTATAGTTCATCCAAACTTTAGTACTTTGAGGTCCAAAATGAACGAAAAAATTCCTACTAGATTTTTAAAACTTAAAGAATTAGCTGATGTTCCACGAGCGGAATACATGGATGGACCTTCACCTGCTGAACTTCGGGATGCCAAGAAAAGAAAATCCTTTCTTAGCATGTTACGAAAAGCACCAGCCACATTAAAACCATCATCAAAATCCAAAAATCCTATTACATTAAAGTTTAATGCCGCTGCGTGGGTTCGTGTACCAAAAAGTAAAAAGCAATTAATATCGCTTGTCATTAGCTATAAAGATACAAGTGGAGAATATGCTGTCGTGGTGGATGAAGATGAAATTAGTGAAGGCTTTTCGCTTATGCTTACAGGTTGCGTCACGATAATGACTAAAGGGACGCCCGAATTTATGAAAGTTTGCGTCGCAGGATTAAATGATAACCAGCTAGCAATGGTTGATGACCTATATATCCAAAAAATAGAATTAGATAAACTAGAGCCACAAAACAGAAAAATTGCTTAACCTGCCATTCACAATTTTAAATTTTACTGATTACCCCTGATTGATAACACATTCTGGCACTCCACAATCTCTAACACCATTTAGCACCAGCCCTTTTGGTAACAGAGATACGGGATAGTTCGTCCAATTCAAGCTAGTAAGTCTATTTAATGCAACAACCGCCTGTAATGGCTTTCTATGCTTAATATAGATAATCTTTGGATTTTCCATTGCTGATTTCCTTTAATCAACTAATAAACCGAATATACCGAATAAACCACTTCCTAATGCTATAGCTTTCAAACGCCATATTCACTTAGTACTAAAGCTAATAGCATGCCAAAATAAATTATTTTTAAAACAATACGTTAGATAACATTTTTTTAGGGAGTGCTCAATTACTGACAATTAAGGTCAGTTTTTGACTTTAGCGACCACAAAAACTGAACAGTTTAAGTAGTAGATGAACATATTGGTTATTATAAATGTCAGCTAATTAAACACCTAAATATTAAAAATGGTAAAAATACTGGCTTTCAAAGTGTGTTTTTGGGCTGATAAAAACAAAACTATCTAACAGATAAAATTGTCATATCCTTTCAAACTGAAACTTCAACCTGCTCAATAAATAGTCAAATAAATTTACAATTAAACCTTTTTTTTTCATCAATAAGACCAAGCATGAGCTATAACTTATTGTTTTTAGTACGCAAACAAATCGAGGTATGTTAAATGCTGTATGTGTTGATGCTTAACAAGTGATCTAACGATATAGATACCAACAATTATTTAGGGGGTTGATTATGAAAAAACAAATCATAGCTGCAATGTTCTTAGGTGCTTTATTGTTTGTAATTTCAGCAGCTACACATGCCGTACCAATAACAGATGTAAAAGAATATTCAAACAATACAGCAACTGAGTATTTTGTGAAGGATGATGCCAGTAAGTATTCCAGTCCTTATTACCGTAATAGAGATCAGGATTGGGGATGGGCGCACAACGCTGTAGCAGGAACGTTTACATCTATATTGCTAGATATATCAGCATTTGATGTCGATACGCCCAGAGAAAAAGATGCTATCTCGATCTATGATGGCTCCTCTTGGCTTAACTTTGGAAATTTAGTTGGAACGAACAATACATGGGATTTTACACAGTTTGATTTAACCTCATACGCATGGGCTAATGCACAAGTGAATTCAGGATTACAAGTCAAAATGGATATTGATACTGATAGAACCATAACTTGGCTTGTAACACTTGGTAAATCCACCTTGACCCTTGATGGAGGCAGTCAGACATGTGTTCCCACTCCAGGTATTCCGTGCACACCAACCGCTATTCCTGAACCATCAAGCATTGCTCTTTTAGGTCTTGGTTTAGCGGGTCTTGGTTTTACACGTCGTAAAGCAGCTAAAAAAAGCTAATACCTTTTTTACATCTGTATAAAAAACGCGACAATATGTCGCGTTTTTTTTGGAAGGCTATAATTTTCTACACCTCAGCAAGATCCCCTTTTTCTTCTAGCCACGCTTTACGATCTGATGCTCGCTTTTTCCCTAATAACATATCCATATGCTCAACTGTACAATCACCCTCTTCGATAGTTAATTGAACCAAACGCCTTGTATCTCTTGCCATAGTCGTTTCACGCAATTGCAAAGGATTCATTTCTCCAAGTCCTTTGAAGCGCTGTACATTTATTTTACCTTTTTTCTTTTCAGCAACAATTCTGTCTATAATCCCCTGTCGTTCCGATTCATCCAGAGCATAATAAACCTCTTTGCCTATATCAATACGATACAATGGTGGCATCGCTACAAAAATATGCCCTTGCTCAACCAACGGTTTGAAGTGCTTCATAAACAGCGCACACAATAACGTAGCGATATGAAGCCCATCTGAATCAGCGTCGGCCAGAATACAAATTTTACCATAACGCAAACCATCTAACTTGTCGGATGCAGGGTCGACTCCAATGGCAACAGCTATATCATGAACTTCCTGAGACGCTAAAATCTGATTTGAGTCAACTTCCCATGTATTAAGGATCTTACCTCGAAGCGGCATAATTGCCTGATATTCACGATCTCGCGCTTGTTTTGCAGACCCGCCTGCTGAGTCCCCTTCCACCAAAAACAATTCAGAATTCATCGCATCTGAACCAGAGCAATCAGCCAGTTTACCGGGTAAAGCAGGGCCTGAAGTTACTTTTTTTCGTGCAATTTTTTTACTTGCTTTCAATCTTTTTTGAGCATTATTAATGCAAATCTCTGCTAACTTCTCAGCATCATCTGTATGTTGATTTAACCATAAGCTAAAGGTGTCTTTCACGACCCCTGAAATAAATGCTGCGGCTTCCCTTGAAGATAATCGTTCTTTGGTTTGTCCTGAAAACTGAGGTTCCTGTAGCTTTGCAGACAATACAAAACAACTTTTATCCCAAATATCTTCAGAACTTAACTTAATACCTCGGGGCAATAAATTTCTAAATTCACAAAATTCGCGCATTGCATCCAGACAACCTGTTCTAAAGCCATTAACATGAGTACCACCTTGCGCTGTAGGTATGAGGTTTACGTAACTTTCTTGTATTAGCTCCCCCCCCTCTACAGACCATTGTATTGCCCAGTCAACAGCTTCCGTATTACCTGTCATTGAGCCAGTAAAAGGAGTACTGGGACACATTTCCAAACCATCAGTTGCTGAAACAAGATAATCTTTTAGGCCATACTCATAGTGCCATTCATCTTTTTCATTTGTCTGTTTATTTAAAAAACTAACGTATAAACCTGGGCATAAAACAGCTTTTGCCCTTAAAACATGCCTCAAGCGACTAATTGAAAACTTTGAAGAATCAAAATATTGCTCGTCAGGCCAAAAAGTAACCTGTGTTCCAGTATTACGCTTACCAACGGTATCTATTACATTAAGGTCTTCAGTTTTTTCACCATCAGCAAATGAGATGCGATGAAGTTTTGCATCTCTACGGATAAGTACTTCAAGCTTGGTGGTTAGCGCATTAACAACCGAAACACCTACTCCATGTAAACCACCAGAAAAAGCATAATTATCATTAGAAAACTTACCACCTGCATGAAGGCGCGTTAGAATCAACTCAACCCCCGGCACTCCTTCTTCTGAGTGGATATCAACCGGCATTCCACGGCCATCATCGGTTACCGACAACGAGTTATCGGCATATAAAACAACTTCAATTTTGCTTGCATGACCCGCTAAAGCTTCATCTACACTATTATCAATAACTTCTTGTGCAAGATGATTTGGGCGAGTGGTTTCTGTATACATTCCCGGTCTTTTTCTAACCGGATCGAGACCACTAAGTACTTCAATTGAATCGGCATTATATTGTTTAGGAGAGGTAGTTTTATCTGACATATAGTTCCAAAAGAAAACAAACGGTAAATAGTTAAAATTTGTAGGTTAGCCTACCTTTAATTGTCTCTAAGCTTATCTAAATTTAACCACACTGCCAATAGACTTGTTTGGTGTGCCGGTGACAGTATTAGCTGAGGATTGCGCAAAGGATTGATACTGCACACCAAAATCAAGACCAGTTAAACTGCCGCCGTCAACCTTTATAAACTCTGTGGTTGTAAAGGGTGGGTACTGACCCCTGGCTTCGCCGTTATCAAAAGTCTCTGCATCTAGGTCGTTATTAGTCCCCGCTTTCAATAGATATTCACCATTTGGAACCCGGGGAAAACTATAGCTATATTGGTTATCGCTTTTAATCGAGCCCACTAATGCAAATCGTACTAAAGGCTTGCCTTCCGCATTTTCATCAATATGATATAAAGAAACGAATAAAGCGCCTACACTGGAATCAGTTTGAACAGTATTGGAATTAAAGACATCAATCGTTAAAACTTTTACATCACCATCATCGATTTTATATAATATTGAGATATCGCCGCTATTAACTGAATTAATATCCAAGACTGTATTATTTACCCTTACACGGTACTTACCCAAGCCCGATTCATCAACGCTATCAGCATCAAATTCAGACACCTCTATCCAGTCATCACTGGGTGAAATACTAATAATATTGATCGAACCTGAGCCTGGGTTATCAAGAAATAAACTTGAAATTGTATTCGCTCCGACAAATCCAAACTGAGTGGGGAAAATACTTAATGATGGTAATATTATTGCTTCGCCCTGCTCTGTCAGAGCCCAATTAACCGCTTTTGCAGCATTGATTAAGCCACTACCAAAGAGTTCTCTATTTGCAAGGTCATCTGTTAGTGCACCACTCGCTAAAGCTGCAGTGAATGATGACTGCTCCAAATTAGTATTTAACGATTTCATCAATGCCGCAACGCCTGCAACATGAGGTGTTGCCATTGATGTACCGACATACTCAACATACTCACTTGCCATAAAAGTACTTAGAATTCCATCTTGAAAACCATCCAGTAACGAATCTCCCAAGCCGGTGCCACCCGGAGCAGTGACATCGATATATGTCCCATGGTTTGAAAAGGTTGAAAGAGTTTTGTTATCAGTAACAGAACTGACACCCACAACACCATCAAAAGCTGCAGGGTAGAAACTTGCTGATGAACCATCATTCCCTGCAGCAGCTATAATAATTAGACCTTCTTCTAGGGCCGCATTAATAGCTTGCTCTAAAACAAAAGAACGATCAGGCCCTCCAAGGGACAAATTTATTATATCTGCTTTTTTACTAGGAATAGTGCCACTTGCATTCTCAAGACCTGCGGCATATAGAATGGCATTCGCAATGTCGCTATTAGCACCTTCATTGTTAGTTCCCAATACACGTAAAGGCATTAGGGTCGCATTATATGCAACCCCTGCTACACCTAAATTGTTGTCACCTTCTGCTGCTAAAATTCCGGCAACATGTGAGCCATGGAAAAATACTCCTGTGTCATTTGGATCGCTATCTAAACCATCACCATCACCTGCTGCGCTAGGGTCTGAAATAAAATCGTAACCATCAATACCAATATTATTTTTTAAATCAAGGTGATTGGCATCTATTCCGGTATCTATCACTGCTATAACAACCCCTGCCCCAGTTGATGCCTCCCAGGCTGCGGGAATTTGAATCATAGGAAGATTCCACTGCCGACTTAATTCAGAATCGTTTGTTCGTGGCGTGACCGCAGTAGCTTTATAAATATAATTAGGTTCAGCAATAAGTACACTGCTATCAAGTTTTAATTGCTCTATCACATTTAGAGTCTGCCACTTGGCATTAAGTTCAGAAGCTAACGGCGTATTGGAGAGCGCTGACTCAAACGTCATAGACCGACTTGCAGAAAGTTGCTCAAGCTCATAAACAGTCGCTAAGCCGCCAACATTTCTTTGGTGTAACAAGTTGTGCTTTGTGATAATTTGAGGTGGCTCTTGCTGTGTCGAACTGAGGGATTTAATCGCTGTTTTTTTCTTAAATTTAACGAGCACTTCACCAGAGACAAAATTTGTATTGAGCATCGAAGTTTGGACACCCCCCCCACTAAACAGAGTTTGAGATACAGAAAGGGTATAGAGCATTGGAGATGAATTATCCTCCTGCGCACTTAATTCAATAATATAGACGCCTTCTTGAATAACACTGAGTGTTTGTGTACTGGAATTATCAAAACTTAAATTGCCAGCATCAACTGCCTGATCATTCTCGGGTCGAAGAAACAGGTCTACATTAATCGAAGTAGACTCTGGGTCAGCTAGGAAAGTTGTTAAACGTATTTGTTGGCCTTTAAGTAGCGATACACGAAAGAAATCTTTGGTATCTTTATAATAAGATTCACCAGTTTGGTATTCACCCTCATTGCCGCTCAGGTAACCGCCCAAAATTACTGGATTTGATATAAATTGCGGTGTATCAAAGCTGTTATTTTGTTCTTGAAGCTCATTTGACTCCATTACATCAGCATCAATTGCTGAATTAGGCTCAATAGTAATCGTGCCACTAACAGCAAAGGTTGGTGTATTTTTAGTTGCACCATTATCACTGCCACTGCTACAAGCAACTAATGACAAAAGAGTAAAAAAGATTAACAAGACTTGAATTTTGGAAAGGTAGAGCATCATTTAGTTAAGCGAAGCCTTCTAGGTTAATTAAATTTGGTCAACACCCTGCCAGTCCGGCATTCACCTTAGCCGAAATACAGCTCTTATATGGCGCTTATGACAAAATAACAATAGATACCGACTGAAAATCAGCGGCATGACATCATCATTTATTCAAAAGAGTGTCAAGCAATGAGTACTTTAACAATAAACCACAATTTAGGCATGTATTTAGGCGCATATTGATGCAATGAAATACTTAAATTAACTTTTAATTGCCAACCTGAGCGCCTCTTCAGCCAGTAAAGAGAGTGATATTTTACCTTTGTTATTAAACCAAGTTTTCGACCAACTAAGTGCCCCAGTCAAAAAACGACGCAAAACAAATATATCACCATCGATATAGCCCTCGTTTTTTGCCTGAGTTAAAACCTCCATCCATAGCGATTCATACTTATCCCTTAACTTAAGGATATCAGCCTGATTTTGCTCATTCAAGCTGCGCCATTCATAGACTAAAACGGCCATTGCATCACCAGTAACGCCATTGATCGATTCTAGCTCACAGACAATCAAAGCTAACAACTTGTCTTTGGATGTTTCTGAATTTTTAAGCTCAGCTCTCATTCGGCGTGTATTAAAGATAATCGTTTCTTCCATCACCGCCTTTAAAATTGCTTCTTTGGTTTTAAAGTGGTGAAAAATACTACCCGACTGTATGCCCACAGCTGACGCTAAATCTCTGACAGTAGTACGCTCGTAGCCTTTTTGATTAAACAGAGTAGCAGCCATAGAAAGCAGACGACCCTTAGCGCTTTGAGGGTCTATTAATTGATCATTTTGATTTATAGATGAGTTTAAAGGCGATTGTTTCAAAAATTCTCTCCAACATAACAAAATAATTAACAGGTCAGAACTACACGAGATAACTGAATAAAATAACAGCATAAGACAGATGTAAAGCATAGCTGTCATTACTTTACAAACCAAGCGCTTGATCTAATTTATAGATAAGTTTATCACTCAACTACTTTACAAACCAAGCGCTTGCTTGGTATTGTTGTTTTATTCTTTGAATAACAGGTAAATAACATGAATTCTGATAAAACTATTCGGATTGGTTGTGCCTCTGCTTTTTGGGGTGATACAGAAACTGCAGCAGAACAATTAGTCAGTAAAGGAAACCTCGATTATCTAGTCTTCGATTATCTGGCTGAGATCACCATGTCAATTATGGCTGGTCAGAAAATGAAAAAGCCTGATGCAGGTTATGCGGTAGATTTTGTGCAAACAGCCATGGCCCCCCTACTAAGACAAATCAAAGAAAAAGGAATTAAAGTTATTAGTAATGCAGGAGGTGTAAACCCGCAAGCTTGCATGAAAGCGCTTAAAGAAATTGCTGAAAAAGAAGGCGTAAACCTTAAAATTGCCATGGTTGATGGCGATAATATTCTTCCCAAAAAAACACAGTATGAAAAAGACGGTATCAAAGAGCTTCATACCGATGCCGCTATGCCTCCCATGTTTTTAAGCATGAATGCGTACCTCGGTGCGCCCGGGATCGTAACTGCATTAGAGGCCGGTGCAGATATAATAATCACGGGACGTGTCGTCGATAGCGCTGTTGTTTTAGGCGCAATGATTCACGAGTTTAATTGGCGCTGGGATGATTTTGACAAACTTTCCCAAGGAAGTTTAGCCGGACACATCATCGAGTGCGGTGCTCACTGTACAGGTGGTAATTTTACAGACTGGGAAACGGTCAAAGATGGTTTTGACGATATGGGCTTTCCCATTGTTGAAGTTTCACCTGATTCATCATTCTTTGTAACCAAGCCTGAAGGAACTGGTGGAGTTGTCAATATTGCCACTATAAGCGAGCAGCTTGTATACGAAATTGGCGACCCGCGCGCTTATATGCTCCCTGATGTAATTTGTGACTTCACTCAAGTTAGTTTGACTCAAGAAAAAGAAAATCAAGTGCGTGTTACAGGTGCCCTAGGCCTTCCCCCTACTGATAAATATAAAGTCTCAGCCACATGGGTAAATGGCTTCAAATGTACTGTTACTTTCTTATTAGCAGGCATTGATGCCAGTAAGAAAGGCAAGTCGGTTGCCGATGCCATCATCAGCAAAACGAGTCGTATGATTCAATCAAAAGGCTTAAAACCATATACAGATGTTGATATTGAACTGCTAGGCTCAGAAACAACATATGGCGAACGAAGTGATGCAAAAAATTGTCGCGAGATTGTCGTTAAAATTTCAGTTGCCAGTTTAGATAAAAAATCATTGGTTCTTTTCTCAAAAGAAATTGCGCAAGCTGCTACCGCTATGGCGCCTGGTATTACAGGCATTGTCGGTGGCCGCCCTACCGTATGGCCAAAAATCAGCTTATTTTCTTGCTTGGTACCGAAAGACGGCATTGATATATCAGTTAATCTCGATGACCAGACAATACAAACATCACTTAAAATTAGCGGTGGTTTTGATGAAAGCATGATTAAAGCTCAAGCTTCTGATTCAACACTTAACGAAAGCGCGAACTTGACGGTACCTTTAATATCTCTCGCCTGGGCAAGAAGTGGTGACAAAGGTGACCATTCAAATATTGGCGTCATTGCACGTAAACCAGAGTTTCTTCCTTACATAAAATCTGCCTTGACTGAACAAGCAGTCGCACAATACATGACGCATACACTTTGCCCTGATCACGGGAAAGTAACTCGCTGGGACCTTCCGGGTATTCATGCTGTTAACTTTTTATTAGAACACAGTTTGGGTGGCGGCGGTGTTGCCAGTCTCCGGATAGATCCTCAAGGTAAGGCATTTGCTCAACAGTTATTACAATATCCAATCCCCGTAAGTAAAAGCATTGCGGATGAAGTTTCCAAGGAGGCACACTAACTATGTCATCATCCTATCAATCGATTTATAAAGACTCGTTATTCCAAAATAAAACAATTATCGTAACTGGTGGAGGTAGCGGTATAGGCAGGTGTACCGCGCATGAGCTTGCAAGCTTGGGCTCAACGGTAATTTTGATTGGACGAAAACTAGAAAAACTTCAAATAGTCGCTAAAGAAATACAAGAAGATGGTGGCACCGCAGATTTTTTTGAGTGTGATATTCGTGAAGAAACTATCGTACAAGCAACTGTAAAAGCCATTATAGAAAAGCACCCTAGAATTCACGGTTTGGTCAATAACGCAGGGGGACAGTTCCCCTCTCCATTAACAGGTATAAATCAAAAAGGTTGGGAAACGGTCGTTAGAACAAACTTAACGGGCGGTTTTTTAATGGCAAAAGAAGTATATCTTAAAAGTATGTCCAAGCATGGCGGCTCAATAGTCAATATCGTCGCGGATATGTGGGGTGGCATGCCGGGTATGGGACATTCTGGAGCTGCAAGAGCAGGAATGGTCAACTTTACACAAACAGCTTCTGTTGAATGGGCCGCCTCAGGTGTGAGAGTAAATGCAGTTGCACCAGGTTGGGTGGCTTCAAGCGGGATGGATAGTTACCCCGAATCAATGAAGCCATGGATTCTAAACCTAAGGGATGCCGTACCACTTAAAAGATTGGGCACAGAAGCAGAAGTAAGTTCAGCTATCTGTTTTCTTTTAAGTGACGGCGCTAATTTTATCAGTGGTGATTGCCTACGAATTGACGGTGCAGCATCTCAGGGCGGTCGCGTTGTTCCTCTACCAAAAGCAAAGAACTCCGAATCATATGATGGTTTCCACCGATCCGTCATCCCTGAGATTTTTCAAAACGATGATGAGAACAGTTAATTATGGCTAAACTAACATCAAATATTGATACGTGCTCTGAAGAGTTCTCTGAAAATCAAGCATCTCTACAGTTATTTGTCGATGCTTTCAGAGCCGTTGAGCAAAAAGTGCTTGATAAAGAAAACGAAGCAAAAGACAAGTTCATCAAGCGTGGTAAATTACTCCCTAGAGAACGTATAAACCTATTATTGGATAGAGGCGCACCTTTCCTTGAAATCAGCTCATTAGCTGGCTATAAAATGCATGATGACAAAGACGGTTCTATGGCAGGTGGCGGCGTTATTTCGGGTATCGGTTACGTCTCTGGAGTTCGTTGTATCGTAGTCGCCAGCAATAGCGCTATTAAAGGCGGGACTATTTCTCCTGCTGGCCTAGATAAAACATTACGTCTTCAAGATATCGCCAAAGAAAACAAACTACCGATTGTTACCTTAGCTGAAAGTGGTGGTGCAAACCTTAACTACGCCACTGATATTTTTGTTCAAGGCGCACGAGGCTTCGCAAATCAAGCTCGTTTGTCAGCGGCTGGCATCCCTTCAATCACAGTTGTGCATGGTAACGCAACGGCAGGTGGAGCTTATCAGCCAGGTCTTTCCGATTACTCAATCATGGTAAAAGGCAAAGCTAAAATGTTTCTGGCTGGCCCTCCTTTATTGAAAGCTGCTACTGGCGAAATTGCTTCGGATGAAGAATTGGGTGGCGCAGAAATGCATACACAAATTGCCGGTTCCGCTGAATTTTTGGCTGAAGATGATGCTGACGGTATTCGTATTGCTAGAGAAGTTATGTCGACTATCCCATGGAATGCACAGCTTCCTAGTCAACAAAAATTAACATGGGAAGAACCACTATTTCCAGCTGAAGAATTAATTGGTGTCGTACCTTCTGATAATAAACGACCTTACGACGTCAGAGATATTATTGCTCGTATTGCAGATGGTTCAGATTTTGTTGATTTCAAGCCAGAATTCGACAATCAAACGGTATGTGGTTTTCTAAAAATACAAGGTCATGCTTGTGGTTTGATTGGTAACAACGGCCCCATCACACCTGCGGGTGCTGCAAAAGCAACCCAGTTTATTCAGTTATGCGAGCAATCTAATACCAGCTTGCTGTTCTTTCATAATACGACTGGTTTTATGGTTGGTACCCATGCTGAGCAAAACGGCATTATTAAACATGGGTCAAAAATGCTTCAAGCCGTCGCCAATACCACCGTACCAAAACTGACCATTGTCGTTGGTGGCTCCTATGGTGCAGGAAACTATGCAATGTGTGGTCGCGGTCTTGACCCACGTTTTATTTTTGCATGGCCAAATAGCCGTACAGCCGTCATGGGCGGGGCTCAAGCTGGTAAAGTTTTAAGGATAGTGACCGAAGATAAACATACCAGAATGGGTAAAGAGGCTGACCCCAAAATGCTTGATATGATTGAAAAAGCCACAGCAGATAAACTCGATGCCGGTTCAACTGCACTTTATGGTACGGCAAGACTTTGGGATGACGGTTTGATTGATCCAAGAGACACGAGAAAGGTACTCGCTTTCCTATTGGATATTTGTAATGAAGCTGATCGTCGCCCATTAAGGTCAAATACATTCGGTGTCGCTCGAATGTAAGAAACAAGATATTAAATAGATAGGGTCCTGCCCACTTTTATCAATAAATTTCCACCTCACTGGTGAAACAAGAGAATCAAAACATGATATTTACGCAAGAGCACAATGAGATACGTCGTACAGTTAAAAATTTTGTTGAAAATGAAATTAACCCTTTTGTTAACGAGTGGGAAGCTGCAGGGACCTTTCCTATGAGGGAGCTGTTTAAAAAGCTTGGTGATTTAGGATTATTAGGCATCAGCAAACCAGTAGAATTTGGCGGAATGGGGTTGGATTATAGCTATAGTATTGTAGCGGCCGAGGAGTTTGGCCTATCGAAATGTGGTGGTGTTCCCCTTGCGATAGGTGTACAAACAGATATGTGCACCCCTGCACTTGCTCGATTTGGGTCAGACGAACTACGTGAGCAATTTCTTAAGCCTGCCATTAGTGGCGATATGATTGGTTGTATTGGCGTATCGGAACCTGGCGCAGGTTCTGATGTGGCTGGCCTGAAAACTACAGCCAAAAAGGACGGTGATGATTACATTATAAACGGTACTAAAATGTGGATTACAAATTCACCTTCTGCGGACTTCATTTGCTTGTTAGCCAATACATCCGATGACAAAGTGCATGTTAATAAATCTTTAATCGTCGTTCCGATGAATACACCCGGTATTACCGTTGCGCCCAAACTAGAAAAATTAGGCATGCGCTCCTCTGAAACAGCTCAGGTATTTTTTGATAACGTCAGAGTTCCTCAGCGTTTTAGAATTGGCCACGAGGGTTCTGGGTTTATGATGCAGATGATGCAATTTCAGGAAGAAAGAATGTTTGGCGCTGCCAACATTTTAAAAGGGCTGGAAAACTGTGTAAATTCAACTATCGAATACTGTCGTGATCGTGAAACATTTGGTCAGCCATTAATAAACAATCAGGTTATCCACTTTCGTTTTGCTGAACTTCAAACTGAAATTGAAGCGCTGCGTTGCATGGTATACCAAGGTGTTGAACAATATATTAATAAGAAGGATGTCACTAAACTGGCATCAATGGCTAAATTAAAAGCGGGTCGATTAGGTCGTGAGGTCACGGATAGCTGCCTACAATATTGGGGCGGTATGGGTTATATGTGGGATAACGAAGTTTCGCGAGCTCAACGTGATATAAGGCTTGTATCAATTGGTGGCGGTGCCGATGAGATCATGCTCGGTATTATTTGCAAACTCATGGGAATTTTACCTGGCAAACGCAAGTAAACTTAGGACTAATTATAATGGTTGCATCATATAGTGAAATACCCCTACCGGTCACAGAAACACTGCTACTTGATCATCAAGATCATGTGCTTTTTATTACTTTAAACAGACCAAAATCGCGTAATGCCATGAGTCTGCAAATGGTTCAAGAATTGATGTCCGTTTTTGAAACAATTGATAATAACTTGAATATTAGGGCCGTTGTTTTAAGAGGTACCGACGGACATTTTTGTGCTGGCGGTGATATTAAGGATATGGCTGGGGCACGTGCGTCTGCAGGTAAAGCTGATTCAGATCCATTTTTTAAATTAAATCGAGAATTTGGCAAAATGCTCACCTTGGCCAACCAACTACCACAAGTATTAATTGTGGTTACTGAAGGTGCTGTTTTAGGTGGCGGTTTTGGTCTCGTGTGTATTTCTGACATTGCACTCTCTTCCAGCACGGCAAAGTTTGGCTTACCCGAAACCGGCCTTGGTATACCTCCCGCTCAAATCGCTCCCTTTGTCGTTTCTCGGATAGGTTTGACGCAAGCAAGAAGACTGGCTTTATTGGGGGTGCGCTTTGATGGCATTGAAGCAAAACAACTCGGAATTGTACATGAAGTACATGAGCAAACCGATCAATTAAATCAAGCCTTAGAGACAGTACTTCAGCAAGTTAAACGCTGCGCCCCCCAAGCTAATAGAATAACGAAAGCCCTAGTATTATCTGTTGGTAATGAACCCTTAGAAGCACTACTGGACAATGCCGCAAAATCATTCTCTGATGCTGTACAAGGTGCAGAGGGACAGGAAGGCACAATGGCTTTCATACAAAAACGTGCACCCAAGTGGTATGCCGAGTAAATTATCAGGAATTACAAACCATGTTTGAAAAAATACTTATTGCAAACCGTGGTGAAATAGCGGTTCGCGTCATAAAAACGGCTAAATCTCTCGGCTACAAAACTGTTGCTGTTTACAGTGAAGCAGATGTAAATGCACCACACGTGACTCTAGCTGATGAGGCTGTATTAATTGGCCCAGCGCCAGTTGGCGAATCCTACTTGAATCCATCTAATATTTTAGATGCGGCGAAGTTAACCGGTGCAAAGGCCATCCACCCCGGTTATGGGTTTTTGTCCGAAAACAGCCAATTCGCTAATACGTGTGAAAAAGAAGGTATCGAGTTTATCGGTCCACCTTCCGCTGCGATTGATCTAATGGGTAGCAAACGCCTTTCTAAAATTGCAATGATCGAAGCAGGTGTTCCTTGTATTCCCGGTTACGAAGGGAGTGAACAAGCAATTGAAGCGCTTGTTATAGAAGCCAAAAAGATTGGCTTTCCTATTATGGTCAAAGCATCAGCGGGTGGTGGTGGACGAGGAATGCGTCTTGTTCATGAAGCTGCTGAATTAGAAGAGCAAATTAAAACAGCTCGATCTGAAGCCGAAAATGCCTTTGGTAGTGGTGAATTGATACTTGAGAAAGCCGTTATAGACGCACGTCATATTGAAATTCAAGTTTTTGCTGACAAACATGGCAATGCCGTATATCTAGGTGAACGGGATTGTTCTATTCAACGTCGTCACCAAAAGGTTGTAGAAGAAGCTCCTTCACCTTTTGTTGACCCAGAGTTGCGATCAAAAATGGGTGAATCAGCCGTTCAAGCCGCTAGGTCCTGTGATTATGTCGGTGCAGGTACAGTTGAATTCCTAGTCGATGAGAATAAAAATTTCTACTTTCTAGAAATGAATACCCGTTTACAAGTAGAACACCCTGTAACAGAACTCATTACCGGCACCGATTTAGTGGCATGGCAACTGAATGTCGCCGCTGGTCAAACATTACCACTTACGCAGGATGAAATAACGCTTACTGGTCATGCCATGGAGGTTCGCCTCTATGCTGAAGACCCAACAAACAATTTCATGCCACAAACGGGCCCCATACACCGCTGGAACCCTGCAAATGGCGACGGTGTACGTATTGATTCAGGAATTATTGAGGGTACTGAAACAGGCCAAACTGTATCGCCATTTTATGACCCGATGCTAGCCAAGATAATTGCTTACGGCTCTAACCGCGAAGAAGCTCGTCGACGATTGGTTCGTGCGGTAGAAGAAAGCACCTTATTTGGCGTAACGGTAAATAATAATTTTTTATATGAAGTTTTACGACACCCTGCTTTTATTCAGGGCGAGGCGACGACAGGTTTTATAGGCAATGACTTTACTGGAAGCACCAGCTTATCGCCAAGTAAACCTGACAACCTATTCTGTGCATTAGCTGCTTTAATTTCATATTTGAAATTAGGCGTTAAACAAGCGCACGAGCATGTACTATCTGGTTGGAGTAATACAGGTCATTCTCCATGGCCTTATCAGCTAAAAAGTGGCGAGCACAAGTGGCAGCTGAGTTTAGAACAAAAACAACAACATTATGTTATTCGGGATGAAAAGCCTGAAGACGACACTAACCTTGAATTAGTCTCTATAGACTCTGATACATTGTGCTATATACATAATGGCATTCGACAAAGCTGTTTATATCAAATTGCTGATGGAAAAATATACTTACGCTGTGGGAGTCAATATTTTAACTTTGAAGATTGTACTCACTCTGCAAGTTCCACCCAAGAGTCTATTGGTTCTGGGCAAATAACTGCGAGCATGGATGGCGCCATCATTGATGTACTCACAACGCCAGGGTCACAGGTAAAAAAAGGCCAAACCCTAGTAATACTCGAGGCAATGAAAATGGAACACCCTCTAAAATCAGATGTAGATGGCGTTGTAGAGAGTGTTAATGTAGTAACAGGTGATCAAGTAAAACTACGTCAACTATTGGTGACTATTAATAGCTCAGACCAAAACACTGACACAGCTAAAGCGGGATAAATGAATGAGTAACTTAAACAACAGAACGATTATTATCACTGGTGCAAGTCGTGGTATTGGAAGAGAAATGGCGCTTAAATTTGCAGCGGATGGCGCAAATATCGTCATTGCAGCCAAATCAGCAGAAGCCCACCCCAAATTACCCGGAACAATTTTTAGCGTTGCTGAAGAGGTAGAAGCAGCTGGTGGTAAAGCACTGGCCTTTCAAGTTGATGTTCGAGACGATGCTAAAGTAGCAGAGATGATGAAAAAAACTGCCGACACTTTTGGCGGAATCGATGGCATTATTAATAACGCTGGTGCAATTAAACTTGCTGGCGCAGCCTCAGTACCAATGAAGCGGTTTGATTTAATGTACCAAATCAATACCCGTGCCGTTCTTTCTTGTAGTCAAGCTGCGTTACCCTGGTTAAAAAAATCTGATCATGCGCATATCATAAACCTGTCGCCACCCTTAAATATGGACCCTAAATGGTTTGTTCATTACGGACCTTATACAGTCACCAAATACGGTATGTCGATGTTAACCATCAGTATGGCGGAAGAGTTTAAACGCTCGAATATTGCCGTCAACTCATTATGGCCACAAACTGTTATTTCTACAGCCGCCGTAGAGTTTGAAGGTGGAGGTAAATCGACACTTGAGAAAGGTAGACTTCCAACAATTATGGCGGATGCAGCATATGAAATTCTTAGCACTGATAGTTGTGAACTCACCGGCCAGCATATCATTGATGAAACTTTGCTTAGGGAGCGTGGCGTAACTGATTTCGAGCAGTATCGTTATCTTAAAGATAGCAATAAAAATTTAATGACAGACTTATTTGTAGACTAAGATGAATTCCTTCATCAACTTATAGGGTTGATTAACTAAAACCCTATAAGTAACTTCGAAACTAACACTTCTGATAAAAATAATCATGACCAACAAACAAAACAATAATAAAGTGACGATCGATGAAACGCCTGCAATGCAATCAGCGGATAACTTCCTGACAGTTTTCTATGAACGTGAAAAACTTCATCCAGACAAAGTTTACTTGCGTCAGCCAGAAGGTGAACTTTGGCATGAATTCACTTGGTTTGAAGTTGGTCAACAAGCACGGAAACTCGTAACACTGTTAAGAAGTCTAGGCCTTAAAAAAGGAGACCATGTCGGCATTTTGTCTAAGAATTGCTACCAATGGATCATTGCTGATTTAGCCATTTTGATGGGGGGCTTTGTTTCTATTCCCTACTACCCTACTTTACCAGCTAATGAGCTGAATGAAATCATCAAATTGAGTAGCATCAAAGCGTTATTTGTTGGCAAACTAGAGCAGTGGGAACAACAGCAAGCAGGCGTTCCAGATGAAATCCCTTGCATCGCCTTTCAAAATTATCAAGGCAATAGCAAGGTGGACTGTGAATTACAATTTGATGAAATATTAGCGCAATTTGAACCAGCAAAAGAGGTTCACCACCCAAGTGCAGATGAATTGTTTACGATCATTTATACCTCAGGTACAACCGGTACCCCTAAGG